>Ga0207964_1000156_pt1 | contig 22370 bp, 23 predicted proteins | sample Knorr_S23_td_250_FD_185608 | JGI IMG/M metagenome (GOLD analysis project Ga0207964, IMG submission 185608) | Marine microbial communities from Southern Atlantic Ocean transect - Knorr_S23_td_250_ad_251m_LV_A (SPAdes) (version 2) | ecosystem: Environmental > Aquatic > Marine > Oceanic | place...
TGAACAACAGGGACTTGTGTTGAACGTTCATAAAGTTCATACTCCTGTTCCCCACTCCAGATGCTTTGAGTGGATTGTCCAATTTGTTTTTTTTCAAGCATAACTCACCTCTTAAATTTGCGTTGACTATAAATAAAAATAACAAGGAGTTATTTTTATACTATTTCAAGGCAGCGCTTTAAAAAGCCTTTATCTTGATAATTTTGATTATACATCGAGAACTAACTGTTTGACAATCCTCAAAATCTTAACTGAGAATAAAATAATATCACCCATTAAATTTTTCTGATATATTGCGATTTATTTTCGCATCATTAAATATTTCGATGAGTAACCATTCTTCAGATCAAAGTGGCGAGAATCATTCAGGTGTTATAAAGTCTAACTTTATCTGTGTTTTTTCAATACTCTTATTTGCTATGGGATTTCCAGCTGCAGAGTATTTGTTAGATGACTGGAATGTAGTCAGCGTTATTACTGCTCGAAATGTATTTTCATTTATATTAATTTTCTTAATATGGATATCAATAGAGGGCGTTCAAAAGGTAAAGTCTGCTAAATGGCTCAAAGGTACTTTGATTGGGGTATCAGGCTTTGGTATAGGTGCATTTTTAATTCTTTACCTTTAGTCGCTAACATCCCCTGTGATTGCGGCCCTTGCAGTTGCTACTATGCCAGTGTTTGCAGTTTCACTTGAGATGTTACTGGATGGACGCAAAATGACTCTTTGGTTTTTCTGTGGAGTAATTCTGGTTCTTTTGGGGGGCTATATTGCCTCTGGCGCTTCATTAAGTCAGAGCAATATTGGATTTGCTATTCTGATTGGGTTTCTAGGAGTAGCACTATTTGCTTGGGGGTCCAGGGCGACTGTTAAAAGCCTACCTGGTATGACTAATTTAGGTCAGGTTTCAGTCACTTCATTTGGAATGGCCGTTCTTTCAATAGCACTCTACTTTATTTGCAGTATTTTTATGGATTTAACCAATAGCGAATCATTAATAACGCTCAAGCATCTTGGGTTGGTACTAATTTATGCTTGGTTAGGTCTTGGTATATCACAAATTTTATGGATCAAGGCGGTAAGTCAACTGGGTATAGGTATTGCCTCATTTCATTTAAACGCTGTTCCATTCTATGTTATGGTCATGCTTTTTCTATTGGGGGATCAATGGATTTGGTACCAAGCAATCGGAGCGCTTGTGGTTATTAGTGGGGTAATATTGGCCCAACAAAAATCTTCTAAGAAAAAAGCAGAATTTTTTGAGCTACCTTAATTCTGCAAGAATCGCTCTATCCACCTTGTTGAGATCAGTAAATGTTTTAATATTTTTAAAAGACTGTACTAATAAATTAACAATCCTATCTTTCTGATTATAGCCGTGCTCTAGAATTAATAGACCACCTTTATTAAGATATTGAGGTGATTTTGAGATAATTAATTTAATATCCTTAAGTCCATCATTCCCAGAAACTAAGGCCTCCATTGGTTCGAAACTGAGATCTTCTAGATGAGGGTCTTTTTGACTGATGTAGGGAGGGTTGCTAATAATTAAGTCAAATTTTTTATGTGGCAAAGGCTCAAACCAGCTTCCACGATAAAAATCTATCTCACGATTAGCATTGAGTTTAGCAATACTCAATGCTTCAGAGGAACAATCAGTCGCTGATATTTCCCATTTAGGACATTTTTCTGAGAGGGTTATGGCGATTATCCCGCTACCAGTTCCTAGGTCTAGAACTTTTAACTTTTTTTCTGGATCAAGCTTCTCGATTGCAATATCAATTAGTAATTCAGTTTCAGGTCTTGGAATAAGGGTTGACGGAGAAACAATAAAATCTAGGTCATAGAAGCCTTGAGAGCCTTTAATATAGGCAAATGGTTTGCCACTCTTCCTTTCTCCAGTAAGACTTAAAAACTTTTCAAATTCAGTGCTTTTGAGTTCATAGTCTAAATTAGCAAATAACTGCTCTTGAGATTTATTAAGCACTAAGCCCAATAATTTTGATACATCCTCGACATCTTCTCTCAAAAGGTTTTTAATTAATCTTCCAGAGTTCATTTCTATTAATTTCATTAAATACTTGCTCTAATAATATTATATCTACAAGCGAGTTTTAAGAATTAGTTTATGAACTATGGGATGATAGTCCTCATAAAATTATTGAGATAAATAAGTGACATGTTGAACTTAGTATTATTTGAACCAGAAATACCAAACAACACTGGCAGTCTTATTAGATTATCAGCCAATATGGGTGCTAACCTTCACCTTATAAAGCCCTATGGATTTGAAATTACTGACAAAAGATTGAGACGAGCTGGTCTTGATTATAAAGAATTAGCAAATGTCTATGAGTATGACAATTTTGATGATTATCTTGATAAAGCAGCGCCATCAAAAATCTACATAGTTAGTACTAAAGTAAAGACGAGTTATGCAGATGTTAAATACTTTAGGGACGATTCATTTCTCTTTGGGTCTGAGACTAAAGGACTCCCAAAAGAAATCATGGATGAATATGATGGCATTACGCTCCCAATGCAAAAAGGCTCGAGGAGTTTAAATCTTGCAAATTGCGCCTCTATCGTGGCTTATGAGGCTTGGCGTCAACTTGGCTTCTCAAGTTGAAGTCAATTTAAGCTTATGAATTAGATAGCTTAAGTAATTGATAGGCGTTATTAAAATCTTTGATTGAAACTACTTTTTTGCCAGCTAGTTGAACCCTTTTTAAGCTTAGTATTCCACCACCAGTTGCAATATGACAAACCTCTTTATTTTGCTCAATGACTGTACCTGGAGGCTTAGAAGTTTCACTTGATATCACTTCAGCATCAATGATTCTTAGGACTTTATCTTTAAACTCTATAGCTTCTGCATTGCTTTGTGCAATAGGACGCGGATTGAAGGCTCTAATCATTTGATTAATATTTTCTGCACTTTGATTCCAGTCAATTCGAGCTTCAGCTTTTAAAATCTTTTTTGCATAAGTAGCTTTAGAATGCTCTTGTATTTTTTTATTTAATTTTGGAAGTTGATCTATTGCATCAATTAAAAGTTCAGCGCCCAGCATCGATAAAGACTCTGTTAAAGAGCTAGATGTCTCAAAATTTGATATGGAATGTTTTTTTGTTAAAAGAATGTCACCTGTATCAAGTCCTTCATTCATCTGCATTATCGAAATACCAGTCTCTTTATCTCCTGCATGAATAGCTCTTTCGATGGGTGCTGCTCCTCTCCAGCGAGGAAGAAGAGATGCATGAATGTTTAAACAACCAAATTTAGGCAAATCCAGCACTTCTTTTGACAAAATCTGGCCATAAGCTGCAACAATAATCAAATCTGGCTTAAGAGAGATAAGCTTCTTATGATTTTGTTCCCCACTAAAATCTTCGGGCTGAATAACTGGCAGATTATTTTCTAGAGCATATATTTTGACAGCACAAGAGGTAAGGATTTTCCCCCTACCTTTAGGTCTATCTGGCTGACAATAGACCGCCACAACTTCGTGATTGGAGTTATGGATTTTAGATAATGCAGTGACTGCAAAGTCAGGAGTGCCTGCAAAAATAATACGCATTATTTTATTGAATTTCGACCCACTTTTATAGCATTCAAAATTTGCTTTGGAGAGGTGCCGCCTGTGTGATTTCTAGAATTAACAGAGCCCTCTAAAGAAATAGCGTCAAAAACATCACTCTCAATACTAGTATTAAATGCATGAAACTCATCTAGAGTAAACTCACTTAAGTCTTTATTTTCTGTGATTCCATGAGCTACAGCTTTTCCAACAACTTCATGAGCATCCCTGAATGGCAAGCCTTTATTGACGAGGTAGTCCGCTAAATCAGTTGCAGTTGTATAGCCTTTGATAGCTGAATTAAGCATATTTTCTTTATTGGCATGGATTTTAGGAACCATATCAGCAAAAACACGCAGGCATGAGTATATCGTTTCAACGCTATCAAAAAGTGGCTCTTTATCTTCTTGGTTGTCTTTGTTATAGGCTAGAGGCTGACCTTTCATTAAAGTTAGTAGTGAGATTAAGTTGCCTGTAACCCTCCCAGTTTTACCTCGAACCAATTCAGGGACATCAGGATTTTTCTTTTGAGGCATAATCGATGAGCCAGTGCAAAAGCTATCAGGAAGTGATATAAATTCAAATTGAGCACTAGACCAGAGAATAAGTTCTTCAGAAAACCTTGAAAGATGCATCATTATAAGGCTTGCATTGGATGCAAATTCTATTGCAAAGTCGCGATCACTAACAGCATCTAAAGAGTTCTGACAGATGCGTTCAAACCCAAGTAACTCAGCAGTTCGTGCACGATTAATAGGATAACTTGTTCCTGCAAGAGCTGCACTTCCTAGTGGCATAGTATTGATGCGTTTAAAACTTTCTTGAAGGCGCTCCCTATCACGCTTAAACATTTCAAAATATGCTAACAAGTGGTGCCCAAAAGTAATCGGCTGCGCAGCCTGAAGGTGAGTAAAGCCAGGCATTATTGTATTCTTTTCCTGCTCAGCAAGATCAAGTAAGGCATTCAAAAGTTTTTCTAACTCTTGAGTGATTAATAGAACATGATCTCTCAAGTAAAGTCTAATATCTGTTGCGACTTGGTCGTTACGTGAGCGTCCTGTATGTAATTTTTTGCCAGCTTCACCACAAATCTCAGTTAGCCTCGACTCAATATTCATGTGTACATCTTCAAGATCGGTTGACCAATTGAATTTGCCTGAAGTTATCTCGTTTTTGATGAGATCAAGCCCATCGAGGATTTCTTTTAATTCATTGGTTGTTAATACATTTACTTCGCTAAGCATTGTTGCATGCGCTATTGATCCCTCTATATCATAGAGAGCTAAGATTTGATCAAAAGAGATAGACGCGCCAAATATTTTGACAAACTCATCTGTCGGCTCATTGAAACGACCACCCCATAAATGATTTGTTTTAGAAGTCATTGCTATATTTACTCAGTTTTAAATACAATTTTAAATTAATGCACATTATTCCAGTATCTAAGACCTAAGTTACTGAAAATGATATAAAAACCTATTTAAGCTACCAAGACAATAAAAAATATTATCTTTTAATTCAGCAAAAATATTTTATTAGCCAACATTACTAATCAACACTCGATAAAATATTATTGAAATCGATTTCATTTGGAGGCAGCATAATCGTGCTTAAAATTGCCACACGTAAAAGCCCCTTAGCCCTTTGGCAAGCTGAGTTTGTAAAATCTAACTTAGAGAGTTTATATTCAGATTTGAAGATCGAGTTGGTAAAAATGACTACTCAGGGAGATCAGATTCTTAATTCACCACTTTCAAAGATTGGTGGCAAAAGTCTATTTATTAAGGAGTTAGAATTAGGAATGATGGAGGGTAGGGCCGATATTGCTGTCCACTCCATGAAAGATGTCCCTTATGAGTTGCCTCAAGGTTTTGAAATAGGGGCTATTCTTGAGCGTGAGAACCCATTTGACGCTTTGGTTTCGAATACTGTTAGTTCGCTAGATGACCTTCCAGTCGGTGCAAGGGTAGGCTCTTGCAGCTTGAGACGCATCGTACAGCTAAAAGCATTGAGGCCAGATCTTGTAGTTTTAGATCTTCGGGGTAATGTTAATACCCGCTTAAAGAAGCTTGATGATGGTGAGTATGACGCAATTATTCTAGCTTGCTCAGGCCTTATAAGGCTTGGTCTTGAGGAGCGAATTAAGCAGCATCTAAGCCCTATCCAATCTTTACCAGCGGTTGGTCAGGGAGCTCTTGGAATCGAGATAAGGGCCAATGATCATGAAATAAGCAGCCTGATTGAGCCACTTATTCACAAAAAAACTTTGAGTGAGGTAAGCGCAGAAAGAGCTTTAAACGCCACCCTTCAAGGAGGATGTTCAGTTGCAATTGGTGCTTATGCAACGAGTGATGGCTCTGAAATAACACTGAGAGGAATGGTTGGAAATGTGGACTCTGGAGAAATAATAAGGGTTGAAGAGCATGGTGAGATTAGTAAGCCAATAGATTTAGGAGTCAGAGCCGCAAACAAACTGTTATCCTTAGGCGCAAGAGAGTTATTAAATGAGGCATGAATTGATTCTAAATGATAAGCAATTAAACCATCACTTAAAGGAGCTTGATGACTGGACTATTAAAAATGACAAGCTTTTCAAAGTGTTTAAATTTGCAGATTTTGCTCAAGCTTTTGAATTTATGAGTTTGGTTGCAATAACAGCTGAAACGATGGATCATCACCCTGAATGGTCAAATGTTTATAATACAGTTGAGATTAATTTAGTGACTCACAGCGAGGGCGGAATCACAGAGCTGGATATTGATTTAGCGAAGAAAATTGATTCTCAGAAACTTGCACTAGAGTTCTAATCGAACAAGGCATCCACAAAATCTTTTGAATTAAATGGTTTTAGGTCTTCAATTGCCTCACCAACGCCAATAAAGCGTATCGGAAGTTTGAGAGAGTCAGATATTGAAAACAAAACACCACCCTTTGCTGTCCCATCAAGCTTCGTTATTGCTAGCCCAGATAAGCCAATAGATTTATGAAATTCATTGGCTTGTTGAACGGCATTTTGACCTGAGCCACCATCGATCACAAGAAGTGTTTCGTGAGGAGCATTCTCATTATTTTTTCTTAGAACTCTCTTTATCTTTTCGAGTTCTTGCATAAGATTATCCTGGGTATGCAGTCTCCCTGCGGTATCAGCGATTAGAATATCAATTTTTTTTGATATGGAGGATTGATAAGCGTCATAGACCACTGAGGCTGCATCTGCCCCAGTCTTTTGAGCTATCACGGGTATATCATTTCTTTCACCCCAAACCTGAAGCTGTTCAACTGCAGCTGCTCTAAAGGTGTCTCCAGCTGCGAGCATGACTGATTTACCTTCACTTTGAAATAACTTGGCAAGTTTTCCAATGGTTGTCGTTTTGCCTGCACCATTAATTCCAACTACTAAAATCACAAAAGGTATTTCAGAGCTAGGCTCTAATAGGTTTTCTGTTAATAGTAGCGATTCAAGTTCGAGCTTGATTAATTGGTATAAGCTATCTTCATCTTTAAGCTCTTTTCTCGAAGCTTTTTTTCTGACACTTTCAATAATCTTGTCAGTGGTTTCTATACCTATGTCTGAACTGATTAAAAGGATTTCTAACTCCTCAAGAAGATCATCATCAATCTTCTTTTTACCAATAATTAGAGATGAAAGTCCGTCGCCAAGTTTTTTTTTGGATTTAAAAAGTCTTTCCTTAAGAGAGGGCTTCTTTTTTACTTCTTCAGCTTCTTTGGCCGCTTCTTTAGCAAGAATTTCAGCTTCTTTCGCTTTTTCTTCTTCAGCCTTTCGCTTCGCTTCCTCTAACTTTAGCTTTTCTTCAGCTGCTTCAGCAATTCTCTTTTCTTCAGCTGCTTTGGCCGCTTCTTTAGCAAGAATTTCAGCTTCTTTCGCTTTTTCTTCTTCAGCCTTTCGCTTCGCTTCCTCTAACTTTAGCTTTTCTTCAGCTGCTTTCGCTTCTTTGGCCTTTAACTCTTCAATTTTTGCTTGATTTTCAGCTTCAACAAGCTTTTTTTTGGATTTAAAAAGTCTATCCTGAAGTGAGGGTTTATTTTTTACTTCATCAGATTTTTTCTTTTTTTTAAAAAAATTCAGCATTAAGTGCCTTGATTATTGATTGAATACAAATTTTACTATGTGAGAGGATATCAGAGACGAAAATAAGCGAATGATTAGAAGATTAAAACTCTCAATAATAAACATAAAAACACGTCAAAACGGTATTATGTTTTTATTTTTTTGATTTATTATGCTCTGGGTTAAAGCGATACATATTTTTGGATTTGTTTCATGGATGGCAGGGATGTTTTACTTGCCTCGATTATTTGTCTACCACTCTATGGCGGAGGATGAAATTAGTATTGACCGATTCAAGATTATGGAGAGAAAGCTTTATAACGGCATCATGATGCCGAGCTTTATTCTTACTACTGTTTTAGGTTTCTGGATGATTCAGAGTTATGCATGGGAGGTTTATAGCGGAATGTATTGGCTAAAGATTAAGCTATTTCTTGTAGCTATTTTGATAGCCTATCACTTTTACTGTGGGTATTTAGTGAGAGTTTTTGCAGAAGATAGAAACATTAAATCCCATGTCTTTTTTAGGTGGTTTAATGAGTTTCCAGTCATTATTTTAATTGGAATTATTGTTCTCGTAGTTGTTAAGCCTTTTTAAAGTTAAAAATGAGCATTTCAGAAGACAGAAAGGAATTAGACTCTTATATTAACGAGCGAGTTGACATTGACTCTGTTGCAAGTTTCAAGGGCAATGAGCACATCGTAAAACTTAAGCTAAAATTTAATATAGCAAAAATAAGGAAATCTCTAGATGATATTAAAGCTAGCGCAGAATTCAAAACTGCTGCATCTGGATTCCATGCTCTTGCCATGACCAAAAGAAAAAATAGCTCAGTTGACTCTGATAAAGATCTTGTTGGTCGCTACTACACTCGTGTTGATGAGAGCTATAAGGAGCTAGCCAAGGACGAATTGGTGGACGAGGCATCCTTCTGTGAGCTCGTTGATATCTTTAAGGGTACATATTTTGAAACCATCTATGATGAGTTAACGGCTCGATACCCAATTGGAAGAGTCCGTATTCTTGAAAAAGATAGCTTTAACTGTAATTCTTGGCATAGAGATCCAGAGCCTAGACTTCACATTCCAATTTATACCAACCCTGGATCATTATTCATAGTCAACCATCATTGCACCCACCTTCCAGCCGATGGCTCTGTATATTTCACTGATACGAGGGGCTATCACACCGCCTTGAATGGAGGATATAAGCCTAGGACTCACCTTGTAGCTACTTTGGCATACCCTGAATACAAACCTTAGTGGCTTGGAACTATGAACCAATATACTTCAAATAAACACCTCTCTCAACAAGTCAATTTAAAACATCCAATTGACTTCAGAAGTGATACGGTTACTCTACCATCCAAGGAAATGCTTCAAAATATTCAAAATGCTAGCCTTGGTGACGATGTTTACGACGAAGATGGAGCTGTTAATGAGCTTCAAGAGTATGCAGCAAAATTGTTAGATAAAGAGGCAGCATTATTTTTTCCAAGTGGCACTCAGAGTAACCTCACTGCAATGCTTTGTCATTGCCAGCGTGGTGATGAGGTTCTTATTGGACAAAATTATCACACTAACGTCTATGAAGCGCGTGGCGCATCAGTACTTGGCGGTGTTGGCATTTGCCCCATTAAGACTTCAGCCTCTGGATCAATGAATGTTGAGGATATGCTTAGTCAAGTCAAGGACGATGATCCGCATTATGCTGTCACTAAACTACTATGCCTTGAGAATACTTTCTCTGGCAGGGTTCAACCTCAAAGAGAGCTTGATGATCTTGCAAAGGCTGCCCATAAGAAAAACTTAAAAGTCCATTTAGATGGTGCGCGCCTATTTAATGCACATATCAAAACTGGACTATCAATGAAGCAATTAACTAGCTGTTTTGATAGTGTATCAATCTGCCTATCAAAGGGATTAGGAGCCCCTGTAGGTTCAATGCTCGTTACAGACCTAGCTACAATTAATAAAGCTTATCGACTTCGGAAAATGCTTGGAGGAGGAATGAGGCAAGTTGGTGTTATCGCATCTTGTGGTATGTATGCTTTAGAAAACAACATTCAAAGGCTACAAGAAGACCATGATAATGCTAGACTTCTCGCAAAAGGATTATCATCAATTCAAGAGTTATCAGTCGATTTTGGTGAAAGCCAGACCAATATGGTTTTTGTGAGTTGTCCTGAGCCTCATAGAGCGCCTCTTGAAAAATTTTTATTCGATAAAGAAATCATAGTTTCTAATCTTGATCGAGGAAGACTGGTTTGTCACCTTGGAATAGGGGAGAAAGATATACTATTTGTTATTGATTCTTTTAAAGAGTATTTTAAATAGTCAGATTAACTAAGCACCTGGTCTAAAAAAGCTTTTGTTCGATCATTTTGAGGGTTATTAAAGAATTCTTCTGGTGTGTTCTGTTCAACAATTTCGCCTTCATCCATAAAGATTATTCTATCAGCAACCTGTCTTGCAAAGCCCATTTCATGAGTAACACAAATCATCGTCATTCCACTTTTTGCAAGCTCAACCATGGTATCTAATACTTCAGAAACCATTTCAGGATCGAGTGCTGAGGTCGGCTCATCAAATAGCATTACTTTTGGCTGCATGCACAGACTTCTTGCAATCGCAACGCGCTGTTGTTGTCCTCCCGAGAGTTGTTCGGGATACTTGTCAGCTTGTTCTGGAATCTTGACCTGTTTAAGTAACGCCATGGCTCTATCTTTTGCCTCATTTTCGTTAATCCCTCTGACCCAATTTGGACCAGCCATGCAATTCTCTAGAACTGTTAAGTGTGGGAATAAATTGAAGCTTTGAAAAACCATGCCAATATCTTGTCGAACAGTATCAATATCTTTCATTTTCTCGTGAAGTTCAATTCCAGTAACATGTATTTGTCCTTCCTGGTGAGCTTCCAGCCGATTAAGGCATCTAATTAATGTTGATTTCCCTGAGCCAGATGGCCCACAGATAACAATTTTTTCTTTAAGTTTAATTTCTAAGTCAATATTCTTTAAAGCTTGAAAATCGTCGTACCATTTACTCACACTTTTAAGAGATATTATTGGATTAACTTCTGAATCATTATTAGCCATAATTAAGTCTTTTGTTGATATTTTTTCTCAATACGAGCTTGAATCATCTCAAGGATGATTGTTAGAACCCAATAAATCATTGCGGCTGTCAGTAACATTTCTAAATGATTAAAATCTTTTGCACCTAGTTTTTTAGCCAGGAACATTATCTCCCAAATTCCAAGAACAGAAACTAAGGAGCTATCCTTAAGCATGGCAATGAATTGGTTACCAGTTGGTGGAATGATGATAGGTACTGATTGAGGTAGAATAATTTTTCGAAGTATTAGCCCAAAAGGAAAACCTAATGCTCTTGAAGCTTCCCATTGCCCTTTTGGTATACTTTGGATTCCCGCACGAAAAATTTCAGTCATGTAAGCTCCATAACAAAGTGATAGTGCAGCAATGCCAGAAGGAATGGCATCAATCATGAATCCCAATTGAGGAAGACCCATGTATATTAGGTAAATTTGAAGAAGAAGTGGAAGTCCTCTAAATAAAGAGGTGTAAAAACTTGCTATAGCATAGGCAAATCCATTATTTGAAAGTTTAGCAATAGCCCCAACGATTGCAATAGCAGTAGCAATTGCAATCGAAACTGCTGAAATATAAATAGTAGTGAAAAGCCCTTTAGAAATCATAAGGCCAATTTTGCTTGGCTGACCAGAAAAAATATATGCTATCTCAAGATCAAAAGAGTATGCAAAGGCTAAGAAGAGTATAAACAACTCTAACCAAACAATTAAAATTTGAATTTTTAGTCTAGCAAAACTAATTAATAATAAATTTCCAACAAATAGAATAGTAAGGACAAATGAAACCGCTAGACGTCCAAAAAAACCACTTTCTTCAGGATTTCCAATGACTGGACTAAGGAACTCACCAAAAATGGTATTGGTGAAATTAAAGGCAAAAAAAATCGCCAATACCGTTACTGAAAGACCGATAAGGAATACTGGTTTGTGCAGCGCCTTATCTTCAATAACGGTATCGACGAACATACCTTTCTATAAAATTTTAATTAAAACTTATATGTTTACTATTAATCTTAGTATGCAACTGTATAGTCGTTAGAGCTACCATCTGCATTTTTAAACCACTTCATTGACAACGTTGTCAACGTGTAGTCTTTTTGCATTTCAGCAATGATTCTAGCAATTTCTGCATCTAACTCAGGGTCATTATTGCCTTTATCTGTTGCAATTGACAGTGGCTCATAGAAAGCAGGATCACCTAAGAATTTAATAGGATAGCCATCTTCTATAGCGCCTTGAATCATCGGTACAGAGTCAATAATGCCGTCATTACGAACGCCAGCACCTAGACGAGTATCATCAAGACATGTATGACCATCAGCAAGAGCAGTAATAGTTCCTGGTGTAACCTTATATGTAAACGCAGGTGCGTTAAGCATATCTAGATTTCCCTCTAGATACATCTCCCAAGTTGAGGAAGCTGTAGTACATATATTTTTACCATTTAATCCAGCTAAAGTTGTCACCGGTGAGTCCGTGTGAACTGCAAATGAAGCTGGCGTGTAATAGTAAACTGCTGGAAAGTTTAGAACTTCAGAACGACCAGCTGTTGGAGTCATTGATCCAACAGAAACGTCCCAACGCATATTCCAGTTACCTGCTGTAATAACGCCCCAGTCAGGTGTAATGAAGCGAGCCTCTACTCCCATACGCTTAGCAATTTCTCTGCCAACATCTACGTCAAAACCTTCCATCTCACCAGCATCATTAATGTATGAGAATGGAGCCCAGTTTGCATCAGTTGCAATCATTAGCTCATTATTATTTTTAATGTAGTCATAAACGACGCCTGCTTGAGCAGTCATGCCTATTGACAATAGTAATGCTGTAAAAGCAATTGACGACTTTTTTAAGCCTAACTTAATACTCATTTATTTCTCCTTTATGTGTTTAAGAATTTATGAACCTACAATTGTACACATATTTTGATGTAAAACCAGTCATCAAAATGTATTAAATTCTAAAAAATAATTAGGCTTTAGGCTTTAAAAACACCTGTAGAAAGGTATCGATCACCTCGATCACAAATAATAGTTACTATAACGGCATTGTCAACCTGTTTAGAGAGTTCAATCGCTGATGCTACAGCACCTCCAGAAGATATTCCAGAAAAAATACCCTCATAAATTGCTAGATCTCTTGTCGCTTGCTCAGCGTTTGCTTGAGAGACATCCATAATTCTGTCCACTCGAGACGGATTGAAAATAGTTGGAAGGTAGTCCTCTGGCCAGCGCCTAATTCCTGGTATATGGGATTCTCCATCAGGCTGTATACCAATAATTTGAACGGACGGCTTTTTTTCTTTTAGATATTTTGAAACGCCCATAATTGTTCCAGTGGTCCCCATTGAGCTTACGAAATGAGTAATTTCACCGTTGGTATCCCTCCAAATTTCTTGTGCTGTTGTTGAGGCATGAGCTTTTGGATTGTCTTGGTTAGCAAACTGATTAAGCTGGAGGCCTTTTCCTTCTTCACTCATTTGGCTCGCTAAATCTCTCGCTCCTTCCATGCCTTGCTCTTTAGAGACTAAAATTAATTCAGCGCCATAGGCTGTCATCGCATCTCTTCTCTCTTGAGACAAGTTCTCTTGCATGATGAGGGTCATCTTGTAGCCTTTGATCGCCGCAACCATTGCAAGGGCTATACCCGTATTGCCACTGGTAGCCTCAATCAATCGATCTCCGGGCTTAATCTCCCCTCTATTTTCAGCTTCAGTAATCATATTGAGTGCTGCACGATCTTTAACTGAACCAGCTGGATTGTTTCCTTCGAGTTTGGCAAGAATAATGTTAGAAGGGTTTGGATTTAATCGTTGAAGACGAACTAGGGGAGTCCCTCCAACGCATTCATCAATTGTTTTGTAGTGCTGTTTGCTCATAAATCCTTAGGTAGTATCATAAACTTCTACAGCCAGAAAAAGCTACATATTATCAAGGATAGCCTTTTTAACTTCTTCCAGTGTCGGGTTTACGTTTATCATTGCATCAGTATCGCACTGCGATATAGCCGTATCTGGATCTTTGAGGCCATGTCCTGTCAAAGTGCAAACAACGCTAGAACCATCTGGTATTTTTCCAGATTGAATGTCTTTTAAAGCACCAGCAACTGAGATAGCCGAAGCAGGTTCACAGAAAATTCCTTCTTTTTCAGTCAATAATTTTTGTGTTGCAAGTATCTCTTTATCTGAAAAGCAGTCAAACCAGCCATTGGAGTCTTTGCTGAGTTTTAATGCCTTGTCCCAGCTTTGAGGATTTCCAATTCTAATTGCAGTTGCAATTGTTTCAGGTTTTTCAACTCTGGAGCCTTGAATAAATGGCGCTGCACCCTCGGCTTGATAGCCAAGCATTGTTGGCGTTGAGGAGGCCTTTCCAGCTTCAAAGTATTCACTGTAACCCATCCAGTGTGCAGTTATATTTCCTGCATTTCCAACCGGCAGGCAATGATAATCTGGAGCATGACCAAGCTCTTCAATAATCTCAAATGCTGCAGTTTTTTGACCTTGTAACCTGAAAGGATTAATTGAATTGACAATTGAAACTGGAGCGAATTCAGCTACCTCTTTGACAAGCTGCATTCCATCATCAAAGTTACCTTTAATTTGAATTATAGTTGATCCATGAATCATGGCTTGAGCTAGCTTCCCAAGTGCAATTTTCCCTTCTGGAATGATGACAAAAGCCTTGATGCCTGCTCTTGCTGCATAAGCAGCAGCAGCTGCAGAAGTGTTACCGGTGGACGCACAAATAATTGCTTTTGAGCCACTTTCAACAGCCTTCGTAACAGCCATTGTCATTCCGCGGTCTTTAAAAGATCCTGTAGGGTTTAGGCCTTCATACTTGATGTAGAGTTCAACTTGAGTTCCCATTTCACAAGGGATATTTTCTAGTCTGATTAAAGGGGTATTTCCTTCACCAAGGCTAATAAGACGAGTTTTATCACCGACTGGAAGTCTGTCTCTATATCTCTCGATCAATCCCGTGTATCGCATATTCACCCCCAAATAAACTTAGTCTAGTAATTCAATATGAATAATTTGAACGTCAGCCTGATTAAACTCGCTTGCTTCAATTTTCTCTTTAATACTCATCACCGTTTTAGTGCTAATCCTATCTGTTGTGATTGCAATGTGAGCATTATTGTTTTCATCCACTTGTTTCTGAATAAGAGCCTCGATACTAACGTTGTGGTCATTGAATATCCCTGTGACCCTTGCGAGCACACCCTTGACATCAGTCACTAACAGTCTCAAAAAGAACTCACTGTGGATCGAATTATTGTCAACCACTTTAATTTTTTGTTGAGACTTCCAGCCCAAGGTATGGTTACTGGTTTGATTGTTTATGATATCGTTTAGGTCTGCAATGACTGCAGAAGCCGTAGCTTCGTCTCCTGCCCCGGCGCCATAGTAAAGACTCGTCCCTAGAGCATCACTTTTAACCATAACAGCATTCATCACTCCATCAACCTGTGCAATCAGTTTGTTATTTGAGACTAAAGTGGGATGAACGCGTAATTCAATTCCATTTTCTGCTCTTTTTGCAATTCCAAGGTGCTTAATTGTGTAACCGAGTTCTGTAGCATGGAGAATATCTTCGGTTGTAATTTCACTGATGCCTTTGGTATAGATTTTGTCAAATTGAATTTCAGTTCCAAAGGCAATGGCAGCTAGAATGGAGAGTTTATGGGCAGCATCTATCCCTTCGATATCAAAGGTTGGATCTTCTTCAGCGTATCCAAGTGCTTGAGCTTCTTTTAGTACATCATTAAAGTCTCTGCCTTTCTCCTTCATATCAGTCAGAATGAAGTTACCAGTTCCATTGATGATTCCAGCAACAGACTCGATGTTGTTTGCACTGAGTCCTTGCTCTAAGGCTTTAATGATTGGAATTCCGCCAGCTACTGAAGCTTCAAAGAGGAATCGAACATTCTTCTTGTTAGCAAGCTTAATGAGTTCATTTCCATGGTTTCCTATGAGGGCTTTATTGGCAGTGATAATATGTTTGCCATTATTTATTGCAGTTTCAACAAGCTCCTTTGCAAGTCCAAAACCTCCAATGAGCTCAAGAACCACATCAATATCAGGATGATTTACTACCTCAAATGGATCCTCGGTTAATTTAATTTTTTTAGTGTCGCAAATGCGTTTTTTAGTAATATCTCGAACACCAGCTATAACCAGCTCTATTTCTTCACCAGTGCGTCTTTTGATAGACTTACTGTTTTTTTGTAGCACATTTACAACGCCGCCTCCAACAGTTCCGAGGCCAAGAATTCCAACTTTCATTTTTGTATTTTATAAATTCGAATGCGACATTATACCAACCATCGAAATAACTCACTAGAAATCATGTTTAAAAATGTTGAGATACCTATTGAGCTATGTTAATTAATCACCTCAAAGAAGTAACTATTTAAGTCCACCCATGCAAATATATTTGAGCTCCATAAAATCATCGATTCCATAGTGGGAACCTTCTCTTCCAAGACCAGACTCTTTAACACCACCAAATGGAGCTACTTCGTTTGATATAACGCCTTCATTAATGCCAACCATGCCGTATTCTAAAGCCTCAGAGACGCGCCAGATTCGGTTGATATCTTTAGTATAGAAGTAAGAAGCTAATCCAAACTCAGTGTCATTTGCAAGCTTTATAGCCTCATCTTCCGTTTTGAACTTAAAAACGGGAGCGAGTGGACCAAATGTTTCCTCCGAAGCCATTTTCATTGATGTATCGACATTACTAATAACTGTTGGCTCGAACATAGTGCCGCCATTCTCATGAGGTTTTCCTCCTGCAACAATAACTGCACCCCGGTCTACCGCATCCGCCAAGTGATCTTTTACCTTGTCTAAAGCCTTTAAACTAATCAGTGGGCCTTGGTTAACACCTTCCTCCATTCCATGGCCTACATTCAAGGTTTTAACTGCCTCACCTAATTTTTTAACAAATTTGTCATATATTCCTTCTTGTACTATAAATCGATTAGTGCAAACACAGGTTTGTCCTGTATTTCTGAATTTTGAAATGAGGGCGCCAGATACAGCTGAATCAAGATCAGCATCATCAAAAACGATAAAAGGAGCATTACCGCCAAGCTCCATCGATACTTTTTTCATTGTATCAGCGCAGTTTCTAGTCAAGATTTTTCCAACTGCGGTTGAGCCAGTGAATGAGAGTTTGCGAACAATTGGGCTGTCAGTCAACGCCTTTCCAATCTCAGATGAGTTGGTTCCAACAACGACATTTAAAATGCCTTTGGGGATTCCAGCTTGATCTGCAAGTTCGGCAATAGCAAGTGCTGATAAAGGAGTTTCAGCGGCTGGCTTGATGACAACTGGACAACCAGCTGCTAGAGCAGGCGCACACTTTCTCGTAATCATAGCTATTGGAAAATTCCAAGGAGTGATTGATGCCACAACACCAATGGGCTGCTTGATAACCAAAATTCTTCTGTCATTTGCAGGTGTTGGGATGACGTCCCCATAAGTTCTCTTACCTTCTTCGGCAAACCATTCAATAAATGATGCTCCGTAGCCCACTTCGCCTCTTGCCTCAGCAATTGGTTTTCCTTGTTCAGCTGTCATTAAAATAGCAAGATCTTCTTGATTTGCCATAATCAGATTAAACCACTTTTTAAGAATGATCGATCTTTCTTTGGCTGTTCTAGCTCTCCATGCAGGCCAGGCATTATTAGCTGCATCAATGGCTTCGTCTGTCTCTTTTTTACCCATATCTGGAAGAGAGATAATTACCTCATTCGAATAGGCATTTGTAACATCAAAGCGTGATTTTGCATCATCGCCAATCCATTTACCGTTGACATAGCCATGCTTTTTTAGAAGACTAGAGTTAGTTAACATGTGTAATCCTTATTCATTTTTTATTAAAAGAGGCTAATTATAATAGCCTAGAGAGAAAATTGTTCCTGAAACTTGTCAGAATTAGATCGTTTGTTGTTTTTGTTTTTTACCAATTATCGATGCAGTTATAACGCCAAGAGTGACCAGTCCAACCAGTATCGTTGAAACTGCATTGATTTCAGGTGTAACCCCTAGTCTTACCATCGAGTAAATCTTCATTGGAAGGGTGGTAGAACCTGGACCTGATGTAAAGCTTGCTATAACAAGATCGTCAAGTGACATAGTAAATGACAATAACCAGCCAGATAAAATTGCAGGCAGGATTATTGGGAATGTAATCAGAAGAAATGTGCGAAATGGAGTGCAGCCTAAATCAAGCGCTGCTTCATTGATACTTTCATCATAACTAGACATTCTGGACTGGATAATGACTGAAACATAGCACATAGAAAAAGTGATATGCGCAAGGGTAACTGTTAATACGCCTCTATCAATAGACAAAGTTATAAACGTAAGCAGGATTGATAAGCCCAATATCACTTCTGGCATCACCATAGGGGCATAAATCATTCCAGAGAAAAGTGTTCTCCCTCCAAATTTGCCAAAACGAGTCATTACGAGTCCTGCAATAGTGCCTAAAAATGTTGCGACTGTGGAAGAGACAAATGCAACCTTGAAGGTAACCCAGGCAGCATCTTTGATACCTTGATTACTCATAAGTTCGCCGTACCATTTTGTTGAAAAGCCGCCCCAGACGGTAACCAGTCTTGATTCATTAAAGCTAAACAAAATTAAGAGAATAATTGGAATATACAAGAATGAAAAACCAACTATTAGGGCGAAGATATTGAAGTTGCCGTACTTTTTCATTTCATAGCCTTTTCTTGAGATTTTTGGTAGAGAATAATAGGGACCACCAGAAGTAAAAGCATGATAATAGCGACTGCAGAGGCAACAGGCCAATCCCTATTGTAGAAAAACTCACCCCAAAGAACTTTACCAATCATTAAGGTTTTTGTTCCGCCCAAAAGATCTGGGATTACAAACTCTCCAACAACAGGTATGAAGACTAAAAAGCATCCAGCCATGATGCCGGGCATTGATAAGGGAATCGTTACAGACCAGAATGTTTTAATTGGGCGGCATCCAAGGTCAGCTGCAGCTTCTAAAAGACTCATATCCATTTTTTCTAGATTTGCGTAAAGCGGCAAGATCATGAATGGTAAATAGGAATAGACAATACCAATGTATACCGCTAAGTCGGTATTCATAATGATGAGCGGTTTATCTATTATGCCAATTGTCATTAAGGCTAAATTTAATAGACCTTCCGTTTTTAAGATGCCTATCCAGGCATAGACTCGAATAAGGAATGAGGTCCAAAAAGGAAGAATAACCAGCATTAACAAGATGCCCCTCCATCGCTTTGGAGCTCTAGCAATACTGTAGGCTATTGCATAACCAACAATGAGCGTTAATATCGTTGAGATTGTTGCAATTTTAATGCTCGAAAGATAGGCTTTAATGTAGAGAGAGTCACTAAAAAGGAAAAGGTAGCTATCTAAGCCTGCTTGTATTTTTGGCCACAACGAATCACCCCAGCTAAATAGTGGGGTATACGGAGGCATGGCGATAATGGGCTGAGCAAGACTAATCTTAAGGACAATAACAAAGGGGAACAGAAATAATAAGAGTAGCCAAAGATAGGGTATTGAAATAACAGCGTTTCTGCCATTAAATATTCGTTTGAAAAAGTTATGTTTTGTTTGTTTAGTATCCATAACTAATAAAAAAACTAAGAGAGAAGTACAACCGCAGAATGCGCTGACCAGTGAAGGTAGACTTCATCTTCCCATGTCAAATGGTGCTCCTCTGTTCTGACGCGATTTGCTCGAATCGCTTTTAGAATTCTGCCGTTATCGAGCCTGACATGATAAGTTGAAAAGCTTCCACCATAAGCAATATCTTCAATTACTCCTTGTAAAACATTGATGTCGTTTGGGGGTTTCTTTTTTGAGATCTCAAGTTTTTCGGGTCTGATTGCGAACCAAATTGTATCCTCAAGTTCTGCTTCTACCTCTTGAGTTGCAAAAACAACTGTGTTTGAATCCTCTGAGAGTAACTGAGTGCCTTTTTTATTTTTGCCTTTGTATATTCCTTTTAATAAATTGATATCTCCAATAAAGTCGGCCACATCTTTATTGACTGGAGCCTCATAAATCTCTGTGGGCGTTGCTACTTGAATTAAATTTCCGGACTCCATAACCCCAATTCGACTCGAGACGGTCATCGCTTCTTCTTGATCATGAGTTACGATGACAAAAGTAACCTCCAGCTTCTCTTGAATATCCATGAGTTCAAACTGAGTTTGTTCTCTCAGCCTTTTATCGAGGGCGCCAAGGGGCTCATCTAGAAGTAGGAGTTTAGGGCTTTTAGCAAGACTTCTTGCAAGCGCAACTCGCTGGCTTTGGCCGCCAGACAGCTGATTAGGCTTACGTTTGGCAAATTTTGTTAGCTCAACAAGCTCCAGCATTTCTTCAACCCTCTGATTAATGACATCATCAGGCAACTTATCCTGTTTCAGACCAAAAGCAATATTTTTTTCAACAGTCATATGAGGAAAAAGTGCATAGGACTGAAACATCATGTTGATGGGTCTTAGATGTGGGGGGATATCTGACATATCCTCTCCGTCAACTAGAATTCTTCCATCTGTTACATTTTCAAAACCTGCAAGCATTCTAAGAAGTGTTGTTTTTCCACAGCCAGAAGGTCCTAGTAATGAGAAAAATTCGTTTTTATAAATATCTAAAGATAAATTATCTATCGCAGTAAATTCACCAAATTTCTTAGTGACATTTTCAATTCTTATATAAGGTTTTTGGTTTGAATCCTGCCAAGGATGAGTTGAGGAACTATCAGTCATAGTAGGTATTAAAACCCCTATGACATTAGAGCCATAGGGGTAGAGTTGCGGTTTTTAGTTTCCTGTTGTAATTTTAGTCCAAAGACGAGTTACAACACGGTTTGTTGAGGCATTGTATGTTGGAACAGTATACAAACCTTCAAGAACTTCTGGAGTCGGATAAACCGCAGGATCATTAAACAGCTCTTCATCTAGAAGTGGCTGCGATGCAAGATTACCATTTGCATACCAAACATAGTTGGTTGCTGTGGCGATTTGCTCAGGATTCATTGTCCAGTTGATGTATTTGTGTGCATTATCAGGGTGAGGCGCATCCTTAGGAATTGCCAGCTGATCAAACCACATTAAAGCGCCTTCATCAGGAATTGAATAAACTATTTCAACACCATTTTCGGCATCCCAAGCTGCATATTGAGCCATAAAGATATCGCCTGACCAGCCTACAACTAAGCAAATATCACCATTGGCAAGTGCATCAATATATTGCGATGAATGAAACTTCTGAATATATGGACGAATTGCTTCTAAAACTGGTTCAGCTTTCTTTAAGATTGCTGGATCATCTGTAGATGGATCTTCACCAATATAGGCTAATGCTGCAGGAATGATTTCAGTTGGAGCATTCAATAAATGAACTCCGCAATCTGCAAACTTGGATACAACATCTGGGTCAAAAACCATTGCAAGAGAAGTTGTTGGAGCGTTATCCATCCTCTCATTAATCATACCTTCATTGTATCCGATACCAGTAGTACCCCACATCCAGTTAACTGAATATTCATTGAGCGGGCCATACTGTTCTACGCGATCTTCAACAACATCCCACATGTTTCCTATGTTAGAAAGTTTAGACTTGTCAAGCTTTTGAAACACACCAGCTTGAATTTGTCTTGCCAAAAAACCTGCTGAAGGCACAACAACATCATAACCAGAGCCACCTGCCAGTAATTTAGCCTCCAAAACTTCATTTGAGTCAAACACGTCGTATACTACCTTGATGCCAGTTGCAGCTTCAAAGTCGATGTTCACCTGCTCATCAATATAATCTGACCAGTTATAGACATGAACAACATTTTCTTCTGCAACAGCTGTTTGCATTGAAAAAGCCAATGCTGAAGCAATCAGAAGATTATTTACTTTATATTTCATTATTACTCTCCTTTTATATTTTTACTAACAACTAATTGGATTATATTAAATTTTTATATTTAATAATCACCTTTTTTAAAATTTCAGTCCAAGATTACAAATGTCTCAAATATGAATTGTATTCAAAATCTGTAACTGTACTCTCAAATCTATTGATTTCATGTTCTTTAACGACTTGGTAAGATTTTTGAAATTGTTCACCAAAAAATTCTTTTACAATTTTTGATTTACTCGTTTTGTCAACTGCCTCACGCCAAGTAATACCAAGTTCTGGCTTGTGTTGCGCATGAGCATTACCTAAAGTCTCCTTGCTAAGTGGGAATTTGTTTTGAATTCCTGAAAGTACGCTTGATAGGATTGATGCAAAAACTAAATAAGGATTTGAGTCAGCGCTTGGAAGTCTAAATTCTAATCTTGTGGCACTTGGTGAGGCCTCAGGAATTCTAATTAGAGCAGTTCTGTTTTCGTGCCCCCAGCTCAATGTTGTTGGAGCATGATCAGCATTATGAACTAGTCTCCTGTAAGAGTTAGAATGAGAGGCATAAAACGAGAGGAAATCAGGGGTTGTTTTTAAAAGTCCTGCAATCGCGTTTGCAAAAATTCCTTGAGGTTGATTCTTTGAATCAACTTTAAAAAGATTATTACCCTTTTTATCAATGATACTTAGATGCGC
>Ga0207964_1000157_pt1 | contig 22242 bp, 16 predicted proteins | sample Knorr_S23_td_250_FD_185608 | JGI IMG/M metagenome (GOLD analysis project Ga0207964, IMG submission 185608) | Marine microbial communities from Southern Atlantic Ocean transect - Knorr_S23_td_250_ad_251m_LV_A (SPAdes) (version 2) | ecosystem: Environmental > Aquatic > Marine > Oceanic | place...
AACTGATTGAATGTGTGCCCAACTTTTCCGAGGGGCGCGACTCGAGTGTTATCGAACAAATTGCCGATGCCATCCGAAGCGTCAAAGGTGTGAAGCTTTTAAATGTGGACCCTGGGAAAGCTGCCAACCGCACTGTAATGACTTTTGTCGGTGCGCCACAAGCCGTGGTAGATGCCGCCTTTCTAGGCATTCAAAAAGCCGCCGAGCTGATCGACATGAGCCAACAAACCGGAGAACACCCTCGCATAGGAGCTACCGATGTCTGCCCTTTGATTCCCATTTCAAATATTGAAATGCACGAAGTAGTCGAATACGCTCACATATTGGGAGCGCGCGTTGCTAATGAACTTAACATTCCCGGATACTACTATGAATTCGCTGCCAGCTGTGAGGAAAGGAAAAACCTTGCCGTGGTTCGCCAAGGCGAATACGAAGGACTGAAAACAAAATTAGTAGACCCACATTGGAAACCTGACTTTGGTCCTGCTGAATTTAACACCGCCATAAAAACAGGAGCAACGGCTATTTCTGCTCGCAACTTCCTCATTGCCTATAACATCAACCTAAACACCTCTTCCATCCCAACCGCTCATGCCATAGCCTGTGACGTTCGTGAAAAGGGAAGAGTTAAACGTGAAGGCAACCAAAAAGATGGAGCTATAATTAGAGATGAAAATGGGAATGCCCTATGGAGTCCGGGAACACTAAAATACCTCAAAGCCATCGGATGGTACATCGAAGAATATAAGTTGGCGCAGGTGAGCATGAACCTCACCAACATGCATGAAACGCCTATACATTGCGTATTTGAAGAAGTCTCAAAAAAAGCAATTGCCCGAGGTGTCAAAGTAACTGGATCGGAATTGATTGGCTTGATTCCGAAATCGGCCCTAGTAAAAGCAGGCATCTATTTTCTGAAAAAAGAAGAAAAATCTACTTCTGTTCCAGAAAACGAGATCATCGAAGCAGCAGTTAGAGCTATGGGACTAGATGCCCTGATGCCTTTCCATCCAAAAGAACGCATCATCGAATATCTGTTGAACGAAGACTTTGACTAAGCTTTTAGGTATTAAGTAGGTTGGAATTACCAATGGAGAATGGAGAATGGACAATTGACAATGGACAATGGACAATTGACAATTGACAACTCATCTAGTAATGAAACAAGTGCAATAGTTTCTCCGTAAAACGCTTATTCGCCAAAAAGTCTTCTTCCAAAGCTGCCGCAAAAGGTACGGGTGTATCCAAACTACCACATCGCATCACAGGTGCATCCAGCACTTCAAAGCAAGACTCGGAAATTAAGGCCGAAAGTTCACCCCCAATCCCTCCAAAAAGCGTATCCTCATGAAGGATAATGGCTTTGTTGGTTTTTCGTACGGAATTTAAAACGGCTTCTTTATCAAGAGGAACCAGCGAGCGCAAGTCTATCAAATCAGCCGAAATTTCAGGATGTGCATCCAAAGCTTTTAGGGCCCAATGAACCCCCATTCCGTAAGTCACTATCGTTACGTCGGCACCTTCTCTAAGTAGACTTGCCTTACCGATTGGCAAAGTATAATAATCTTCGTGTACCTCTTCCGATAAACTGCGATACAGGGCTTTATGCTCAAAGAACAATACCGGGTTGGGATCCTCAATAGAGGCCGACAAGAGTCCTTTGGCATCGGCTGGGAATGCTGGGTAAACGACTTTTAACCCAGGTGTATGAACAAACCAGGCCTCATTGGTTTGGGAGTGAAATGGACCCGCTCCCACCCCTGCTCCACAGGGCATACGCACCACCACATCGGCATGCTGTCCCCAACGGTAATACGACTTTGCCAAATTATTGATGATGGGGTTGAAACCCGAAGTGACAAAATCACTGAATTGCATCTCTACAATGGACTTGTATCCTGAAATTGATAAACCCAAAGCGGCACTCACAATGGAGGACTCACAAATGGGCGTATTGCGGATGCGGTCTTTTCCAAATTGATCGACAAAACCCTCGGTAACTTTAAAAACTCCACCGTACTCGGCAACATCTTGTCCCATGAGTACCGTATTGTCATAACGCTGCATAGACTGACGCAAGCCCTCTGAAATGGCATCCACCATACGGATGTTCTTCTTAGATTCTGAAGCAGGCCTCTGAACTGAAAATTCAAAAGGAGCGAAAACATCTTCCAGCTCTCGAGAAACATCTGCTTGAACTTGTTCTTCCCCATCTGCCATACGAAGAGCTTCCTCAATTTCTGCCTTTACCTCTGCCCTATATTTTTTTATAAATGCTTCATCAATCACCCCTTCAGCCAACAAAAAAGTCTCGTAATTTTTTACGGGATCTTTTTCAGACCACAAATCCATCAATTCCTGAGGTACGTACTTCGTACCCGAGGCTTCTTCGTGCCCACGCATGCGAAAGGTCATGCATTCCAACAAAACAGGTTTTGGACTTTTCTTAAGCTCCTCAGCCAGTTTTTTAAGGGTGGAATAAACTTCCAAAATATTGTTTCCATCAATACTATAGGCATCCATACCATAGCCTACACCTTTGTCTGCAATCCGATCACAACGAAATTGTTCGCTAGAAGGTGTGGACAATCCGTAGCCATTATTTTCTATGACAAAGATGACGGGTAAATCCCATACCGCGGCAACATTGAGCGCCTCGTGAAAATCCCCTTCACTCGTTCCTCCATCACCAGAAAACACGGCACAAACCTGCTGGTTATCTTTCAGCTTATTAGCCAAAGCAATTCCGTCTGCCACAGCCAACTGAGGTCCTAAATGAGAAATCATCCCAACGATGTGATGCGCTTTAGTTCCAAAATGAAAAGAGCGATCACGACCCTTCGTATATCCATTTTCTTTGCCCTGAAACTGTGAAAATAATTTTGACAAGGGAATGTCACGACTGGTAAAAACACCCAAATTTCGGTGCATGGGTAAAATATATTCTTCTCGACTCAATGCGTTTGCTACGCCAACGGAAATGGCCTCTTGACCGATTCCTGAAAACCATTTTGAAATGACGCCTTGCCGCAAAAGAATCAACATCTTTTCTTCAACCATCCTAGGTTTCAAAATGCTTTGATAAAGATTTCGGAGTTCTTTGTCGCTAAACGCTTTTCTATTGTATTCTATTTCCATTCAAATTGTATAATTTAATGAAGCCAAATTATTGAATAAATCGTTATTTTAGCAGTATTAAGTACATATTTTCCAACGAAACGTCACTGAAGTCGCTCTTCAATGAAAAACCATATAAAACACTTAATCTTCTTATTACAATGCCTAGTGCTTGCTCTGGTCTTCTTCGGACTAAGCAGGCTCGTTTTCTTTGGCTTCACTTCAGACCTGTTTCCACAAATTCACGAAGATGGATTTTGGTGGGTATTTGCACATGGCCTCCGATTTGATCTTTCTGCATTTGCCTATTTTAATCTCATTTTCATAGTACTTCTTCTCATACCTACTCGACAAAGAGAGAAAAAAGCATACCAAAAAATACTCCAAAGCTTATTCGTTGGTTTTAACGGCTTGATTTTATTTTTAAATCTTGCAGATGTAGTTAATGTGGAGTTCACAGGCAAAAGAATGACGGCAGACACCTTTGAGTTTATTCTTCAAGGAGATGATCTCAATTTTGTAGCTATAGATTTCATCAAAGATTATTGGTTTTTACCCCTCATCGCATTGACGATGACTTTGGCGATGCGCAGCATCTACATCCTACTTCAAAAAAATCAATTCTTCCTACACAGATCAAAAATCACCTGGTCTTGTTTCATCAGTTCTCTTTTTGCATTGGGCTTAACCGTTTTAGCCATGCGGGGAGGTACGCAGCTTAGACCCATTAAAAACATTCATGCCAGCTACCACGGGCAAGGCAGATATGTTCCTCTCATTCTTAATGCTCCTTTCAGCATTCTAAGTACGCTGAGTGAGAAAGGCCTTAAAGAAGTGAAGTACTTTAAACCAGAGGATATCCCAAAATACTTTGAAGCTGAAAAAAAGTTTAATGCAGATACAGCCATCAAAAAAAATGTGGTGATTATCATACTCGAAAGTTTTTCTCGTGAGTACGTGGGTTATTACAACAAGCATCAAGGCTACACCCCATTTCTCGACAGCCTAACGCAACACAGCACGGTATGTGAGAATGCCTATGCGAATGGAAAAAAATCCATTGAAGGCATCCCAGCAATACTTTCAGGCATACCTGCTCTTACCGACAAACCTTATATTTTATCTCAGTACGGGACTCAAAAAACAAATAGCATCGCCTCTCTGCTATCTAAACAATCCTACGATTGCTCATTTTACCATGGGGGCAATCCAGGAACGATGGGCTTTGATGCTTATGCTGAAATGGCAGGCTTTCATTCGTATGTAGACCTCAGTAAATACCCTAATTACGAAAATGACTTCGATGGAAAATGGGGAATTTTTGACGAGCCTTTCTTTCAATTTTACAAATCGGAATTAGACCGTAAAAAAGAACCCTTCTTTTCAACTATATTTAGTCTCAGCTCTCACCACCCCTACAGCATACCCGATGAGCACTTAGGGAAATTCCCTAAAGGAGAAATCCCCATCCATGAAACCATTGGCTATACAGACTATGCCTTAAGAAGGTTTTTCGAGGAAGCGAAAAAAAGCAACTGGTTTGAAAATACGCTCTTTGTCATCACGGCCGATCATACTTTTACAGCCACACATAAAGAATACCAAAACTCCAATGGGCTTTATGAAATACCTCTTATTTTTTACAAGCCATCAGATACGTTAAACAAATCAATAACTAAAATATGTCAGCAAACCGACATCTTACCAAGTATTGTTGATGAACTGGGTCTTTCTGCAAAGCTCATATGTTATGGGAATTCCATTTGGACCGAAAAAGGTTTTGCCGTCAATTACCTCAACAACCTCTACCAATTCATCGAAAACGATTACCTACTTCAGTTTAACGGAGAAAAAAGTTTGGCCTTATACCATACACATTCAGACCCTTTACTCAAAAACAACTTACTTTTGACAGAAGTCAATAGAACACAAACAATGGAAAATAAGCTCAAAGCTTTGATTCAAGATTACAATTACCGCATGATAAACAATCAACTGCAACTTGATGACTAAGAAAAACATACACTTTATCATCAATCCCATCTCGGGAACTGGAAAGCAAAATAACATTCTGCACAAGATTGATCAGATTATTGATTCAGAAACTTTTGACTGCCATTTGCACTTTACCGAAAGAAAAAATCATGCTACAGAGATCGCTCAAGAGCTGAGTAAAGGTTCATCAGATGTCATCGTGGCTGTAGGAGGTGACGGAACGGTAAATGAAGTTAGTCAGGCTCTGGTAAACACCGAAAGTATTTTTGGCATCATTCCTAGCGGCTCTGGCAATGGATTGGCTCGTCACCTAAAAATTCCGAGCGACCTAGAGAAAGCCTTAAAACTAATCAACGCCTTTAACGTACGTAAAATAGATACTTGTTCGGCAAATGGCCACTTCTTTATCAATGTATCTGGAGTCGGCTTTGACGGACATATTGCACACGCTTTCTCCAAATCCATAAAAAGAGGAATAAAAACCTATGTAAAGCTCATTGCTTCTGAATGGCAATCCTACGAACTGAAAAAATTCCAAATAGAAGTTGACAACCAAATTGTTTTCGAGGACAAAGCATTACTCGTGAGCTTTGCCAACGGATCTCAATACGGTAACAATGCACACATTTCGCCCACATCAATTATTGATGACGGAAAGCTAGAAATCTGTATTTTAAAACCTTTTCAATTTCATGAAATACCGAGGATGCTCATCAGCTTAATCAGAGGTCGACTACATTTAAATAAGAACATGATAAGCATTCCCTGTACAAAGGCTGTTATCCATCAAAAAGAGGCAAAGGCTCACCTTGATGGGGAACCGGTCAACTTGAGTGAGCATATCGAACTTAAAGTCTATCCTAAAAACCTACACATCATTACAGCATAGTTTTCAAAACGAACCTCCCGACTCTAAGTACACCAAACATCATATAAAAACGCTGGCACAAATAAACCCCATAATGAGTGATTTTAAACAAATTCCAAGCATCAACCTTGAAGATTTTAGATCGGGAAATCCGAACAAAAAAGAGGCTTTTGTAAAACAATTAGGAGATGCTTATGAAAGAATTGGTTTTGTTGCCGTGAAAAACCACGGATTGAGCGATAAGCTTTGCAACGATTTGTACACCCAAGTACAGAACTTTTTCAACCTACCTAATGCGAAAAAAAGAAAGTATGAAATTGAAGGCTTGGCTGGACAACGAGGATACGTCTCCTTTGGAAAGGAACACGCTAAAAATAGAAATGAAGGCGACTTAAAAGAATTTTGGCATTTTGGTCAAAATGTAACTGACGGCGACCCTATTCGAAAGGTGTATCCAGATAACATTAATGTTCTCGAGCTTCCGCACTTCAATAAAATAGGGCTTGAAGCCTACAAAAAACTAGAAGATACGGGGAAACAACTTCTAAGAGCTATTGCCTTGCATTTGGGACTGACAGAAGACTATTTCGAAGCAAAAATCCACAACGGGAACAGTATATTAAGACCTATTCACTACCCCCCCATAACCAAAGAACCGAAAAATGCCGTTAGAGCTGCGGAGCACGAGGACATCAATTTAATCACCTTATTAATAGGTGCTTCCGCAGAAGGGTTACAGGTACAAAATAAATCAGGTGAATGGATTTCCGTTACTGCCCTTCCTGAACAAATCATCGTTAACGTGGGGGACATGCTCCAACGGCTAACAAACAACAAGCTAAAATCAACCACGCATAGAGTCGTTAATCCTGCAAAAGAAAAATGGAATCAATCCAGATATTCCATTCCCTTCTTCTTACATCCACGAGCAGACATGTCACTGGCTTGTCTAGAGTGTTGTATAGATTCGAACAAGCCTAAACAATATTCAGACATTACAGCCGGAGCCTATTTAAATCAACGCATTAAAGAATTGGGATTAACGTAAACACTATTCTGACAAGATTGAATAAGCCTCAATCTCAGCATCCGTCATCCAATGAACTTCATCTGCTGGAGCTGCGTTAATAATAAAGTAGTACAACTGCTCTGCTTTCTCTTGTGACAGCCCAATGGAAACATACGCTGCTATATAAGGTTGATGATACTCATGTCCACGAGGATAATCAGTAGCCTCATTATTTCCTTGGGACCAAGAATGCACACCAATCTTTGTGTTTGCTCCCCTTGTTCGATGAATTCCAGCTAAGAAAAAATCAACGCCGCCCGAAGCAACCCAACCCCTATCTACAATATGGGTATTGATGCCCAGATCATGAACGCGTTTCATCAAAAGAAAACAGGTCTCATCATCTACAGATCCATCACAATCAACAATGCGAACTAAGTTCACACTTGGATGTTCACGAATGATTAAATTAAAATCATCTAAAGAGCTACTTCCGATTTCACCCTTCATCTGAATCGTTTTACCATCAGGCAGCATCTTAAATGGGTTGGGGGTAATCTCCTTTTCGCCACAGTTTGAAAACAACAAACTCAAGGCTAAAACTTTGAAAATATTCATACAGACTCATTATCAAAAAAAACAATTATTGTAAAAATTGGGGATATTAATAGTTGAAGGTACAAAATACACACCTAGATATACCATTTTCACTATACAACACTACGAAATACCCCGAGGAGTAGCTAGCATGGCTGCGAAAAAAAAAATAATGCAAAGAACAAAAGCCTTAAAAGTAGCTAACTGAATGTAAGTTACTCACTTAAAAACACATAGTACTAATACATAAACTGCAACAGATGAAATTAAGAGAACAAAATACGTGATTTCTTACATGTCTAGGTTCGGAATCGTCTACAAATGACAAAATAGACACTTTTAAATAGTATATTTGATACGAAAATTCAGAGAATATTAGATTATAGCATCGTGAAATCGAAAAAAAAGAATCAAATTATTGAATAAACTCAAAATAGATATTCCACAAAAAAATAAAAATATATTGTGAAATTCACTTTTTAACAAAGCTGAATACTATTTTAAAAAAATCATCGCCAAAATTTTTATTATTCAAGAATTTAATTCGAAAATAAATCACATATAACAGGTAATTTTTACGAAAACCACTAAAAAACTACAATTAATCACCCATTTATCCATATTGACGCCTTTCAAACCTAGTATAATAAAAGAATTCATCAAACAAGGAACCCGAACACCTCTAAACTACATTTCATCTACCAAAACACAACTTCTATTTGACATTTTAATTTCTATATTTGGCTCAACTAAAAACAAACACTAACCAATTACTTAAAAAAAATCCACATGAAAAAAACGATTTTACTATTAGTTTCGCTTTGTACTTTAGGCCTAAATGCACAAGACTTTAGCTTTGGAGCAGACGTTCAATCCCGTTATGTATGGAGAGGGGCGCAATTAGGTGATGAAAGCGCGAGCTTACAACCAAGCGTTGAATACACAAACGGTAAATTAGCTGTAGGTGCATGGGGTGCTTACTCATTAGGTGGTGGTGAAACCTCCGCTCAAGAAATGGACCTTTACGTTTCTTACGCGTTAACAGATGCTATCTCTTTAACCGTTACTGATTATTATTTCCCAGGAGCTAAAGGTGCTGGAAAATACTTAGAAACGGAAACAGGTCACACTTATGAAGCTGCAATTAGTGTAGCTGTTACAGATGCTATCTCTCTAATGGCAGCAAATTACGTTGCTGGAGATAATGATGGTGCAACTTACATTGAAGCAAGCTATGCTGCTGATCAGTTCACACTGTTCGTTGGTGGTGTAACGGGTGATAATGGAGTAGCCTACGGAACAGAAGGTGAAGGCCTTGTAAACGTAGGTATCAGCCTAGAAAGCGAGATTCAATTGAGCAGTACTTACAGTCTTCCTGTAAACTCTTCATTGATTCTTAACCCTGATGCTGAAAGCGTATTCCTTACATTTGGATTCTCACTATAAAAATCTAAACCAAACATTATGAAGAAAATTGAAACGATTATTAGAAAGTCAAAGTTTAAAGCGGTTCAAGAAGCTTTACACGAAGTTGGCGTAAATTTCTTTTCCTACTGGGACGTTACCGGTCTTGGAAATGAAAAATCAGGATTGGTATACAGAGGTGTATCTTACAGCACTAGCGACATCCAAAGAAGATACCTATCCATAGTTGTGAATGATGATTTTGAAGAAATCACCATTCAAACCATCATCAAATCAGCTTCCACAGGTGAAGTTGGAGATGGGAAAATCTTTGTTTCTGATGTGAACGAAAGTTACAGAATCAGAACAGGTGAAAAAGGAACCGAAACCATTAACTAATCATCTAAAAACAATTAATTATGGAACTTTTAACAACAAACAACGTTTGGATGATGATTTGTACCGCTTTGGTATTCTTCATGCACTTGGGTTTTGCCTTTTTAGAAATTGGCTTAACGCGTCAGAAAAACACAATTAACATTCTTTTTAAGAACATCTTTATCATCACAGTAGGTCTACTATTGTACTGTCTGGTTGGTTTCAACCTGATGTACCCTGGTGATTTTAACGGGTTCTTAGGTTTCGCAGGATTTGGACTTGATGCCGAAGCTGCTTTAGACCTTACCTACAGTGAAGGGTACACCTACTGGACAGACTTCTTGTTCCAAGGTATGTTTGCTGCTACGGCTGCAACTATCGTATCTGGTGCTGTAGCGGAACGTATCAAACTTGGACCGTTCATGATCTTTACAGTGATTTACGTTGCCTTGATTTACCCAATTGCCGGTTCATGGAAATGGGGTGGTGGTTTCTTAGATGAATTAGGATTCTATGACTTCGCTGGATCTACTCTAGTACACTCTGTTGGTGGATGGGCTGCATTGGTAGCTGTTAGCTTACTAGGTGCTCGTAAAGGTAAATTCGACAAGAACGGAAAATCTTTGGTGATCCTTGGACACAACATTCCTCTAGCTACTGCTGGTGTTTTAATCCTTTGGTTAGGATGGTTCGGATTTAACGGAGGTTCTGTACTTTCTGCAGACCCTGCATTAACTTCACTTACACTTGTTACAACTTGTTTAGCTGCTGCATCTGGTGGTGTTGCTTCTTTCATACTCTCTAACATCCTACACAAAAACTTCGACTTAACGATGTTCTTAAACGGTATCTTAGGTGGTTTAGTAGGTATTACTGCAGGTGCAGACCTAATGAGCCCAACAGATGCAATCTTAATTGGTGCTATTGCTGGTGTGGTTATCGTTCTTGCAGTTGCATTCATCGACAAGTTGAAATTAGACGACCCTGTAGGAGCAATCGCAGTCCACCTTGCTTGTGGTATCTGGGGTACTCTAGCTGTAGGTATCTTCGGAGACCTTGCAGGATGGGAGCAATTAACTTCTCAAATCATCGGTGTAGCTTCTTACGCAGTGATTTGTATCGTATCTTCTTACCTAATTTTCGCCACATTGAAGAAAACAATTGGTATACGTGTTAGTGAAAAAGAAGAATTAGAAGGCTTAGATCTTCACGAGCATGAAATGAATGCTTATGCAGATTTCAGAATGAATGAACACTAAGATTCAAACGTTCTAAGTTATTTAGTTAATACAAAAAAAGCCCTCGCTTTTGCGAGGGCTTTTTTTTGACTTTTTTTTCCAACACTCAAAAAGTGTACAAACAAACTTTAATTGCTTTCAAAAAGTAAACGCTTAGTCAATTGATCCTGTCATAATTATACTAAAGAGCGTAATTAATTGTAAAACACACACAAATATGGTGTTCAAAATGAAGAAATAATGAAAAAAACAACCCCTAAAATCATGAGGTGAATGCTTCTAAAGATTTTAGGATGAATGAACATTAATTGTTATTTTTGCAAAAGTTAATTTTAGTACGAACTTCAAACGTTATGGATGAGAGATCAAGGATTATATTCTCACGAATTTGAAAGAGATAATTGTGGAGCAGGATTTATATGTAACCTACATGGGGAAAAGTCAAACGACATCATCCACAATGCGCTCGAAATTCTTGTAAAACTTGAACACAGAGGAGCAGTAAGTTCTGATGGAAAAACTGGTGATGGTGCCGGTATTCTAATCGACATTCCTCATGAATACTTCAGCAGGGTATGTGAATTTGATTTACCAGCCCCTAAAGAGTATGCAGTAGGTATGGTTTTTCTTCCGAAAAGCTCAAACCAGTTCAAGATATGTACTGAAATTTTTGAAGAAGAGTTAAAAAAACAAGGCTTAGAAATTTTAGGCTGGAGAAAAGTCCCTATAGACACTTCTAATCTGGGTAGAATTGCTGCCAAAACAGAACCTAGAATTTGTCAAGTTTTCGTTGGGAAGAACGGAACAGAATTAACAGAGTTTGAATTTAACGCTAAATTGTTTGCCGCAAGAAAGATTGCGGAAAACCGCATAGCAGATTCTAAGCTTGGAGAACGCAACTATTTCTACTTACCAAGTTTCTCTACCACAACCATCATCTACAAAGGACTTCTTATTCCTGAAGATATTGGCCGGTACTACAAAGACTTAAAAGAACCGGATGTAGTAACTCGTCTGGCTTTGGTACACCAGCGTTTTTCCACGAACACCTTCCCATCATGGGATTTAGCACAACCTTTTAGGTACATGTGTCACAATGGTGAAATCAATACACTTCGTGGAAACGTAAGTAGAATGAGATCCAGAGAGGAATTGATGGAAAGCAACCTTTTCGGTGACGACATCAAAAAACTATTCCCGATTGTATTGGACGGTAAATCAGATTCATCATCCATGGATATGGTGGTAGAATTGATGGTGATGACCGGAAGATCACTTCCAGAGGTTATGATGATGATGGTTCCAGAAGCATGGGAAAAAGACGAAACCATGTCTGCAGAAAAGAAGGCATTCTACGAATACAATTCTTTCATTATGGAACCTTGGGATGGTCCAGCTTCTGTTCCATTTACCGATGGTAATTACATTGGAGCCTTGTTGGATCGAAATGGTTTACGTCCATCTAGATATACGGTAACCAAAGACGGTTATGTAATCATGTCTTCCGAGATTGGTGTGATTCAAGTTGCTCCGGAAAACGTGGTAAAACACGGGCGTCTAGAGCCTGGTAAAATGTTCTTGGTAGACATGAACGCAGGGAGAATTATAGAAGATCAAGAAATCAAAAGTAATATCATTTCTAAAAACCCTTACGAAGAATGGGTTAAAGAACACTCACTTCCACTCGCTGAAGTTCCATACACGAATAACATCTGCCCGGTTGAAGTTACCGATTTCAACACAAGATTACGTTTGTTTGGATACACCAAAGAGGATCTTTCTACCATCATCAACCCAATGGCTACAAATGCAAAAGAAGCAATTGGATCCATGGGTATTGACATTCCTTTAGCTGTACTCTCTAACAAGACTCAGTTACTTTACAACTACTTCAAACAACTCTTCGCTCAGGTAACCAATCCTCCTTTGGATGGGATTCGTGAAGAAATCATCACAGACATCGGTCTGGCCATTGGAAGTGACAGAAATATATTCGACATCATTCCAGAGCAAGCTGTAAAATTACGCATCCAAAATCCTGTGATTTCGAATAACGATCTGGATAAAATTAAAAATATCGATCACCCCGATTTTAAATCGGTTTCTATTCCTATGTTGTATGACATAGAAAAAGGACTTAACGGATTAGAAAAGGCTTTGGATGGCATACTTTCTAAAGCGGAAGATGCTGTAAATAATGACGTAAACATCATTATTCTTTCAGACAGAGGTGCGGACAAAGAGAATGCACCTATTCCTGCTTTGTTGGCATGTTCTTACCTGCATCACTCCCTAAACAAAGTAAAAAAACGATCTAAATTTGGAATTGTCATAGAAACTGCAGAAGCTAGAGAACCGCATCATTTTGCGACACTTTTTGGTTATGGAGCAAGTGCGATAAATCCGTACCTGGTTAATGAAATTATCAGAACGCAGGTAAAGAAAAAAGTAATCAAAGGTATTGATGAAGAGATCGCTGTAAAGAATTTCAATAAAGCTATTGGTAAAGGAATATTGAAAATCATGAATAAGATCGGAATATCTACGCTTCACTCGTACCGTTCCTCTCAGATTTTTGAAATCCTAGGCTTAAACAACGCTTTTTCTTCCAAATACTTCCCATACACACCAACTCGAATTGGTGGAATCGGCCTGTATGAAATTGAAAAAGACATTGTACACAGATACGAAAATGCCTTCCCTAAAACAGATGTAAGTAACAACTTAGATCTTTCCATGGGTGGTGATTACCGTTGGAGAAGAAATGGTGAAAGACATCAATTCAACCCAACAACGGTTTCAAAACTGCAACAAGCTGTTCGCACAAAAAGTTGGGAAAGCTATCAGGTTTATGCGGATGAAATCAATAAGCAAAACAAGAACTTAATGACCTTGAGAGGCTTGTTTGAGTTCAACGATTTAAATCCAATCTCTATCGATGAGGTAGAACCATGGACCGAAATTGTAAAACGCTTCAAAACAGGAGCCATGTCATACGGTTCTATTAGCCAGGAAGCTCACGAGAACTTAGCCATAGCCATGAACCGAATTGGTGGTAAAAGTAACTCTGGTGAGGGTGGTGAAAACCCACAACGCTTCAATAAAGAAGCGAATGGCGACTGGAAAAACAGTGCCATCAAACAAGTCGCTTCTGGTAGATTTGGGGTAACAAGTCACTACCTAACAAGTGCGAAAGAGATTCAAATTAAAATGGCTCAAGGTGCAAAACCTGGAGAAGGTGGTCAGTTGCCTGGAGAAAAAGTATTCCCTTGGATTGCAGAAGTACGTAACTCTACACCTTATGTAGGATTGATCTCTCCGCCTCCACATCACGACATATACTCTATCGAAGATTTAGCACAGTTAATTTTTGACTTGAAAAATGCCAACAGAGAGGCACGAGTAAATGTAAAATTAGTTTCTAAAGTTGGGGTAGGTACCATTGCAGCCGGTGTAACCAAAGCCAAAGCAGACGTTATTCTTATTTCTGGATTTGATGGCGGAACCGGAGCCTCACCACTTACCTCATTGAAACATGCAGGTTTACCATGGGAGCTTGGTCTTGCTGAAGCTCAACAAACCCTTGTGCTTAACAATTTAAGAGGACGTGTTGTCTTGGAATGTGATGGTCAGCTGAAAACAGGTAGAGATGTTGCTATTGCAGCATTATTAGGAGCTGAAGAATTTGGTTTTGCAACAGCCCCCCTAGTAGCCTCAGGATGTATCATGATGCGTGCTTGTCACCTAAACACATGTCCGGTAGGTATTGCAACTCAGGATCCTGAGTTGCGTAAAAACTTCAAAGGGACGCCTGAGCATGTCGTTAACTTCATGTACTTCGTAGCCGAAGAGTTACGTACAATCATGGCAGAATTAGGGTTCAGAACCGTTAAAGAAATGGTCGGACAAGTGCAAAAAATAGATGCATCCAAAGCCACAGATAGTTACAAAACAAGAGGTATTGACTTGTCTGCTATTTTACACCAACCTGAAGGTGAAGGAAGCCATATCTTATCCAATACCGAAAAACAAAATCACGGGTTGGATAATGTGTTAGACATGACCATTAACCGAGATGCTAAAGCAGCCATAAAACACAAAGTAGCCACAGAGTTAAACTACAAGATTCAAAATACAGATCGAACCGTAGGGGCTATCATTTCTAATGAGATTTCTAAGATTCATGGAAAAGAAGGTTTGCCTGAAGATACCCTTAAGCTGAACTTTACAGGTTCTGCCGGTCAAAGTTTTGGTGCCTTTACAGCCAAAGGGGTTACCATGACCGTTGAAGGTGAGACCAACGATTACCTAGGTAAAGGTTTATCGGGTGGTAAAATCATCATCAAGAAACCTGCGGTAGCAGATTTTATTGCGGAAGAAAACATCATTACCGGTAACGTAAGTTTTTACGGAGCGGTTTCTGGTGAAGCTTACATCAACGGAATTGCGGGTGAGCGTTTTGCCGTTCGTAACTCTGGTGTTACCACAGTCGTTGAGGGTGTTGGTGACCACGGTTGTGAATACATGACGGGTGGTAAAGTCGTTGTTTTAGGAAAAACAGGAAGAAACTTTGCTGCAGGTATGAGTGGAGGTATTGCTTATATCTACGATAAAGACAAAACCTTTGCAGACATATCGTGTAACCCAGAAATGGTCGACCTTGTCGAATTATCTAAAGACGACAAAGCAGAATTGAAAAGCTTGGTTGAAAAACACAAAGACTATACAGACAGTGCACTAGCAAGTAAACTTCTAGACAACTGGCAAAATGAAATCAATCATTTTGTAAAAGTCTTCCCTACGGACTACAAAATAGCTCTGGAGAGAATAGAAAGAGAAAAAGAACTAGCACAGAAAACAGCATAATATTATGGGACAGTTAGGAGGTTTTAAAAAATACGGGAGGCAGAACGAAAGTAATGAAGCTGTTAATAAACGTTTAAAGAATTACAAAGAGTTCACGGTTGCCCTCGACAAAGAAAAACAACAAGAACAAGGTTCTCGTTGTATGGATTGTGGAATCCCATTTTGTCACAGCGGTTGTCCTTTAGGAAATCTAATTCCAGACTTCAATGACATGGTGCATCAAGGGGAATGGAAAAAAGCATTGGACATCCTACATTCTACAAACAACTTTCCTGAGTTTACTGGAAGACTTTGTCCAGCGCCTTGTGAAAAGGCCTGTGTACTTGGTATTATAGATGACCCAATTTCCATTGAAGACATTGAGAAGTCTATCGTTGAGAGAGGATTTGAAGAGGGATGGATTGTACCACAACCACCAAAAACTAGAACGGGTAAAACCATTGCCGTAGTAGGATCTGGTCCTGCGGGTCTAGCTGCCGCTCAACAACTAAACAGAGCAGGGCACTTAGTTACTGTTCTTGAAAGAGATGATGAAATCGGTGGTTTATTACGTTACGGGATACCAAACTTTAAGCTAGAAAAAGAAATCATCGATCGTAGAGTCGCTATTCTTGAAGCTGAAGGAATCAACTTTGAAACCAACGCCAACGTAGGTGTTAACTATGAGGTTTCGAAACTAGACGAATTTGATGCCGTTGTTCTTTGTGGTGGTGCTACCATACGCAGATCTCTTCCCGTAAAAGGAATAGATAGCAAAGGTGTTGTTCAGGCGATGGACTTCCTAACGCAACAGACAAAAGAATTATTCAATAAAGAAATTGAAGGAGAACGAATCAGTGCTAAAGACAAAAATGTAATTGTCATTGGTGGTGGTGATACCGGATCTGACTGTATTGGTACTTCAAACCGTCACGGCGCAAAATCGGTTACGAACTTCGAAATCATGCCAAAACCGCCAATCGAAAGAAGCGAGAAAACGCCATGGCCTTACTGGCCTCTTCAACTGAAAACAAGTAGTTCTCATGAAGAAGGTTGTGATCGTAACTGGTTGATCAACACCAAAGAATTCATTACTAACGACAAAGGTGAACTGACGGCCTTGAAAACTGTTGAAGTAGAATGGGTTTTAAAAACCGGAGAAAGACCACAGTTGGTAGAAAAACCAGGTTCCGAAAAACTCTGGGATTGTGACTTGGTTCTTTTAGCTCTAGGTTTTACAGGTGCTGACCAGACTATTAGTTCTCAACTAGGACTAGAAGTTGACCAAAGAACGAATTACGTAGCTAACGAAAGCTACCAAACAAACAACCCTAAGATCTTTACTGCAGGTGACATGCGCAGAGGACAATCCCTCATCGTTTGGGCGATTTCTGAAGGTAGAGAAGCTGCCCGATGTGTGGATACCTTCCTGATGGGAAGCAGTAACCTACCCTCTAAAGGAGACCAAGATCTTTTGAGTGCGTAAATCAAAAAAGCACTTTTTATTGCTGCTTGAATAAAACCAAAAACCTGAAAACATACTGTTTTCAGGTTTTTTTATTCGCAAGCAAAATTCATTCAGTTCAGATCATCATTGGTGATGGTGAAAACAAGTTCTCCATGGATAAAGACCCATAGATCAGTCTCAATAGCATCTTCGTATTCAATAATTTCCCAAGAATCATAATTCAAGGGACTATTTGTCGTATCCCCCAAATGATCTGCAGTACCTTTCCATTCTTGGATAAACTGGTCACCCACATATAGTTGAAACTTAGGAGCCTCGCTGCTATATGGGGTTATATTATAATTAAACAGATTATCCTTTAGTATAACATCATCACTAATATCTTGAATAACATCATAACTTTTATAACCATGCATAATTCTCGGGCTTTTACCATGTGGAGCTATAATCAAGGTGTCTACGACAACTAATTTTTCTTTCTTATTTGCTAAACGATGATATAACCATGTGATCTCATTTTCGGAATCATTTTTTATGGTTTGCGTATATCCATTTAAATGAAATGTCTCTTCAGGATCACAACTGGATAAATTAAGGCCAATCAGTATAACGATTAAAGGCATGATCAACTTGTTCATAATGAATTGTTATTGTTCGTGAGAAACATCATTCAGTTCAGATCATCATTGGTGATGGTGAAAACAAGTTCTCCATGGATGAAGACCGAACCTTCAGCTTTAACAACATCTTCGTATTCAATAATTTCCCAAGAATCGTAATTGTAAGGGCTATTGATGATATCCCCCAAATGATCTGCAGTGCCTTTCCATTCCTTTATTAATTGTTCACCCACATAAAGTTGAAACTTAGGAGAATCACTAGTGTCTGAAGTTAAATTGTAATTAAAAAGATTATCTCTTAAAATAACTTCATAACTAAGATTTTCAATAACATCATAACCATAACCATGATATCCCTCAAAAATTCTCGGGCTTTTACCATTTGGAGCTATAATCAAGGTGTCTACGACAACTATTTTTTCTTTCTTATTTGCTAAACGATGATATAACCATGTGATTTCATGATCGGAATCATTTTTTATAGTCTGCGTATATCCATTTAAATGAAATGTCTCTTCAGGATCACAACTGGATAAATTAAGGCCAATCAGTATAGTAATTATAGGCATGATCAACTTGTTCATAATGAATTGTTATTGTTCGTGAGAAAAATCATTCAGTTCAGATCATCATTGGTAATGGTGAAAACAAGTTCTCCATGAACAACTTCTACACCTTCTACGTCTAATACTTTATCATAAGCAATAACTTCCCAAGAATCGTAATTGAAAGGACTGTTGATGGTATCGCCAAAGTAGCCTGATGGACCCATCCATTCGTTTATGACTTCGTCACCTACATATAATTGATATTTACATGACTCATTATTGAATGGATAACTGTTGTAAATAGAAATACAATTCTCTACAAAATCAGATTCTTCTTGACCGTCATGTGGCTTTGAAAAAAAATAACCTTCAGAAATTCCAAGACTTTTGGCGTTTGGAGCTATAAATATGGTATCTATTTTTAATACAGGCGTACCTTCTACATTTGTCTTTAAAGCGTAAAATAGCCACTTTATTTCCTGATCAGAGTCATTTTTAATGGCCTGCGTATAAACAGGATCAATAAACGTAATTTCAGGATCACAACTGGAAAGGCTAAGGCCAATCAGTGTAACGATTAAAGGCATGATCAACTTGTTCATCGTTTATGGTTTTATTGTAATATAATTAAAAAGTGTTTATCAATTTTAGAAGAACAAAAGTTATACCTACTTTATTTTGACCCCATCGGCAAGATGAATCAAAAGCAAGTACCGTACATCTATTTTCTCTGACTTATTACCCAAATTTCACTCAAAAAGTTTCAGAACCCATGAAAAAAAACTAACAAGCACACATGCTGGGGAGTTGAGTTTAAACATGTCAAACACCCGTTATAGCGGTCCTTCTTTTACTTCAGATCATCATTGGTAATGGTGAAAACAAGTTCTCCATGAACAACTTCTACACCTTCTACATCTAACACTTTATCATAAGCAATAACTTCCCAAGAATCATAATTGTAAGGGCTATTGATGGTGTCGCCTAAGTAATCTGATGGACCAATCCATTCGTTTATGAGCTCGTCTCCTACATAAAGTTTAAAAATAGGTGTGTCTATACTATAAGGATAATGGTTAAAATTAGAAATACAACGCTCTTTAAAATCAGTTTCTTCTTCACCAACTTCAGGTGTTGGAAAATAATGTCCCTTATAAACACCAAACATTCTAGTGTGTGGAGCTACAATAGTTGTGTCTGTCTTTAAAACAAGATCCTCTCCTTGATTATTAAACACTGTCAAACTATATCGAAGCCACTTTATCGCCTGATCGGAATCATTTTGAATCGTCTGTGTATAAACAGGTCCAATAAACGTAACTTCAGGATCACAACTGGAAAGGCTAAGGCCAATCAGTGTAACGATTAAAGGCTTGATCAACTTGTTCATCGTGTATCGTTTTTGTTTTTAATTTAGTAATCAGTTTCTCAAAAGTATCAGTGTCTTTGGTCAAACAAGAAAATATATCGGCTGTACTAATATCATAGATGCCGTGGATAAATTTAAGAAAGCCGGGATTAAACCAACCTTCTTCTTCGTCAAACCACCACCAATCTCGATTAAAATCTACACTTATTAAGTTAAACTCTTCTCTAAAAAATAATGCACTTATGTAATTCCCCCACATTTCTCCTACACCGCATATTCCGGAATTGTAACCACTTCCGTCTCCGTATGGATTAGTACCGTCTATTTTTCCATAAGTTATAATATAATTAATGTATTTCACCCAATACCCACTACCAACCTTTCTGAAATGAGATGCATGACCCAGTTCGTGAAAAGTAACTGAAAATACATGTTTTGTCCCCTGGTCTGAATTGGCATATACAATCACGTCAGGAAGTACAAGGCGAGTGAAGATCCATAATTTATTTAATGGAATAGAAATGGTCATCTTTGAAAAAAAAGAAATCAAATCAGAATTTGTTCTAAAGCCTAACCAACCCCAAGTACGTCTCGCCATAGGTGCGGCCCCTCCACCTGATTTTCCATTTGCCACAATTCTAAGATTTGAATGAGGTTTTCCGATTCCAAACTGTTCACAGTAATCAAAATACTTTACCGTAGCATTATTTACTGTTGACCACCGCCATCCTTTTGAATGGGTGTGAAAATTAATATTATGACCATGCTTGCTATGTCTACCTGCTTTGTACCTTGCAGATGAAACACTTACGGTAGAAGGCCATATCTTAAATCCTTTTGTGTTTTTAAATACCACCGTATATCGAACACTCCGCCTGTAAGATCTATTTACTCTGTAATAGCCTTGAGAATTTGTCCATCCTTTCCCCCATTTGAACCAACGTCTTGTTTTCACTTTCACACCAACAACAGGGTCTAGGTTTCGGGTTTGCGTATTATAAACTCTTATGTATCCCTTTGGTCTCACCCGTCTTCGGCGTCTATTAGATGTATGTTGAGTATCATAATCATCTACTTTTTCATAATTATCGGTCATCAAAAGAGCTTCATCCTCCAAATCGTACAAAAAATTCATCGAAACCCCATTGGTTCCCAATCTTTCATCTGCTTCGGATTCTTCAAACAAAAATAGGTCTTCTAACTTCTCATAAGTTATGTGCGGATGAAACGAATACTCTTTTGGTACTGAAGTATAAAGCCACTGAGCCTGATCAATATCAGTATCTGGATCAAAAAAACCATTCTCATCCTGATCCATTTCAACATCCAAGGGCACTGTAGATAGATTAAGAGAATCTCCAAGCAACAGGTTTCTCTGCTCATCATTTTCAATCAAAAATCTGACATAGTAATCCGTAAGCTGAATATCCATGGAATCACGCAATAATCGGGCTTCATAAGAAACCCTTTGACCTTCCTGCTTTTCCTTCAAGCTGGCATAAGCCTTTCTCATGTTCTCAACCGAATAAGGATTTTCAAGTTGTTTCCCGAGTATAGTGGATCGTGGCTCGGATTCCGTGATGCCTGTATCTTTCCTACAGGAAACAAAGCACATCAAACCTACAAGGCCCATGCACCCTAAAAATTTTCTAATCATCATAACTTAAGACTTTAAATTTTGGCGTAATTATTAATTAAAGTCTAAAGTATATAAGAATGTATGTTTTGATATGAGTGATCCCACCCTTTTTTAATAGGTGACATCACTCATTTTGACATTAGGAATGTCTATCTCTTTTTTATAAAACTTAATCGTGAATTTTGAAAAGCCTTAATAACATCTCTCAACTCATATTTGGATAAGGAATGGACAGAAAATTACTTAAGATAGAACTCACTGCCAATGTCTTGCTAAAAAAGAGATAGTCTTCCAAAAAAAACATAAAATACCTGGAAAGGCTAGCGCATTATTTTCAAACTACGAAAAGTAAAATAACTAAGCATACTAAAGAATAAGAATAAAATTATCTTACCTGATAAATACCCAAAACCATAGGCTGACAACCTACTATAATCGGTCGAAAGAATTAAAAATGAAGTAATTAAATAAAATACTGAAATCGCTAGCAATATGTAAAAAATACATCTTTTCATAATTCAATCACGATATAACATGAAAATTGTAGCCAGTGGGTCCGTTGTTATTTAGTTACAGTCGTCGTCGTTGTAGAATAAAAGCCTCCTGTTAAAGCACTAACTAAACCATCCACGAAAGTATGACTCGTTTTAACTGTGTAATTTTTTGCATCGCCGGCCATTTCTCTAGAATCAGAAACATGAATGGGCGCTAAACCAAAAGCCACATAATGATTCAATTTTGTAATTTCTTGATTTCCTTGCGCTCCTTGTCCAACAACACTAGTATAAGTGTAACACGAGGACAATAACATTAGTGAGCAACATACGATACTCATCACTGTGATATTTTTTTTCATTTGATTATTATATTTACTATTTATTAAAGTCTATGTGACAAAAATAAATCTATATAAGCAATCAGGCAATAGGTGATTTCACTCATTTTGATAACCAAAGCACAGGGTTTCCAAATAGATGGCTGTGAATGAAATTTTGCAATCAATAAGAAAGTATAGACCAAAAAAAAAGCCTTTTTACATTACTGTAAAAAGGCTTTAAAAGGGCGGCGACATACTCTCCCGATGTTACTCAGTACCATCTGCGCGGATAGGCTTAACTTCTCTGTTCGGAATGGGAAGAGGTGATCC
>Ga0207964_1000159_pt1 | contig 21822 bp, 19 predicted proteins | sample Knorr_S23_td_250_FD_185608 | JGI IMG/M metagenome (GOLD analysis project Ga0207964, IMG submission 185608) | Marine microbial communities from Southern Atlantic Ocean transect - Knorr_S23_td_250_ad_251m_LV_A (SPAdes) (version 2) | ecosystem: Environmental > Aquatic > Marine > Oceanic | place...
TCAGTCGTGACCATTTAGATTATCACAAAACATACGATGAGTATATTGTAGCAAAGAAGAAATTTTTCGATGATTTATCATCTCAAACCATTGCTATTGTTAACAAAGATGATAAGCATGGCAATACCATGTTGCACCATACAAAAGCAAAGAAGAAAACTTTTGCTTTAAGATCGACGGCAGATTATAAGTGTAAGATCATAGAAAATCAGTTCAGTGGTTTGCATCTAAATATCAATGGACAGGATGTTTACACAAAACTGATCGGAAGCTTTAACGCAGCTAATTTATTATTGACTTATGCTACTGCTGTGGAATTGGGCGAAGATTCGCTTCAGGTACTTACCGTTTTATCGGCTTTAAATGCCGTTGAGGGAAGATTTCAGCAGTTTAAATCTGACCACGGAATTACCTCAATTGTTGACTATGCACATACACCGGATGCATTGCAAAATGTACTCAAAACCATTGCAGATATCAGAACAGGAAAAGAGAAAGTGGTTTGTGTTGTGGGCAGTGGTGGTGATAGAGATAGAGGGAAAAGACCCTTGATGGCTCAAGCCGCTTGCCAGTGGGCAGATCAGGTTATTTTGACGTCTGACAACCCGAGAAGTGAGGATCCAAAAGCGATTATTAAAGAGATGAAAGAAGGCTTAAATGCTTCTCAGATGAAGAAGGTTTTAACGCTTGAAGACAGAAAGGAAGCTATAAAGTTAGGTGTAACTCTATGTTCGGAAGGAGATATTTTGTTGGTCGCCGGAAAAGGACATGAAAAGTATCAGGAGATCAAAGGTGAACGCTTTCCATTTGATGACATGGCGATTTTAAAAGAGCATTTAAAAGACTAAGATATGTTGTACTATTTATTTACATACTTACACGAAGCATTCAACTTTCCGGGAGCGGGAGTGTTTCAGTACATTTCTTTTAGAGCTGCCATGGCAGTGATCGTTTCTTTGTTGATCTCTATGATCTTCGGGAAGCGTATCATCCGTATTTTGGCGAAAAAACAAGTTGGAGAAAGTATTAGAGATCTTGGTTTGGAAGGTCAGACTGAGAAAGCCGGAACACCTACCATGGGAGGGATTATCATATTGAGCTCCATATTGATCCCGACACTTTTGTTTGCGAAGCTCGACAATATTTATGTGATCTTGATGATTATTACAACCGTTTGGATGGGTTTCATTGGTTTCTTAGACGATTACATCAAAGTATTTAAAAAGGATAAAAAAGGCCTGGCAGGTAAATTCAAGATCTTAGGTCAGGTTTCTCTAGGCTTGATTGTGGGTTCTATTCTTTATTTTCACCCGGATGTGGTGATGCGTGAGCAAGTGAGTACAGTGGACGAATCGGCTCAAGTAGTGTTTGTGCAAGAAGATGTGAAGTCGACAATGACAACCATACCTTTTGTAAAAAATAATGAATTTGATTATTCAGATTTATTGTCATGGCTTGGTGAGAAAGCTCAAGATTGGGCCTGGTTGATTTTTATTCCAATGGTTATTTTTATTGTAACAGCGGTTTCCAATGGAGCTAATTTAACCGATGGAATAGATGGCTTAGCAACAGGGACTTCCGCCATTATTGGCTTGGTCTTAGCCATTTTTGCCTATGTGTCGGGTAACATCATTTTCGCAGATTATCTCAATATCATGTACATCCCGTATTCGGGGGAGCTTGTAATATTTATTGGTGCTTTTGTTGGTGCCTGTGTAGGGTTTTTATGGTACAATTCATATCCGGCACAAGTGTTTATGGGCGATACAGGTAGTTTGGCTATCGGTGGTATTATTGCTGTTTTTGCCATAGCTATTCGTAAGGAGCTTTTGATTCCTATTATTTGTGGGGTCTTTTTAGTAGAAAATTTATCGGTGGTACTGCAAGTATCTTACTTCAAATACACCAGGAAAAAATACGGTGAAGGAAAGCGCATCTTCTTGATGTCTCCACTTCATCACCATTATCAAAAAGCAGGATTACATGAGAGTAAAATTGTGACTCGTTTTTGGATTGTGGGGATCATGTTGGCCATTTTAAGTTTTGTAACCCTAAAACTTCGCTAAAAAATGATTGTTGTATTAGGAGCAGGAGAAAGTGGAGTCGGAGCAGCACTCTTAGCCAAACAAAAAGGCTATGAGGTTTTTGTGAGTGATTTTGGAATGGTAAAAGAACAATTCCAAAAGGAGTTAACAGAACATGGTTTTGAATGGGAACAGGGTCAACACAGTGAAGAGAAAATATTGTTGGCAGAAATGCTGATTAAAAGTCCTGGAATTCCCGAAACAACACTCATTGCCAAAGCAAGAGCTAAGGGCATAGAAGTTCTTTCAGAGATTGAGTTTGCTTCGCGTTTTAGCGAAGGTAAGATTGTAGCGATAACCGGTAGTAATGGTAAAACTACTACGGCAAGTTTAATAGATCATCTTTTAAAAAGCGCCGGGTTTAATGTGGGTCTTGCAGGAAATATTGGAGCTAGTTTTGCGCGTTGTTTGGCAAATTCTGACCGCGATTATTGGGTTTTAGAGTTGAGTAGTTTTCAGCTGGATGACATACATCAGTTTAAACCATATATCGCCATACTATTGAATTTGAGTCCGGATCATTTAGATCGTTACGATGGCAAAATGGAAAATTATGTAGCCGCAAAGATGCGTATTACAGAAAATCAAACTCAAGAAGACTATTTCATCTATTGGGATGATGACGAATGGATAAAAAAGAATTTAGCAAAAGTAAAAGCAAACAAACTTCCTCTTGGTCAAAAAGTCGTAACAGAAGGAGCTTATTTAGACAACAAACAGATTAATATTAACATTAACAGAGAGCAGTTAACTATGACAATTCACGAACTAGCATTACAAGGAAAGCACAACTGTTATAATTCTATGGCAGGTGGTATTGCTGCAAAATTGTTGGGGATCACCAATGATATTGTGCGCGATTGCTTAGCAGATTTCGAAAAAATTGAACACCGCTTAGAGCCCGTACTTAAAGTGTATGGCGTTGATTATATCAACGATTCTAAGGCGACAAACGTAAATGCCGCCTGGTATGCTTTAGAAAGCATGAATAAGCCGGTCGTTTGGATCTGTGGCGGTGTTGATAAAGGAAATGACTACGAGGAACTCTTGCCTTTGGTAAATGATAAGGTAAAAGCGATTGTTTGTCTGGGTACGGATAATTCTAAGCTTATTAGGGCTTTTGGCGGAGTTGTGGAGCTTATCCAGGGCACAGCTTCTATGGAAGATGCTGTAAAAGCAGCTTATCGGTTCGCAGAAAAAGGAGATGTAGTGTTATTATCTCCTGCATGTGCCAGCTTCGATTTGTTTGCCAATTACGAAGACCGTGGTCGTCAGTTTAAGAAACAAATAAGACTACTTTAAAAGTTGAAATGGGTAAACTACATAAAGGGTGATAAGTATATTTGGGCGATAGCGATCTTGCTCTCATTAGTTTCTATTGTCTTAGTATACAGTTCTAGTAGCCACCTGGCTTTTGCTTATAAACAGGGGAATACGCTTTCTTTTTTAGTCAAGCATCTTATTCATCTGGGCATAGGTTTTTTTATTATGTGGACTTTATCCAGAGTGCCGTTTAAATATTTTTATAACAGTTCAATACTCATTTTTGGTTTAGCGCTTATTTTAATTTGTTGGGCGATCAGTGGAGGTGAAACCATTGGCGGAGCCAATGCCAGCAGATGGATACGCATTGCTGGATTTACTTTTCAACCCTCGGAGTTGGCAAAGCTTGCGCTGTTTGTGTTATTAGCACGTAATCTGGTGCACTTTAGAGATAAGTTGCATTCGTTTAAGCAGTCTTTCTTTCCCGTTTTGGGTCCTGTAATATTGATTTGTGCATTGATATTGCCTTCTAATTTTTCTACTGCGGCCATTATATTTATGATTAGTTTTCTGATTATGTTTATTGGGAGGTATTCTTTAAAGTCCTTGGGCGCGATGATCTTAATTGGAGTAGTTTCTTTGGGCTTGTTTTATACGGCAGTTACTAAATTCCCCAATATTAGCAATCGTGTGGAGACCTGGAAGGTGCGAATAGAGTCGTTTACCGATAAAAATAGTGAAGGAAATTACCAGGTGAATCATGCTAAAACTGCCATCGCTCGTGGAGGCGTTTGGGGGCAGGGTCCGGGAAAAAGTGTTCAGAAATATTTTTTACCTCAATCTTCTTCAGATTTTATTTACGCTGTTATTGTTGAAGAATATGGAAGAGTAGGTGGACTCTTTGTGATCATTTTGTATTTGATGTTGCTCTTCAGAGTGTTGAGAATAGCCAGTAAAAGTGATGACGATTTTGCCATTTTGATGACTATAGGATTAGGTTTTTCCATTGTTTCTCAGGCCTTTATTAATATGGCGGTAGCGGTAAACTTACTACCTGTTACAGGGCAGACTTTACCCTTAATAAGTGCGGGAGGCTCATCGGTATGGATGACTTGCGCGGCAATAGGATTGATATTGAGTATTAGTAATAGCATACAACCACAACTTGAAAATCTGGCAAATGATGAAGAAGCGATTCTTAATTAGTGGTGGTGGCACAGGGGGGCATATCTTTCCTGCGCTTGCGATAGCAAAAGAAATTGAGCGTCGTTACCCGGAAAATATGTTGCTTTTTGTGGGAGCTTCAGACCGTATGGAGATGGAGAAAATTCCCGCCGCAGGTTATTCTGTTAAAGGTTTGTGGATCTCAGGATTTCAACGTTCTCTGTCTCTTAAAAATTTACTATTTCCTGTTAAGTTAATTTTCAGTGTGCTTCGGTCTTTTTTTATTGTGCTTCGCTTTAAGCCCAATGTGGTTATTGGCACGGGAGGTTATGCCAGTGGTCCTATTTTGTGGGTAGCATCGTTGTTAAAAATCCCTACTCTTATTCAGGAACAAAATTCTTACCCCGGTGTTACTAATAAGATCTTGTCTTCAAAGGTAAGTCGGATCTGTGTAGCTTATTCAGGCTTGGAAAGATTTTTTCCAAAAGAGAAGATCCATTTGACAGGAAACCCGATTCGTGCTGAAATAGAATTTGGGAATTATGATAGAGATGAAGTTTTGAGCTCCTATGGTTTGGTAAGAGATAAACCTGTGGTTTTGGTTATTGGAGGTAGTTTAGGAGCGAAGCGTATTAACGAAACGGTACTTGAAAATATTTCCTGGTTTAAAGAGAATGATGTGCAATTGATCTGGCAAACCGGTATGTTATATTACGATAGATGTAAATCTGCTCAAACGGATTTAGGTAAATTCGGTAAAATACAGGCATTTATCACCGAAATGGGTCCGGCTTTGGCTGCTGCAGACGTGGTTATTTCCCGTGCGGGAGCGATTGCTTTATCTGAGCTTTGCTCTTTAGGGAAAGCATGCATTTTAGTGCCTTCGCCAAATGTTGCCGAAGATCATCAGAAGAAAAATGCCCAGGCATTATCAGAAAATGATGCAGCCATTTTAGTGGAAGAAAATAATATGGATACGCAACTTTTCCGAGCACTTAATCTATTGATGAAAGATGTTGAGAAGCAAAAGCAATTAGCCGCTAATTGTAAGAAAATGGATAAGCCAAAAGCGGCAAAAAGAATCGTAGATATTATTGAAGAACTTAGTAATGATTAAGCTGGATCACATAGAGCGCATTTACTTTCTCGGAATTGGAGGAATAGGTATGAGTGCTCTGGCTCGTTATTTTGTGGCTAAGAATTTTGAAGTAGCCGGTTACGATAGATATCAGTCAGAGATATGTATCTCTTTAGAACAGACCTCATGCAAGATTTCGTATGAGGATGAATTGGCAACAATTTCCGACTCGTTTAAGGATAAGAAAAACACCTTGGTGGTTTACACACCGGCAATCCCAAAAAATAACAAGCTGAAAAAATATTTTCAGGATGAAGGTTATCTGCTTTGTAAGCGTGCCGAAATTCTCGGTGCTATCACCAAAAATGTACAATGCCTGGCTATTGCAGGAACGCATGGAAAGACGACTATTTCGAGTTTACTGTCTTATATTTTAAGTGATAATCTTGTGGATTGTTCGGCGTTTTTAGGAGGTATTGCCACCGATTTCGATTCAAACTTAAGGATAGGTTCTGCAGATATTGCTGTTGTGGAAGCTGACGAATTTGATCGGTCATTTTTAAAGCTTTCGCCCAATTGGGCACTTATAAGTTCTATGGATGCCGACCATCTTGATATTTATGGTACTACTCAGCATCTTGAAGAATCTTTCCGGCTATTTTCGGGTAAGGTAGAAGACGGAAATCTTATTGTTAAGGAAGGATTAAATGTGCCATCGAAGTACACGTATGCATTAGATTCTGATACAGCAGATTTTTCTGCTACAAAGATTCGGGTAGAAGATGGTGCTTATTATTTTGATCTAACTTATCCCAAAGGTGTTTGTAGGAATGTAATTACAGGCTTACCGGGAATCCACAATGTAGAAAATGCTTTGGCAGCATTTGCTATGGCCTATTTTCAAGGTGTTTCTACAAGCGGGATCGTCGATTCCATAGCGTCTTTTTCCGGAGTAAAAAGACGCTTTGAATACCATGTAAAAACCGATCATCAGATTTATATTGATGATTACGCACATCATCCAAAAGAGATTGAGGTAGCCATTCGTTCCGTCAGAGATCTGTTTCCAAATAAAGAGCTGACCGTTGTTTTTCAGCCGCACTTGTTTACGAGAACACGGGATTTTATGGATGATTTTGCCCGAGAATTGTCGGCTGCTGATAAGGTCATGTTGTTGGATATTTATCCGGCAAGAGAACAGCCTATTGAGGGGGTGAATTCTGAGGTTTTATTGGATAAAATTACCTGTAAACAGAAAGGCATTTACGCGATGTCTAAATTCCCTGAAGCAATAGCTAAAACAGATGTGCTGATGACCATGGGCGCCGGAGATATTGATGGCTTAATTCAACCGATTAAAAAGTATTTAGCATCGTGAGGAAGTTTTTAAACATAATATCCTTTTTACTACTTGTAGCAGTTCTGTCTTTTTTGTCCTGGACGAGCCGGGTGAGTTTTAATGGTGTAGCGTGTCAAAACATTGAAATACAGGTCGATACTGAGAGTGATTTGTTTTTTGTGAATGCTGAAATGGTGGGGGCTATGCTCCTCGAAAAAGAGGATTCCATTCTTGGAAAAACCTATGAAGATATAAACATCTATTTGTTAGAAGAATTTCTGGATGCTCATCCTAATATTAAGAAAGCAGAATTATATTTAACAATCGATGGCAATTTGTGCGTTGATGTGAAGCAACGTAAGCCTATAGTGCGAGTTTTTGAAGAGAAGGATTCCTATTATCTGGATGAGGAAATTATGCAATTTTCACTCTCTGAGAAATACAGTGCCAGAGTCTTACAAGTATACTGGTCAGAAATTACAGAGGAGCGTAGGGCAACATTAGCTTCAGTTATAGACCTTATCGATGCGGATGAATTTTTGAAAGCACAGATCACAGCCATTGAGTTTGACGAAACAGATGAACTCATCGTTTATCCACGTGTGGGAGATCATAAAATTATTTTGGGCGAGGCTCAGAATTTGGTGAAGAAGTTTGAAAAATTGAAGGTTTTTTATCGTCACGGATTGGAAAAAGTAGGTTGGGACAGATATTCTCACATCAACCTAAAGTTTAAAGATCAGGTGGTATGTACAAAAAGATAAAGAAATGGAACAGGGAGAAATTGCCATAGGATTAGACATCGGAACAACAAAAATTGTTGCGATCGTTGGTCATAAAAATGAATATGGGAAAATTGAGATTCTGGGTTTTGGTAAAGCAAAATCTTTAGGAGTGCAGCGTGGGGTGGTTTCAAATATTACTCAAACGATCGAGTCTATTCAGCATGCAGTAAACGAGGCCGAAGCCGATTCCGGTTTGAATTTGAATAATTGTGTGGTGGGAATTGCAGGTCAACATATACGTTCGCTTCAACACAGCGATTACATCCTCAGGGAAAATGCTCAAGAGGTAATCACTCAGGAAGACATTGATAAGCTGGTTGAAAATGTACATAAATTGGTTATGCTTCCGGGTGAGGAGATCATTCATGTACTGCCTCAAGAATATAAAATAGACGGAGAGCCTAACCTTCACGAACCTATCGGAATGCTGGGTCGTCGTTTGGAGGCGAACCTTCACATCGTTGTAGGACAAAAAGCCGCGATCGGAAATATATTTTCGTGCGTAAAAAAATCCGAGATGGAGGTTTCGGGAATTACACTTGAGCCCCTGGCATCTGCCGAAGCAGTTTTGAGTGAGGAGGAAAAAGAAGCTGGAGTTTGTCTGGTAGATATTGGTGGAGGTACTACAGATGTAGCCATTTTTAAAGACGGGATTATACGTCACACGTCTGTTATCCCTTTTGGGGGTAATGTAATTACTGAAGATATTAAGGAAGGTTGTTCTATTATTGAAAAGCAGTCTGAACTCCTGAAAATGAAATTTGGTTCGGCCTGGCCGGGAGAAAACAGCGAAAATGAAATTGTTTCTATTCCGGGATTAAGAGGGAGAGAGCCAAAAGAAATTTCATTAAAAATGTTGTCTAAAATTATTCATGCTCGTCTGGTAGAAATTATTGATCAGGTTTATGTTGAGGTGAAGAATTATGGGCATGAAGAAGGAAAGAAAAAATTAATTGCCGGAATTGTTTTAACCGGAGGAGGTTCTCAGTTAAAGCATATTAAGCAGTTGTTTGAATACGAAACGGGAATGGATACGCGTGTTGGCTTTCCGAATGAGCATTTGGCAAAAGGTGCTCGACCGGAATTAGAAAGTCCAATGTATGCCACGGCCATTGGTTTGGTAATGAAGGGTGTGGAGTTTAATGAGAGAAACCCTCAAAGATTAAGTCCTGTTGAAGTGGAAGAAAAGCCAAGCCCTGTGAACCAGCCTATTGAAGGTGTAGAAATAAAGGCTGAACCGAGTTCGGAGCCGAGCCAAATAGATGAAACGGATGAGAATCCTAAAGAATCCTTCTTTGATAAGTGGGTGAGAGGATTTATGAATTTTTTAGCCAATGAGGATTAATACAATAAACCCCCTAAAGTTATGGCGGATTTAGATTTTGATATGCCACAAAACCAGTCCTCTTCGATTAAGGTAATCGGAGTAGGAGGTGGAGGTAGTAATGCCGTAAATTACATGTATCATAAGGGTATTAAAGGTGTAGATTTTGTTGTATGCAACACCGATCAGCAAGCCCTTGATGACAGTCCTGTACCTACTAAAATTCAGTTAGGAGTTTCTGTAACTGAAGGTTTGGGGGCAGGAGCATGGCCACTTAAAGGCAGGATGGCTGCAGAAGAGAATATTAAGGATGTTATTGATGTTTTGGAGTGCAACACCAAAATGGTGTTTATTAATGCCGGAATGGGTGGCGGAACGGGTACAGGCGCAGCACCTGTAATTGCTAAGGCAGCTAAAGAGCTGGACATCCTTACGGTAGCCATTGTTACCATTCCATTTATTTTTGAGGGTGAGCTTAGGATGTCTCAGGCTAAAGAAGGGATTGAAGAACTAAAAGAACACGTTGATTCACTTATTGTTATTAACAATAATAAACTTCGCGAGATATATGGGAATCTCGGCTTTAAATCGGGGTTTGCGAAAGCCGATGAAATATTAGCTACAGCTTCCAGAGGTATCGCAGAGGTAATTACGCAAAAAGGACATTTAAATATAGATCTAAACGATGCTAAAACTGTTTTATCTAATAGTGGTACTGCCATTATGGGGTCTGGAACAGCATCGGGCGATGGGCGTGCCATAAAAGCGGTTAAAGGTGCCATAGAATCTCCTTTATTGGATAACAATCATATTCGAGGGGCAAAGAAGGTGCTGTTACTTATTGTTTCCGGTACCGAAGAGGTAACCTTTGAAGAGATGGGTGAGATCTCAGACTTTATTCAGGATCAGGTGATGATTGAAGGAGGATCTCCAGCCGATATTATTATGGGGGTTGCCGAAGATGAAGAACTCGAATCGGCAGTTAACGTAACGGTAGTTGCTACAGGTTTCCATGAAGGAAAAGTGGTAAATCCGCTTACCGGAATTCCGGAGAAGGTCGTTCACGATTTGGGAGATAAAATTCAGCCAATAAAGGCCGTTGAAAAGCCAATTTCTACAGTAATGCCAGCTGAAGAGCAGCTTGTTGTCGAGTCTGCAAACGAGGTAAAGCATGTACTAACAGAAGATGACGGTCAGGAAGAAGTGAGGACAGAGATTCCTGAACCTGTAGTTCAGGAAAAGGTAGAGCAACAAACCACTCAAAGTCCGGGGGTAGAAGACACAGAACCCCAGCAGCAGGTAAGTATGACTTTTGAGTTTGATGTTGCTGAAAACACGAATGAACCTGTTATTAGTCACCGAGAGGAACCAAAAGTTGTGTTTAATCTTTTGGAAGAAATAGAGGAAGAGCGACTTGAAACAGGGAATTCGGTGAAGCCAAAAGCCGAACTTAAGAGTGATGAAATTGAAGAAGAGGTTTTTGATACGGAAAGCCTTGATTCAGCTATTGAAGAAGAGTCAATTTCTTTTGAATTGGAATCTGATAGCGAACAAGCTATCGAAGAAACTCCGATTAATTTTAGTTTAGATGAACTGGCCGTAACCAATGGACAAGAGCAAAAGATAGTTCACACACTGAGTTTAGAGGAGGATGAAGAGGAAGATGAAGAAGAATCGTTTTCTTTTGAGCCTACTCAGATGGAAACGGAAGAATCGGTATCAGCCACGATGAATGAAAACCTTCTTGAAGTTGTGGTTTCCGATCATGATACAGTCGGAGAGAAAGTACATCAAAGTATGGATGTAGAAGCCGAGCCTGTCCATGAAGAAGTTTATGTTGAGGCAGCAGAGAAACCGACTCCTGTTGAGGAGAAACCGAATGTAACTCTATCTACACATAGTAATGCAGTACAAGAGCAAATAGATCGGGCTCAAAAGCGTAAAGAACGTCTGCAAAAGTTTAATTACCGCTTCAGAAATAGTTCAGTTGTTGACATGGCAGAAAGTGAGCCTGCATATAAAAGGCAGGGCGTGCTGTTAAATGAAGCCAAACACTCTTCAGAGGAAACCATATCGAGACTTAGCTTGAATACGAATGAAGATGGTGGGATTGAGTTGAAAAGTAAAAACTCTTTTTTACATGATAATGTAGATTAAAAATCAAAAAGATGAGTTTAAAAGCACAAATAATGCCGGCCATGAAAGAGGCTATGAAGGCTAAGGATAAAGTGAGCCTGGAAACGCTTAGAGCCATTAAGGCTGAATTATTAAAAGCAGAAACCGCTTCGGGGGCTTCGGGAGAAATGAGTGAAGCTGAAGAAATTAAATTGCTTCAGAAAATGCAAAAGCAACGTAAGGATGCGGCAGCAATTTATGTGGAGCAAGGTCGTGCCGATCTGGCCGACGACGAAATTGCTCAAACAAAAGTTTTAGCAAAGTTCCTTCCACAACAAATGAGTGCGGAGGAATTAGGAAAAGCTGTGGCGGTCATCATTCAGAAAGTAGGTGCCTCCGGCCCTGCTGATATGGGGAAGGTGATGGGACTTGCTTCTAAAGAGCTTGCCGGTAAGGCAGAAGGTAGGGCTATTGCCGATACTGTTAAAGCACTCTTGGCAACTTGATCTTTATGCTTTAAATATAACATACAATGGTACCTAATTCTTAGGTATTACTTTTTGGCAGAATCCTCACTTTCGGGTGGGGATTTTTTTGTACTATTGCAATAGGTTATATCTATATATAAACGTATGTGTATTAGTAGATTGAGTAAAATCACCTATATGATTTGAATTTAGTTATACATATGTTTACATTATTATTAGCTAAAAATCATAATATTATGTATAAACAAATTTTAGTAAGCATTGCCTTAATTGGTGCAATGTGTTTCGTTTCCTGTGAAAAGGATGGAAAAATTACAGATGAGTCCGGTGTGCAAATGTCTGGACTCGGAGAAAGACTAGAAAACCCTTATTCTGTTGAAAACATGAGGATTGCCTTGGAAAGCCTACAAAATTCCAATGAGAACAATCGTATGGGAGATGGAATAGAGGTTATCACTACGCACTTGTATCTTAAATTTAAGCCTCAAAATGAGGATGAATTAAGTTTATTACAACAAGACTCTACACTGAATCTTTACACTTATCCTTTGGATTATGAGCTGTTAGACGGTGTAGATGATTACCATGATCCGGAAGTGCCGGAAGATCAACCTACCTATCAGTATTGTGCTGTTCCGGTAGATAAGGCTTTGCCTGATGTATCTTATGAAATATTGGAACAATTGTTTATCCCTGATGATTATTCTGACGATGGGGGTCAGCGCTTTGCTTCGGAGGAAATAACTGATGCCCTTGTAGATGAAGCTCTGCGTATTACCGACAATTTAGAGGCGGAAGAATACGAATACCAAGATAATGAACGAAGAAGAAGAAAATGGCGACCTGCCGGAAAAATAACGGTTTGGGATGATGAGAAAAGGCAATACATCGGAGTTCATGGCGTTAAGGTCAAAGCGAGAAGATGGTTTACAACGCGTACAGGAATTGCTAATTCGACAGGAGAATATTCTTGCAATGGTAAGTTTAAAAGAAAAGCTAATTATTGTCTTAAATGGGAGCGTTACGATTTTGAGATCAGAAAAACAAAAAATAGAGCAGCAACGTACAAGGGGCCGAAGAAAAAAGGTGATTGGGATTTAGAAATTAAAGGTGGAAAGCAAGAGTTTTATGCTACGATATTTAGAGCAGTTCATCATTACTACAAAAAAAATATTAACGGATTAAGAAGACCGCCTCAAAATAGTTTTTGGAAACAACAACTAAGAATCCAAGCTGTTTATGAGGAAAATATGGATGAGAATGGTTATCATGCACCACATCAAGCAAAATGGTTTGGATGGGGGACTGCTATAAAGATTTACAATCCTCAACGTAATTCTATGGATATTTATGCAACGGTAATACATGAAATGGCACATGCATCTCATTGGGCTATGGATGAATCTAATTATCAAAACTGTAAATTGAGTATGGGTGGATGGTACACTGCAGAGAGTTGGGCCAGAGGTGTTCAGTGGGAGTTAACAAGAATGATCTATACAGGTTATGAGCCTACATATATTGCACAATATACCGGAGTGGTTCAGGATATGATTGATGGAAAACATGGTTATGATCGGGTTAAAGCTTATACCATAAGACAAATCGAAAACGCTTTAGACGGAGTTAATACTTGGGATGGATGGAAAACTAACATAAAAGACAAAAATGAAAATGAAACAGAAGACAAATTGGATGCTTTGTTTGAGTATTGGGATTGGGATTAGTTTATTAATGATTACCTCATGCGAGGAAAAGATAAATTTCATCTCCTATAATTACATAGTCGATCATGTTTATACAAATCACACAGGGCAGCATTTGACCATGAAGGTTTATAATAGACATGATGAAATGTTTAAAAGCTTTAATATTCAGAAGGGGCACTCTATTAGTACACATACTTGGAGTGGAGATGTTGCGCCTGCGCTGTTTCATTTTGAATCTTTTACGCATAAAATTGGAGATTCTGTCATTGTTAAGTTTGACGATGCTAAATGTATAACTTACTTAGATCAGATTACAAATAACAAAATCTTCAATTTAGAAGAGTATGATAATTATAACCCGGAATTAATAAAACCGGGAAAACTTTTTACTCTCTACTACACCTTCACGGAGGAAGATTACAATCTGGCAGTAGATTGTCAATAAACAATAATTTCATTCGTCCACAATTAAAGTCCTCACTTTCGGGTGAGGATTTTTTTATTACATAGGTGATATCACCCATAGTTTGAGTGTTAGTACCTATTGCTTAATAGGTCGTTAAAGACTTAAATTTGTTACATGTTATAGTTTTAGTTAATAGGAATATTTTTTGGCAGGGGGTCCTCACTTGGTGAGGACTTTTTTTTTGAAAATAACTAAGACTATTGATAAGGTCAATCTAACTGCTATAGAAGGGGAAACAGATACCTTTGGTGAGTTTTTTAATTTTCTGTTATTTTATAATCCAGGTTGTATCGCTTTGGTATGGGAAATTGGTAAGTGCAATTGTGATTTCATCTTCCGGGAATCCCTCGTAGGTGTCATTAAGGTTAAATCATAAATCTTCGGTAATCCATGCTTCACACAGATCACCATTGCCATTGTGGCTTAAATGGATGGATATGTAAATGGGCGGTGTCCCACAGAATAGTGGATCTTGAATTAGCACATACTCGTGTTCTGCACAACCGCCGGAATGCGATACATTTAAGTTTAACTCTTGATCTTGTGTTGATACGGAATTGATAAGAATGTAATCGTTAGGCCATTCTTCTTCGTAGCCCGCCAAAATAATTACCGGACAATCACTTTGATTTACAGGCTTAGAATCTTCACAAGAACAAAAAATGAAATTCAGAGCTAAAAATAAAAGACCGTATGTGTAAGCATTCATAATAGTTTTACTTTCCTGAATTTAAGTAGTAAACGTCACAATAATTATACCAATACATAGGGAATTATTCATTCAACGAATTACGAGACACCCTTCAGCTCAAGATGACAATTTCTTCGACAGGATGACAACTTAAAACTCAAAACTTCAGTTTCAACTGGTCACTGGTCACAAAAAAAGCCCCGTTTTGCATACACAAAACAGGGCTTTTATATTTAATTCAGAATAGATCTTACATCATTCCCGGCATACCGCCTGGCATACCACCGCCCATAGGAGGCATTTGGTTTTCTTCAGGATGATCAGCTAAAACACATTCCGTAGTTAGTAACATTCCGGCAACAGAAGCCGCATTTTCAAGAGCGACGCGTGTAACTTTAGTCGGGTCGATAATACCAGCTTCCAACATATGTTCAAAGGTGTCTGTCTTGGCATTGTAGCCAAAGTCAGCGTTACCTTCCTGTATCTTAGAAACAATTACGGCACCTTCACCACCCGCATTTGAAACGATCTGACGAATTGGTGCTTCAATGGCTCTGGTGATGATCTGAACACCTGTTTTTTCATCTTCATTTTCTGTTTCAACAGAATCGAGAGCAGCAGCAGCACGAACAAGTGCAACACCACCACCGGGAACAATTCCTTCTTCTACAGCTGCACGTGTTGCATGAAGTGCATCATCAACACGATCTTTCTTTTCTTTCATTTCTATTTCAGATGCAGCACCAATATACAATACAGCTACGCCTCCTGCTAATTTAGCAAGTCGTTCTTGCAGTTTCTCACGGTCGTAGTCTGAAGTAGTTGTTTCCATTTGCGCTTTAATTTGATTTACACGCAATTCTATCGCTTCTTTATCTCCTTTACCGTTCACTACAGTCGTGTTGTCTTTATCGATAACTACTTTGTCGGTTTGTCCGAGCATTTCTATCGTAGTATTTTCCAATTTGAAGCCACGTTCTTCAGAAACAACCGTACCACCGGTAAGGATGGCGATATCTTCTAACATTGCTTTACGACGATCGCCAAATCCAGGCGCTTTTACCGCAGCAATTTTTAGGCTACCTCGAATTTTATTAACCACCAAAGTAGCAAGAGCTTCCCCATCTACATCTTCAGCAATAATTAAAATAGGACGACCTGTTTGCGTTGTTTGTTCCAAAATAGGAAGCATATCCTTCATGTTCGAGATCTTCTTGTCGTAGATCAGGATGTAAGGGTTATCCAGTTCTACTTCCATTTTTTCGGCATTTGTAACGAAATACGGAGATAAGTAACCGCGGTCGAACTGCATTCCTTCAACGACTTCAACAGTGGTGTCTGTACCTTTGGCTTCTTCAACCGTAATAACACCTTCTTTTTTTACTTTGGCCATTGCTTCCGCAATTAAGGCGCCGATCGTATGGTCGTTGTTTGCAGAAATGGAAGCAACTTGTTTAATTTTATCCAAATTGTCGCCCACTTCAATAGATTGTTTTTGAAGTTCGGCAACGACAGCCTTAACTGCTTTGTCGATTCCTCTCTTCAAATCCATTGGGTTGGCTCCTGCTGCGACGTTTTTTAGACCCGTTGCAACAATTTCCTGAGCTAAAACGGTAGCCGTTGTAGTACCATCACCGGCGATGTCAGCAGTTTTCGAGGCTACTTCCTTTACCATTTGAGCGCCCATATTCTCTACGGCATCTTCAAGTTCAATTTCTTTAGCTACAGTTACCCCATCTTTCGTAATGGTTGGAGCACCAAATTTTTTATCGATAACTACATTTCGACCTTTTGGTCCCAAGGTTACTTTTACTGCATTTGCCAGAGCATCCACACCTCTTTTTAGTGCGTCTCTTGCTTCAATATCGAATTTAATATCTTTTGCCATTGTGTTTTTTTTAAATGATTGCTAAAAGGTCAGATTCACGCATCATCAGGTAATCATTACCTTCAAATTTTAATTCTGTTCCTGAATATTTCCCATACAATACATGGTCTCCAATTTTCACGGTCATTTCGTGATCTTTAGTTCCACTTCCTACAGCTACTACGATTCCTTTTTGTGGTTTTTCTTGTGCTGTATCCGGAATAATGATACCGGAAATGGTAGTTGTTTCAGCTGCAGCAGGTTCAACCAGTACTCTGTCAGCAAGTGGTTTTATTTTTAGTTCAGCCATTTTACGTCGAAATTAAAGTTTTTGTAAATTAAAATTATCAGTCTTCATCAAGTCAGAAATTATGCCATTATATTTTTTATGTCAATCTGTCTTAGAATCGTTAAAAGTAAGGCAAAAAAAATGCCAAACGGGTCAGTTTGGCATTTTGTATGATCTGGAAGGAACTTATTCCGTTACTTCCGGAGTTTCAGTTTCAGTTGGTACGAAGTCTTCAGCGCTGTCTTCTACCTGCTCGATAATATCTGATTGAGTTTCTACTTCACTTCGGTCGATGGCAAAGTTAGAAAGCAATGTCAATGCAACCAAAGCTAAGGCTAAAGTCCAGGTACTCTTCTCGAGAAAGTCTGAAGTTTTTTTCACACCCATAAATTGGTTTCCCTCACCAAAAGTAGAAGATAAACCACCACCTTTAGGGTTTTGAACCAGGATTACTAATAACAGTAATGCGCAGGTAATCAGTATTAAAATAGAAAACAATCCGTACATATCTATGGGTTTATTTGTTTAATGGCTTTAATTTGGTTTGCAAATAAACTACTTTTTTGTGGATATTTCAAACTTAAAATTTCATAGGCCGTAATTGCTTTGTCGTAGTGCCCTTGTTCTAAGTAGACTTTCGCCAAAGTTTCAGTCATTAAGTTGTTGTTTTCTGTTAAGCTTTGTTGTGCCACCTGACCTGGTGAGAAGAATTCTTTTTTAGGGCGTTCTTTCTTTTTTGTTTCGGTAATGAAATCAACAATTTTGTTTGTTTTTTCTATCGGATCAAGTTTTTCTTTTTTCTCCTGTTTTGCGCCTCTATCGATAGGTTTGAGTTGTGATAGCTTTAACCATTCACTAAAAGAGTGTTTTTCCGTATCATCAAACTCGAGAGGTTTTCCGAGATCTAAAGTTTGTTCAGGTTTTTGTTTTATTTGTTCAACAAGTTCTTTTATTGGAGCTTGAAAAGATTTTTGAGTAATGTATTCAAAGAGGATTGTTCTGTTGCCGGAGATGGCTGCAGTCATTTTCAGCTCTTTGTTGTAAGCTTCACTATCGGCTTCTTTTAATGCTTTTAGTCGTAACTTGTGTAAAGACGAACAATAAGGGTGTTCGTTGCACAAGTTATCCAAACGCGAAAGATCTTCTTTTTGAATACTTTCGGGCTTTCGAATAAGTTCTATGAATTGGGCACTTTGCATTTTACCAATTTACAACAGCTTTGTTAAATATGTCTTCTATCAACTCAATAATTATTTCGTCCATTAAATCTTCTTCTATATTAGAGAGGTTTAGGCTACTGTCGAAGTCTGCATAGCGATTAAAACTTTGTTCGTAGGATTTGTTAGGCTCAATTTGATTTTTAAAACGCACAAAGACTTTTATGCTTAACCTATTTTGGTTGGCCTGGTCGTTAGAGCTTATGCTAATGGGTTTTACCTGATAATCGCTAATATATCCTTCAAATTGTAAATCTCCATTGGAGCTGATCATATTTAAAGAGGTTTGCTGTATAAACTGATCCTGAAGGGCATCGGTAAATTTTTGGCTTAACATAGGTTGAACCAAAGTTGCCTGATTTTGGAAGTAAGAAATAGAAATTGTTTTTATATCAGGATGTATGTCGGCACCGGTAAAAGTGTAAACTCCACAGCTGCAAATAAGAGCGATACAAGCTATAATGTGTTTAAGTTTTGACATTTTATAGATTGTATTGTTTGATTTTTCGGTACAAAGTACGTTCGGAAATTCCAAGTTCTGTAGCTGCGCCTTTTCTTTTGCCCCGGTGTTTTTCAAGTGCATTTTTTATCATTTCAATTTCTTTGTCTTGAAGTGATAAAGATTCTTGAGGTCTTATTTCCTGAGCTTGAATGGTTCGAGGTTCATTTGTAGTATCTGACTGAGATGGTAGTAGAATAGCCTGACTTTCTTGCATGTCATCGTATTCAGAGTAAATTTTATTGATCAGTTGTTCACTTTCTTCATTGAAGTTTGCATCTCCTTTCATGAGCTTCTGAGTTAATTTTTTCAGATCGCCAATGTCTTTTTTCATATCGAAGAGAACTTTGTATAAAATTTCTCTTTCTGTATAGTCATTATTAGAACTTTTCCCATCATTGTATAGCACGGGAAGTGTTTTTACATCATTATTTGGTAAGTAATTTTTCAGTGTCAGTGCATCAATCATTCTACTTTCTTCCACAACCGATAATTGTTCGGTTACATTTCTAAGCTGACGAATATTTCCGGGCCATTGGTAGGTAGAAATAAGTTTGATGGCATCTTCGTCGAGTCGAACAGAAGGCATGTGGTATTTCTCGGCAAAGTCCATTGCAAACTTGCGGAAAATTAAATGAATATCATTTTTCCGATCTCTAAGAGGAGGTAAGTTTACCTGAACGGTATTTAGCCTGTAAAACAGATCTTCTCTAAATTGATTTTTATGAATGGCTTCCTGCATATTTACGTTGGTAGCAGCTACGATGCGAACATCTGTTTTTTCTGCTTTGGAAGAACCTACTTTAATGAACTCGCCTGTTTCTAAAACACGCAATAAACGCACTTGGGTGGCTAGTGGTAATTCTCCGACTTCATCCAGGAAGATGGTCCCTTCATCAGCAACTTCAAAGTATCCTTTTCTGTTGGCAGTAGCTCCGGTAAAAGAACCTTTTTCATGTCCAAAAAGTTCGCTATCAATCGTTCCTTCGGGAATTGCTCCACAGTTTACAGCAATGTAAGGTCCGTGTTTACGAGCCGACATTTGGTGTATGATCTTTGGAATAACTTCTTTACCTGTGCCACTTTCACCGGAAACCATTACAGAGATATCGGTAGGAGCTACGCGCATTGCTTTAGATATAGCACGATCCAACTCAGGTGCAGAACCTATAATTCCAAAGCGTTGTTTTATGTCTTGTGCTGAAGTCATGATATTGTCAGTTTTGACTGCTATTTGCTTTTTTATTCTTCGACACTTTCACCGATTAATGTAGCAGAATTACAATCTGTAATACGCACCTTAACATAATCTCCGGGTTTGTAGTGCTTCTTTGGGAATACAGCTACCGAATTGTGTGTTGTTCTACCGAACAGGTGTTCGTCAGAGCGTTTAGAAAGGCCTTCTGCTAAAACCTTAAAAGTTTTACCAACTCTTGTTTGGTTGTATTCCATAGAATGTTGACGCTGTTTCTCGATGATCTCTGTTAATCTTCTGGATTTAATTTCTTCCGGAACATCATCTTCAAACTGACGTTCGGCTTTTGTGTTTGGTCTTTCGGAATATTTAAACATAAATCCGTAGTCGAATTTAACGTAGTCCATCAGACTTAAAGTATCTTTATGTTCTTCCTCGGTTTCAGAGCAGAAACTGGAAATAATATCCTGAGAAATTGCACATCCCGGGATGATTCTTTTGATTGCATCTATACGTTCCATATACCATTCTCTGGTATAGCCTCTATTCATCATTTTAAGAATTCTGGAGTTTCCGGATTGAACAGGGAGGTGGATGTAATCGCAAATATTTTCGTATTTCGCCATAGTTTCTAGGACCTGATCTGTCATGTCCTGCGGATGAGATGTTGAAAATCGAATTCTCATTTCCGGGCTTACTAAAGCAACTTTTTCCAGTAGTTGAGCAAAATTTACTGAACTCGCCTGTTGGATTTCTGATAGTTTTTTGAAATCTATTTTTGCACCACCACCATACCATAGATAAGAATCTACATTTTGTCCTAAAAGAGTTACTTCTTTGTACCCTTTTTCGTGTAGTTCACGAACTTCGTTTACAATACTTTCGGCATCTCTGCTGCGTTCTCTACCTCTTGTAAATGGAACGACACAGAAGGTGCACATGTTGTCGCATCCACGCATAATAGATACAAAAGCAGTAACACCATTGCTGTTTAATCGTACAGGGCTAATGTCTGCGTATGTTTCTTCTTTAGAAAGTTGCACGTTAACGGCCTTTTGTCCCTGGTCAACGGTGTTAATAAGGTTTGGTAAATCCCTGTAGGCATCCGGTCCTACAACAATGTCAACCAATTTTTCTTCTTCCAAGAATTTTGATTTCAAGCGTTCTGCCATACAACCCAGAACGCCAATCGTCATATCCTTTTTCTTTTCTTTGAGTTTTTGGAAAGTCCTTAATCGTTTGCGTACGGTTTGTTCTGCTTTTTCGCGGATTGAACAGGTGTTTACAAAAATGACATCGGCTTCTTCAATGTCTTTAGTTGTATTGAATCCATGCTCGGTTAATATTGAAGCCACAATTTCGCTGTCAGAAAAGTTCATCTGGCAGCCATAGCTCTCAATGTAAAGTTTTCTTCCCCCCGGATCTGGAGCATCAATTACAAGGGCTTCTCCTTGCTTTCCTTCGTCTATAACTTTATTACCTGTGTGGTACTGTTCCATCTAAATACTGTTTTACAGGGACAAAATTACAAAATGAAATAGTTCTGACAAAATGTCATGCGTATAAGAAGCGAAAATATTTTTTGAAGATTATGGCTAAATAATTTTTTCAATTCAAAAATCCTTTTAATATATTAAAAGGGAAGTAAAATATAATTAGATAATAGGTGTACAATTAGGAAGTTTGGAAAAACTTATTATAATTTTGCAGTAAATTCAGGAATTGATATGGCAAAGAATCTAGTAATAGTTGAGTCGCCTGCAAAGGCAAAGACGATCGAAGGATTTTTAGGAAAAGATTTCAAAGTTTTATCGAGCTTTGGTCATATTCGCGATTTGTCGCACAAAGATATGGGTGTAGATATCCCGGGAGGATTTATTCCAAATTATGAGGTTTCTTCTGATAAGAAAGAAACCGTAAAGGCTTTGAAGAAAGAAGTGAAGTCTGCAGATACTGTATGGCTGGCAACTGATGAAGACCGCGAGGGAGAGGCTATTGCCTGGCACCTGGCGGAAACTTTAAATCTGAAGAATAAAGAAACAAAACGTATTGTATTCCATGAGATTACCAAAACAGCGATTACTAAAGCTGTAGATAATCCTCGTGAGATTGATTACAATTTGGTGAATGCCCAACAAGCGAGACGTGTATTAGATCGATTGGTAGGTTTTGAGCTTTCGCCGGTTTTGTGGCGAAAAGTAAAACAAGGTTTATCTGCCGGACGTGTGCAATCGGTGGCAGTACGTTTG
>Ga0207964_1000160_pt1 | contig 21777 bp, 20 predicted proteins | sample Knorr_S23_td_250_FD_185608 | JGI IMG/M metagenome (GOLD analysis project Ga0207964, IMG submission 185608) | Marine microbial communities from Southern Atlantic Ocean transect - Knorr_S23_td_250_ad_251m_LV_A (SPAdes) (version 2) | ecosystem: Environmental > Aquatic > Marine > Oceanic | place...
GCCAACCTTATCCCCCAGATTAATCTTAAGCTCTTCAGCCAGTCTACTCGCCACCGAACGCGCAGCAATTCGCCGCGGCTGAGTATGGCCAATAATACCGCGCCGGCCACAACCTGCCTCAAGGCATATCTTTGGCAGCTGAGTAGTTTTTCCCGACCCAGTCTCACCAGCAATCACCACCACCTGATTAGCTTTAATCAGATCGCGAATTTCATCAGCTCGCCCACTTACCGGTAAATCGGGGTATAAAATAACAGGGAAATCAGCCGCACGACTCTCAACCCAATGATTGGATTTAGCCACCGCCGCCAACCACTTTTTCCATACCGAAGCCTGCTCATCTGAATTCTTGGCAGCTTGCTGTACTTTCTTTAACTGTTGTTTTAAACGAAACAAATCACGACTAGCCACCGCATCCACAAGTTGCGATTCCAGCAGCCGAAACTGCTTAGGCTGGGTAGGTATTTTGGCAGGTATTTCTAGTACCGCCTTAGAATTGCTCATCAAATAGTCTTATTGGGATAAATCCTGCCACACACATTGACCACTCGCCGATTTAATCGTTTCAAGCTTCTTGTTATGACTGGCTAATTCAACATCGCTAGCTTTTATGACCTTAAGGGGGGAGCGATCCGAAGAAAGCCTACGAATACCACTAGCACCAGAAGCTGCTCCCTCATCAGAGGAAGACTGATCATTGATATTAAGATTGACCTGACCACCAGTCATTACCAAATAAACATCAGCCAAAATTTCAGCATCAAGCAATGCACCGTGAAGATCGCGCTGAGAATTATCCACCATATAGCGCTTACACAGTGCATCCAGATTATTTCTCTGCCCTGGATGCTTATTTCTAGCTAGCGCTAGGGTATCCACAATCTGGCAGAGCCCAGCAATCGACTTGGGGTACTTGCTCAGCTTGGACAATTCATGGTTAATAAAACCCACATCAAATGGCGCATTGTGAATAACCAACTCAGAATCACCCACAAACGCCAAGAAATCATCCACAATATTTTCAAATAGTGGCTTATCCTCGAGAAATTCATCGGTAATACCATGCACCTGCATAGCACCCTCATCAACCTTTCTTTGAGGGTTAATATATTGGTGATAGTGTTTACCCGTTAGCTTGCGGTTAACTAGCTCCACACAGCCAATTTCGATAATTCTGTGATCTTGAGACGTCTCAAGTCCCGTGGTCTCTGTATCTAATACTATCTGTCTCATAGGCTCGCTTATTCCAACTCATCAATACCGCGATTTGCCAACTGATCGGCAATCTCGTTTTCAGCATGGCCACTATGACCCTTAACCCATTGCCAATCGATAGAATGCAACTCTACAAGCTGATCCAATTGCTGCCAAAGATCGACATTTTTAACAGGCTTTTTTGAGGCCGTTTTCCAACCGCGCTTTTTCCAATTTGGCATCCACTCTTGAATACCCTTTAAAACATAGGTGGAATCAGAGGTCACTGTTACCTCGCAAGCTCTTTGAAGCGCAGATAAACCCTGAATAACCGCCATTAACTCCATACGATTATTAGTCGTCTCAGGTTCTCCACCACAGAGTGACCGCTCATTGTCACCATAACGCAACAATGCACCCCAGCCACCTGGGCCTGGGTTACCTCGACAGGCGCCATCGGTAAAAATTTCAACAGTTTTCATTATAATTACAGCCTAATTATGGGGCGTTCGATTAATATTAGTTCGCTTAGAACCGTAGGGTTTAGCTGCCAATGGGCTCCACGCACGAGTGCGATTACTAATTCCACCGGCCACACGCTTAACAGCATGAATCATATAAAAATTACCCCATGGAGAGCCAACCTTTTCACACATTTTCTGCCAAGCTGTGTTATCGCGAAAACAGATAGCACCGCCGATAGGTAAATTATACGCGCCATTTTGTACGCCGATCACCTCGCAATTAAGCAAAGATAGCCAATCGTAGACCCTACCTTTACGCAGACTAAAAAAATCATATTCAGGGCGTTTAGTCGCCAACCGCATCGGCCATTTCATCAACCCCATAGGACCCAATGGGTTAAACACATAAAGAATCATATGACCACCGGGCGCAAGAACCCTTGCAGTTTCTGCCAAAACCGCCTGCGGCGATGCCGAATATTCAAGGGCATGTTGAACAACTGCCACATCCACAACCTCAGAGGGCAGAGGCAAATCCTCATAAGCCGCCACAACCGAACTGCCATCAAAGTTCAATTCACTACTTGAGGATCGAACATAAAACTGATGCAACTGATTAAACGACTCAAGCACACAGCGCTCACCAATCAAACCCATGTGCATCACTCTATAACCGGCTAAATCAGCGCAACTCTCAACCAGCAACTTTCTTTCCGAATCCAGTAGATATTGACCGAACTTTTTGCCTTTCCAGTTATCTAAAGCCATAGCACTACCAACTGGCGAAATTTCCAGATATTTCTGATACAAATTTGCAAGTATTTGGCGATTTTTTCTCATAATTTTCAGAGGCTATATCTATTATTGGTAAATCCTAACATGATACAAACCATTACCCTATTAGACCAAATGAAAAAACATCCAATAGCCTACTTTTATTGCTATGTTGTTAATAGCTGCTATGACCGTTACAATCCCGCTCCTAAATTTTCACACTGTAGAGTTTTTTGTGCTATCGAAGCCTAAAAATAACATTTTCTACCTATGCCTTCTGCTGTTAAGCCTGAGGCTGGTCGGCTGTGCCTCGATCACTGAAGACAGGGCTGAAGAAATAACAGAAAACGCCCCTATCATTGATTTAAATGCGCCTAAAACAGTCCCAAAGGCGCCACCAAAGCCAGAAAGCCAATCCGCCCAAGACAGCTCGACTTTAGCCCTCGAAACCATCACTGAAACAGCGGTTCAACAAGAGGCAGAACCAACAACACCAATAGATGCTTGGCAACGACTGCGAGATGGCTTTCAAATAACACCAAAAAGTTTGCCCTATAGCGCAAATAAACAATTACAGCGCTACCTAAAAAATCCACATAATTTAAATTTATTGTTCGAATACTCAGCACCCTACCTGTTTCATGTCACCGAACAGCTGGAAAGCGCCAATCTTCCATTGGAGTTAGCATTATTGCCCATTGTTGAGAGCAACTACGACCCCCTCGCCTACAGCCCAAGTCATGCTGTTGGTCTATGGCAATTTATTCCATCTACAGCAACCTCATTAGGTCTAGAGCGCAGTCGCTGGTATGAAGGTCGACGCGATGTGGTTCAATCTACCGCCGCAGCAGCTACCTATCTGAATTACTTAAATAAGCAATTTAACGGCAACTGGCTGCATGCTCTAGCCGCCTACAACTCCGGTGAAGGCGCAGTAAGAAAAGCCATCAGGAAAAATCGCCGCCTCGGCAAATCAACTGATTTTTGGTCACTCAGATTACCCAGAGAAACTAAAAATTACGTACCCCAACTGATGGCATTGGCATATATCGTCAAACAGGCAGAAGAGTATCAGCTTAAACTCCCAGAAATAGCCAATAGCGCCTATTTCGCTGTCGTTAAACTACCTGCGCAAATAGAATTAGATAAGGTGATAGAGGTAACAGGGGTCGATGATGCAATCTTTACCAAACTAAATTCTGCCTATAGACGTTCAGTAACCCCACCAGAAGAGGGTTACCATATATTATTACCCCTAGAAAATAGCCAATTACTTAGTGATTTCTTAGCCAATAGCGACCCAGCAACTTGGGCCGAGTACAGAGAATATATTGTTAAATCTGGTGATACCCTGTCGCATATCGCCAAGCGCTATCAGCAAACCACGGCGCGGATAAAAATCACCAATCGTTTAAGAAATGACTTTTTGCGCGTTGGGCAAGTACTGCGCATACCACCGACCGGTGAAGTCGCCGTACTAACCGAATATCGAACACCAGTAACCAGAACCTATATAGTGGCTTCAGGCGATACACTGTCAGAAATTGCAGCCAAGCATAAGGTTTCAATCACTAGCCTAAAGCGCGCCAACAAACTAACAGGCAATCTGATTAAAGTAGGCCAAGAACTGATCATTAAAGCGCCAACTTCAGGCCCCAAAACCACCCCCGTCAGAAAACTTAACTATCAGGTACGGCGCGGCGACTCCCTGCACCTTATTGCCAAAAAATTTGATCTTAGGGTGACCGATATAACCACTTGGAACCGACTGGATCGCAATAAATATCTACAGCCGGGGCAGAGGTTGACGCTGTATATTAATCCATTGCGGATTTAGTTTTTTTCTGGTTTTAAAGCGCGTCAGCAGATAAATTCCAAATTAAATCGCCATAGCCCCAGATGATGGTACCGATAAGGGTAGGAATAAAGACTACTATAGTCCAAGATCTATTTCTGTCATCGTATTTTTCTTCAAGTTTTCTCCAGATATCGAGGGTTTCCCATCTGATTGCTTTGTCCGGTCCAGTTGGTTTCATAAACCTATAGTTAGACAAAATTAAGAAATCAGCAATAATACATAACATAATAATAATAGACCCACTTCGGGAAAACCATTGACCATGGTCTAGCTCCAAAGCAAGGTAGAAATTTAGTAAAAACAAAAAAGTGGGTAATAAAATGATTGCGCTAACTAAACATTTTATGACACTAAAGTTTTTTTTAATCTTTTTAGATTGCCTTTCAACTTCCTTCTTTACACGTTTTTCTTTCTCTTTATCCTGATCCATCTACTTTCTCTGTTTTTAAATTTAACTTCAATATAGACTAAATGACGGACCATAATTTTTAATAGGCAAAAAAAAAGATATAGCCACTGGGGCTATATCTTTTCGAATACTAAAAGCTTAGTTTTAAATATCGTTACTGTACGATATCTGCCTGCTCAATCAACGCTTGCTGATAAGACATAAACTCTTTGCCGGTAGTGGCTGACTCTGCAATTGAGCGAATAAGCTCTAAGCGCTCACTATCCAAAGAATCGCTATCAGCTAACTGTACGCCTGTAAGCTGAATCGCTACAAAGTCGCCGCTAGCGGTAGTAAAGCTATCAGTAACCACATCACCCCTTGGGGTCGGCAGATCAAACACATAGGCATTAACCTCAGAATCAATAGTTCTGGCGACTCTCGCACCTGCCTTAACTACTTGACGCTCTAAATCAAAAGCGCTACTTACCGCCTGTATTGAGTCGCCAGCCTCTAGAGCCGCTGATATTTTAGCTGACTTTGCTTCAATATTTTCTTGAGCAATAGCCGTGGTCAACGTCTCAACCAAGTTTACACGCACCTCATCAAGTGATTGCTGGCGAGATGGGAAGTTTTCTTGCAATCTAAGCACAACGTAATTGTCATCGCCCAAATCAAGCACATCACTGGCATAGCCATCTTCGGCTACTTCTGGGCTATAGGCTGCGCTAACCACCATCGATGAGGCCGCAATACCAACTCCGCCATTTTCGCTAAATGGCTCACTGGTTTTGGCTTCAAGCTCTAGGTCTTCAGCCACTTCTTGAAGATTATCTGTATTAAACGCTAGCTCTTTTAGTGTCTCTAACTTTTCAACCATTAGCGTATCGGCTGCTTCTTGCTTTAGCTCTTGAACAATACGCTCCTGTTGATCTTCAAATAAGAACTCTGATTTTTCAACGTCTAGTAACTTAATAAAATGCGTACCTGATTCGGTTTCCACAGGTGCAGACACTTGACCTACGTCCAATACCGCCAAAGCCTGCTCAAAGGCTTCAGGGAAAGTGTCACCTGTAGTAAAGCCTAGATCACCACCAGTTTCAGCTGAGGCAATATCTTGAGAGTATTGTTTAACTAACTCAGAAAAGTCATCGCCAGCATCAAGCTTGGCTTGCACCTCAGCAATCAGCTCTTGTGAAGCGTCTTCTAACAAGATATGTGCCGCACGTAAAGATGGGGCTGTATCAGCTGACTCGGCTTCCTGCTCAAATCTAGCCTGAACATCTTCTTCAGAGACTGACTGAGTATCCAAAAGCATGTCTGCATTGAGCTCAATATACTCAACCGTTAGTTTGCGCTCGGTCATATATTGCTGTTTATTATCCTCATAATATTCAGCAATCTGCTCTTCGGTTAGAGAAACATTATCTTTAAAAGGTTGAAAAGCGAGACGCGCATATTCGAAATCACGCTTTTGATCTGCCAATGCCGCCAAATCAGCAACCTCTGTAGAGGTCACAAAACTACTATTGATAATACCATCTGATAGTTGTTCAACTAAGAACTGATCAGCTAGCATCTCGGTAAATTTTGTACTTGATGTGTAACCCTGATTTCGGATTGCATAACGAAATCTATCTTCATCAAACTTACCCTCAGTTTTGAACTGCTCAACATCTAATATCAAATCATTAATGAGCGATGGAGCTACACCTAAACCCTGTTGTTTGGCCGCTTGAATTAGCACTTCTGTGCTAATTAACTGACGTATAGCCTGAGGACGCAGTGACTGATCATCCAATAAGCTTCTATCCATTTCAGGATTAGTATTAAGAATTCTGTTTCGCTCTCTAGCCACTTGCTGGAGAAGTTCTCGCTCACTAATTTCGTAGCCATTAATCACTAGTGCTGACTCTGAATCAGGCGTGCTTATAAACAGTGAACCGGTACCTGTTAGGGCAAAAATAAGACCGATTACGATGGTGATACCAATGGCTACACCACGCATATTATTTCTAAAATCTAGTAACATTTTATCTCTTCCAAAATTAAAAAAAGGCGCATAAGTATGCGCCTTTTAGATTCGACACCCTTTCTTCTCAAAAGAAGAGGAAAGAGTTCGATTATTAATTCACAGCGTCTTTAAGAGCTTTACCCGCTTTAAAGCTTGGTACATTAGAAGCTTTAATTTGAATCTCAGCTCCTGTTTGCGGGTTACGGCCAGAGCGAGCAGCGCGGTGCTTAACAGAGAAAGTTCCAAAACCTACTAGTGAAACTTGGTCGCCATTTGCAAGAGCGCCTTGAACTGAACCTAGTACAGCGTCTAAAGCACGAGCAGCAGAAGACTTAGATAGGTCAGCAGAGTTTGAGATAGCATCGATTAATTCAGATTTGTTCACAGTGTTCCCCTTTTATTATGGAGTTAAATTTTCCAGTATTGAGATAATTTAAGCTAGGTTGCTTGTTAAAACCCTAGCATTCTTTGATCTCGTGACAACTTTATACCAACAGCGATTTGTCTGGTCAAGCTAACTTTTAAAATAAATTTAGTCTACAACCTAGTGAGTACTTGGTCTTAAGTTGCTATCAAGAGGTTTTTCCGGCCCGTTTCCACGATTATAATCTTCTTCACTCAATGGCTTAGGCGATGTTTCGAGTGCAATTTCAAGCACTTCGTCAATCACTTTTACTGGGAAAATCTCTAAATCATTTTTTATGTTGTCAGGTATTTCTTTAAGATCCCTTGCGTTATCGTAAGGAATAATAACGGTACTGATACCACCGCGATGGGCTGCCAATAATTTCTCTTTAAGGCCGCCAATCTTAAGCACCTGACCTCGCAAAGTAATTTCACCGGTCATGGCAACTGATGATTTAACCGGTATATCGGTTAATACAGAAACCAATGCGGTACACATACTTATACCTGCCGATGGGCCATCCTTAGGGGTTGCGCCCTCGGGAACATGGATATGTATATCCTGATCTCGATAAAAGTTTTTATGAATCCCCAGCTGCTGAGCTCGGCTTCTAACAACAGTAAGTGCAGCCTGAATAGATTCTTGCATTACATCACCTAGAGAACCGGTTTTGACCATATTGCCCTTTCCGGGAACCACGGATGATTCAATGCTAAGTAGCTCACCACCCACTTGGGTCCATGCCAAACCTGTGGCCTGACCGATTTTATTTTCGCCCTCTGCGCGACCATAGTCAAAACGATGGACGCCGAGCATATCCTCAAGACCATCAGACTTGAGATTAATTTGACCATCCACCTCATCACGAATATTTTTAGTGACGGTTTTACGGCAAATTTTTGCAATATCACGTTCCAACCCACGAACACCCGCCTCTCGCGTATAGAAACGAATAATATCGCGCAATGCATCTGACTGAATATCTAATTCATTCGCTTTTAGACCATTGGCTTTACTCTGCTTGGGTATCAAATACTTTTCGGCAATAGCGACTTTTTCATCTTCGGTATATCCAGGAATGCGTATAACTTCCATACGATCCAATAGCGGGCCTGGGATATTCATTGAATTGGAGGTACAGATAAACATCACCTCAGACAAATCATAATCTACTTCTAAATAATGATCGTTGAATGTATGGTTTTGCTCTGGATCCAACACTTCTAATAAGGCGGATGCTGGGTCACCTCTATGATCCATACCCATTTTATCAATTTCATCTAATAAAAAGAGTGGGTTCTTAGATTTAACCTTGCTGAGTTTCTGAATAATTTTACCTGGCAGTGACCCTATATAGGTTCTGCGATGACCGCGAATCTCCGCCTCATCACGCACACCACCCAAGCTCATTCTCACGAACTTTCTACCTGTGGCTTTTGCAATAGATTCACCCAGCGAGGTTTTACCCACTCCCGGTGGCCCGACCAAACAAAGTACCGGGCCTTTAAGCTTTTTAACCCGTTTTTGAACCGCAAGAAATTCCAGAATTCGCTCTTTAACTTCTTCTAAACCATAGTGATCCTGACCAAGGGTTTCCTCAGCATGTTTTAAATCATGCTTAACTCTTGAGCGCTTTTTCCACGGAACACCGACCATCCAATCAATATAGTTTCTTAAAACTGAGGCTTCGGCAGACATCGGCGACATCATTTTGAGCTTAGATATTTCAGATCGCGCTTTTTCAAGGGCTGCCTTTGGCATGCCTACTTCTTCTATTTTGTCCTCTAACTGCTCAAACTCGGAAACACCATCTTCGTCCCCCAGTTCTTTTTGAATCGCCTTGATCTGTTCATTGAGGTAGTACTCGCGCTGACTTTTTTCCATCTGCTTCTTTACACGTCCGCGGATTCTCTGCTCCACCTCAGCAAGATCAATTTCAGTCTCCATTAGCCCCATAAGGTGATCAAAACGATGGGCCAAATTGGCAATTTCAAGTACTTCTTGCTTCTGACTTAGGCTCAACGTCATATGAGAAGCAATTGTATCTGCTAGGCGATCGTTATCATCAATCGCATTGACCGTGGTAACAACCTCTGAGGGGATTTTTTTACTTAGATTGACGTATTGCTCGAACAATACTTTGGTAGCCCGCCCTAGAGCATCTAACTCTTTTTCATCCAATCCATTAATGGCTAACTCATTAAACTGAGTTTGAAGAAATTTGGGACCCTCAATGGGATTCACCAACTGGACCCTGCTTACACCCTCAACAAGAACTTTAAGGGTGCCATCTGGCAATTTAAGCAGCTGCAATATTGTGGCTAGGGTACCTATATGATGAACATCATCCAGCACAGGACTATCCTCAGCAGGATCTTTCTGAGTCACCAAAACCACTTTTTTGTCAGCACTCATGCCCTCTTCCAAAGCTAGAATCGACTTTTCTCGCCCTACAAAAAGAGGAACCGCCATATGCGGGTAGACCACCACATCACGCAAGGGTAATAGTGGATAGGTTTTTGTAGCGGCCGTTTGTTCGGAATCCATTGGTATTCTCCTGAGCTGTCGATGCAATCGACAAAAACAATATTTATTATCTCTACAGAACTATATGGGGACTCGATTGAAGAAAGCAACCATATGAGAGAAAAATAAATAGAAACAGCTGTATCAAACGCATAAAAAAGGCACCTATTAGGTGCCTTTAAATAATCAGTCTTCAGAAGCGACTTTTTTTGCTTCCTTTTGCTCGTAAACCAAAAGTGGTTCATTTTCTCCATTAATCACCGACCGATCAACCACCACCTTGACGACATCATCCTCTGCCGGAATTTTGTACATGGTGTCTAGCAGAACCGTCTCAAGAATCGAACGCAATCCTCGAGCACCCGTTTTACGCTCAATGGCTTTTTCAGCAACTGTCTCAAGAGCTTCTTGCCTTAGGTCTAACTCCACAGATTCCATATCAAAGAGTGCCTGATATTGCTTAACCAGTGCATTTTTAGGCTCGACAAGAATATTAACCAACGCATCGCGATCAAGCTCTGTCAGTGTAGCTACCACAGGCAAACGACCAATAAATTCTGGAATCAATCCATAACCAATCAAATCGCTAGGCTGAACATCTAGTAATGTTTCGCCGACTGACTTACGGTCATCTTTGCTGTTTACCTCAGCACTGAAACCAATACCGCCCTTCTCGGAGCGTTCACGGATAACTTTTTCAAGGCCTGCAAAAGCACCACCACAAATAAACAAGATATTAGAAGTGTCGACTTGAAGAAATTCTTGCTGAGGATGCTTGCGCCCTCCCTGAGGGGGAACTGAGGCAACCGTGCCTTCAATCAATTTTAGAAGTGCTTGCTGAACACCCTCACCCGATACATCTCTGGTAATTGATGGGTTATCAGATTTGCGTGAGATCTTATCAATCTCGTCCACATAGACAATACCACGCTGCGCCTTGTCCACATCGTAATCACATTTTTGAAGCAGCTTTTGAATGATATTTTCGACATCTTCACCCACATAACCAGCTTCAGTTAAAGTGGTTGCATCAGCAATTGTGAAAGGGACATCAATTAGTCTCGCTAAGGTTTCTGCAAGCAGTGTTTTACCACTCCCTGTCGGCCCAACTAGTAAAATATTACTTTTACCTAACTCTATATCTACTTTGTCACTCGACGCCTGTAGGCGCTTGTAGTGATTGTATACCGCGACTGCGAGTATTTTTTTGGCGCGCTCTTGACCAATGACATATTGATCGAGAATTTCTTTAATTTCAGTAGGAACCGGCAATGAATCCAATTTTTCTTGGCCATCAGAAACCTGAGCTTCTTCTGTGATTATATCTGTACACAAATCAACGCATTCATCACAAATATAAACCGATGGACCAGCTATTAGCCGACGTACTTCATTCTGATTTTTTCCACAAAAGGAACAGAACAAAAGTTTGCCGCCATCATTTGTCGTGTCATCATCACTCATATCTGCAACCTACTTTATAATTAGTTTTAGGTTATTTTACTTTCTAACATTTAGCAACAGACACTTATTAACCGCGCTTATCTAGCACTTCGTCAACAAGACCGTAGGCCTTTGATTCGTCAGCACTCATAAAGTTATCGCGTTCAGTATCCTGCTCAACCTTCTCGATCGGTTGGCCAGTATGATCTGCCATTAACTTATTAAGGCGTTCTTTAATCTTAAGAATTTCTTGAGATTGTATATGAATATCGGTTGCTTGACCGGAAGCTCCACCGCTTGGCTGATGAATCATTGTACGAGCATTCGGCAGACAGTAACGCTTACCAGCGGCACCTGAAGCTAATAAAAATGCCCCCATTGAAGCCGCTTGCCCAATACACATTGTACTTACATCAGGCTTTATAAACTGCATGGTGTCATAAATTGATAAACCGGCAGTGACAGAACCGCCAGGTGAGTTAATATATAGATGAATATCTTTATCGGGATTTTCAGACTCTAAAAAGAGCAACTGGGCAACAATAAGATTGGCCATATGATCTTCTACCTGACCCACCAGAAAGATCACTCTTTCTTTCAACAGGCGAGAATAGATATCGTAGGCTCGCTCACCACGGGAAGATTGCTCAACCACCATTGGCACAAGGCCATTTGCCTGAGGGTCTATATAGCCTGAGCTAGTTTTTGGATTTTGGAACGTCATAAGGTCCTCCCTGATTTTTTATACGTATGAAATAGTTAAAACGAGCATATGTTGATTAAATTATACGCCAATCTACTAAAATCTGTACAAGAAGAGAACCCTAATTATGCCTCAGCTTCAGGATCTGGCTTAACCGCATCTTCGTACGAGAGCTTTTCTTCTTTAATCTTGCCCTTAGAAAGCACTAACTCAGTGACCTGATCTTCAAGTACAACCGCCTCAACTGAGCTAAGTAGCTCAGGTTTGCTGTAGTAATAATCAACTACCTCTGATGGCTTTTCGTAGGTAGAGGCAATTTCATCAATTCGCGCTCGCACCTGATCTTCATTCGGTGTAAGTGATTCCACTTTAACAACTTCAGAAACAATTACACCCAAAGAGGCACGTCGCTCTGCTTTCGCTTTAAACATATCGTCAGGCAACATATTAAGATCAAATTCTTGACCGCCACCAAACTGCTGGATCATTTGCTTCTTCAGCTGCACAATCTCATTAGCCACTAAGGCTTCAGGCACTTCAACTTTATTCAGCTTGTACAGTTGATCCATAATGCGATTTTTTACATTACTACGAATCGCATTATTTAGCTCACGCTGCATATTGGCTTCAACATCTTCACGGAATTTTTCTTCGCCGCCCGTTTCAACGCCATATAGCTTAAAGAATTCATCGTCCAATACAGGCAATGTTTTGGCAGAAACGGTATTGACCTTGACGGCAAAGGAAACAGTTTTACCCTTAACGTCTTCAGCATGATAATCTTTAGGGAATTTAAGCTTAAGAACAGTCTCATCGCCAGCGCTCACGCCAACCAATCCGTCTTCAAAACCAGGTATCATGCTGTTAGAACCCAAAACTAAGTCCTGTGCTTCTGCCGAACCACCTGGGAATTCTTTTTTGCCACGCAAAGTACCAACGAAATCAATATTAACTTTATCGCCATCTGCTGCAGGCTTATCAGTTTCGTCAAACGACGCTTGCTGATTACGAAGAACATCAATCATTTTTTCTAGATCATCTGAGTTGATATCTGCTACTGGACGCGCGATAGAAACCTTGCTTAGATCAGCAAGCTTAACTTCGGGATATACTTCAAAGGTTGCTGTGTACTCTAGATCCTGACCTGGGTTGTCAACAATACCATCAATTTTTGGCTGACCCACTGGTTTAAGGTCTTCCTGCTTAATCGCCTCATAAAAACTAGAGTTGACCACTTCACCCATCACTTCTTGGCGAACAGCCTTACCGTACTGCTGCTTAACCACTTTTAAGGGGACCTTTCCTTTGCGGAAGCCTTTAATGTTAACTGTTTTTGTGGCCTTCTGAAGGCGCTGCAATACTTCGCTGTCAACTTTTTCAGCAGGAATACTAACCTTTACCTGCCGCTCAAGACCCTTGCTAGACTCAATAGAAACCTGCATGAAAAAACCTCTTGAAATATCACCCAAAAAAAAGGATATGGCAGGGAATTACCCCTGAAATCAACATGGTGATATTGTTTAAAATGGTACGAGTGGAGAGACTTGAACTCTCACGGGTCACCCCACTGGAACCTAAATCCAGCGCGTCTACCAATTCCGCCACACTCGCAAAAAACAAAACTTCACTTTTGACCTAATTTTTGGGATTTTTTGCACCCATTATTTTGGTCTACGTGAAAAAGGCGGCAATTCTGCCACAGCAACTTATATTCATCAACCAAATAGTTGAGTTTTAAACAAAGTTTTATCACTTAATCCCAAAAAAACAACAAATTAATCTGTCGAGGCTAAAAACATAGGCAAAGCAGTGATTACAATTTCTTCAATACGGGTAACATCGGTATAAACCCCATCATTAAATAATTTGGCAACTCCATGCAGTGTTCCCCAGATAATCTGAGCCGTTCTCAAAGGATTATCACCTTTGATTAAACCAATAATTTGCCAATGTTCAATCATACCCACCTGATGCTGGAATGTAGCATGAGAAATTGTCTGCAATTCTTGAGTGCATTTTGACTGTTTCCAAATAGATCGGCCAAACATAAGCTCATATTCTTCAGGGTTATTAGTGGCAAAGATGATATAGCCAAGAATATATTGCTCGAATTTGTCCCTCTCCGGCAACTGATTAGAATTCAGCTGATTTAATGATTTCTGCCAGCGCCTAAATCCCTCTGCAGCAATAGCACAGAGTAAATCATTCTTATCCTGAAAATAATGATAAGCGGCTGTTCTTGAAACGCCGACTTTTTCAGCCAATTTGCGAAGCGAGAGTGATTCGATACCATTATCAGCAATTAGCTCGGCAGCGACAGATAACAATGTCTGTCGAAGATTACCATGATGGTAATTTGAGTTATTTTTTTGCAAGGCAGTATTAACAGTCATAAACCTAATATATCAACCTATCTTGACACTGTCAAAATGAGAGCGTAATCTCAACAATATAGAGTGACGCAAGCAAAATAAAAAAGAGGTGCAGATTATGGACAATGGCAACTACCCCAACCTGTTAGCACCACTAGATCTCGGCTTTACCCAGCTTAAAAACAGAGTACTAATGGGATCTATGCATACAGGCCTTGAAGAAGCTAAAAATGGTCATCACCGCATGGCGGCCTTTTTTGCCGAACGCGCTAAAGGCGGCGTTGGACTGATTGTGACTGGCGGCATTGGCCCCAACTCAGAAGGAGGCACTCATTCGGCCACCAAAAATCTGCAGTGCCAGCAAGATATTGATGATCACAGAGTGATTACCGATGCTGTACATCAACAGGATGGTAAAATCTGTTTACAAATACTCCATACGGGTCGCTATGCCTTTTCGCCCCATCTTGTGGCACCATCGGCTATTCAAGCACCTATAAGTCCCTTTAAACCCAAAGCGCTTACTGAAGAAGAAATTTATAAACAAATTGATGACTATGTAGCCACTGCAGTACGCGCGCAACAAGCGGGCTATGACGGTGTTGAAATCATGGGCTCTGAAGGCTACTTTCTCAACCAATTTATTGCTGCCAGAACCAATAAAAGAGAAGATAAATGGGGTGGAAGCTATGACAATAGAATTCGCTTACCTATTGAAGTAATTCGACAGATCAGGGAAGCAGTTGGCAAAAATTTTATACTTATTTTTCGACTATCAATGCTCGATTTAGTGGAGGGCGGAAGTAGTGCTGAAGAAGTTATTCAGCTAGGTAAAGCCGTCGAAAAAGCCGGCACCACCATTATTAGCACGGGTATTGGCTGGCATGAAGCCAAAATACCAACCATTGCCACCAAGGTACCCAGAGCGGCATTTACATGGGTAACCGCTAAATTTAGAGAAGAGTTTTCGGTGCCTGTTGTTACCTCCAACCGCATCAACACCCCCGAAATAGCCGAACAGGTTCTAGCCAATGGTGATGCAGATATAGTCTCCATGGCGCGCCCATTTTTGGCTGATGCTGATTTCGTTATCAAAGCTAAAGAGGGTCGAGCTGATGAAATTAATACCTGCATTGCCTGCAATCAGGCCTGCTTAGATCATGTTTTTTTAGGTAAGGTTAGTAGCTGCCTAGTTAATCCACTGGCCTGCCATGAAACTGAGCTAGTTATCGAGCCCGCCAAACAAGTCAAAGATATTGCCGTTGTGGGCGCAGGACCTGCTGGTCTTGCCGCGGCAACCACAGCTGCCTCAAGAGGTCATAAAGTGGCACTCTTTGATTCAGCTTCTGACATTGGCGGGCAATTTAATATCGCCAAACAGATACCCGGAAAAGAAGAATTTTATGAAACTCTTAGATACTTTAAAAAACAAATTGAGATACACAATATCTGCCTAAACCTAGAAACACGGGTTAGCACAGAAAAGCTAAATAACAGTAGCTTTGATGAGGTCATTGTAGCCACTGGAATTACACCAAGAATGCCCGCGATTGACGGCATAGATCATCCCAGTGTACTCAGCTATATAGATGTTATTTTAAATAAAAAACCACTCGGAAAACGTGTAGCCATTATTGGCGCTGGCGGCATCGGTTTTGATACAGCTGAATATATTACCCATAGTGGCGAATCCCCCTCCCTAAATATTAATGAATTTATGAATGAATGGGGCATTGATATGTCTCTGAAAGCTCGTGGCGGCATTGAGGGCTACAAAGCAACAATTAAATCCTCACCGCGAGAGGTCTATTTACTGCAACGCAAAACCTCCAAAATTGGTTCTGGACTTGGCAAAACCACGGGATGGATTCATCGAGCAGGTCTCGCAAAAAAGAATGTAAAAATGATCAATGGCTGTCATTACGAGCGGATAGATAACCAAGGCCTGCATCTAACTATAGGTGATAAACCAGAAGTGTTAACCGTAGACAATATTATTATCTGCGCAGGCCAAGACCCATTAACCGAAATTACTAATGGATTAAAAATACCCTTTCATCTTATTGGCGGTGCAGATAGCGCCAAAGAATTAGACGCCAAAACAGCCATTGCTCAGGGTACAAAAGTTGCTGCTAGTATATAAAGCGCTTGCATCGGCGGCAGATTAATTTCATCATTGCTAGCTTGAGGTTCCTATTTTTATATCATTAGGGCGCAAGCTTATATCAAGGAGCAGTAAATCAGTGTCTAACTCTTTAACCCCGAAGGATTTTCGTAATGCTTTGGGTGGTTTTCCGACTGGCGTCACTATTATTACCGCCCTAGGGAAAAACGGACAAAAAATTGGCATGACCGTCAATAGCTTTAATTCCGTATCCCTAACCCCACGATTGATACTTTGGAGTATTGGCAAAAATACTAACTGTTTTGACGATTTTATGGCTGCAAAAGCCTTTGCCGTGCATATTCTAGCCTCTGACCAAAAGGATCTATCTGAGCGCTTTGCTACAACCGGCGTTGATCGCTTTGCTGATATTGAATGCACTGAGGGTTTGTCAGGTACTCCAATACTCCCCCATTACAGCGCCTGCTTCCAATGTAAAACAGCCCAGCAATATGAAGGCGGTGATCATATTATTATTACCGGTGAAGTACTTAAATTTTCAGATAATAAACTAGATCCACTGCTATTTTATCGTGGCAGCTATAACAGCCTGTAAACTCCATGAGCTACCCCAGCGCCGTTAAAATCGTCGAAGTTGGGCCACGTGACGGGCTTCAGAATGAAGCTGTCAGTCTGGATATTGCCACTAAAGTCGAACTCATTGAACGCTTAGCTAGCTGTGGATTGAAAAACATTGAAGCCGGTAGCTTTGTTAGCCCTAAATGGGTGCCACAGATGGCAGGTAGTGATGAGGTTTTTAAACAGCTAGTCCCTAGTCAAGCCACCTATACTGCCCTCACCCCCAATATGCGCGGGCTAGATCGCGCGATTGAATGCAATGTGAAAGAAATCGCTGTGTTTGCCGCAGCTAGTGAGGCATTTAGCCAAAAAAACATTAATTGCACGATTGATGAAAGCCTAGAAAAATATAAAGCCGTTACGCAAAAAGCGATGGCGCATAATATTGCCGTTCGCGGCTATATTTCCTGTGTTGCAGGTTGCCCCTATCAGGGCGATGTCGACAATAAAAAAATCAACGAAATTGCTCAGTCACTTCTGGATATGGGCTGCTATGAAATATCTCTCGGGGATACCATTGGCGTCGCTACACCAGAAATCACTGAAAGACTTTTAACCGAGCTACTCAAAACCATTGCCCCCCTAAAATTAGCCATGCATATGCACGACACCTATGGGCGTGCTATCGACAATATAAAACAGTCTCTAGCTATGGGAATTGGCACTATCGATAGCTCAGTAGCGGGTTTAGGCGGTTGTCCCTATGCCAAAGACGCCTCTGGTAACGTAGCTACAGAACATGTTATCCATCTGCTGAATGAACTAGGGATAGAACACAGTATTAACTTAAATAAATTAATTGAAGTGAGCCAGTTTATTAGCCATAGACTTGGCCGAACTCCCCTTGCAGATAATGGCTCCAAAAGTAGCTTAAAATAGTTATAATGCTTGCATTCTAATCGCCATGAGAGCCACCCTTTGACCCTATTTCGACCCTGCATAGACCTTCATCAAGGCAAGGTAAAACAAATTGTTGGTGGCAGCCTCAATCAATCTGGCGCAGAAACTAATTTTGTTAGCCCGCACGACGCTAGCCACTACGCCGAACTCTACAAACAACATAGCCTTAGTGGTGGCCATGTGATTTCTCTAGGGCCAAACAATAAACAGCAAGCACTTGACGCCCTCTCTGCTTACCCTCATAAATTACAGTACGGCGGTGGAGTAACGCCAGAAAATGCCAACGAATTTATACAGGCGGGTGCCTCTCACGTTATTGTGACCTCCTATCTATTTGAACAGGGTCAATTCTCTTGGTCACGCCTAGAAAAAATAAAAACCGCTGTAGGGGCTGAACGATTAGTCCTAGATTTAAGCTGCAGAAAAACTGATCAAGGCTGGATGATCGCCACTGACCGCTGGCAAACAGTGACAGATACTGCCATCAATCAACAGACTATCTCTCAACTTGAACAACACTGTGCTGAATTTCTGGTACATGCGGCAGATGTTGAAGGTCTTCAAGCAGGAATAGATCAAGACCTGGTTCAACTCTTAGGTGAAATATGCAGCCTACCCTGCACCTATGCCGGTGGTGCACAATCAGCTGAGGATTTACAGCAAGTACAAATACTTTCCAATGGTAAAGTAGATCTCACTATTGGTAGTGCACTAGATATATTTGGCGGCTCAGGGGTAACCCTTGAAGAATGTCTTAGCTGGAATAACCAAAACCAATAAAAATCTTAAAGGTTAACTCCTATGCAGCGTATTTCCCTTTCAGATAACCTTTCAGTTTCTCAAATTATCTATGGTATGTGGCGACTTACTGATGACCCAGACCATTCAACAGTCCATCTGCAACATAAAATTGAAGCCTGCTTAGATCAGGGTATAACCACCTTTGACCAAGCGGATATCTATGGTGGATACAGTTCAGAAGCTGAACTGGGGAATACCTTAAAACAGGCACCTAGTTTACGAGACAGCATGGAGATAATTACCAAGTGCGGCATCGTGGCCCCCATTGGTCTCCACAGCGATAAAAACGTAAAACACTACGATACCTCTGCACAGTATATAAATCAGGCGGTAGAAAGATCCCTTAAAGAAATGGCAATAGAGCAAATTGATCTTCTCCTATTGCACAGACCCGATCCATTAATGGATGCACAGGAAACTGGCAACGCTTTAGATGCCTTAATTGCCAGTGGAAAAGTTAAGGCTATTGGCGTTTCAAACTTTCGCCCCTGGGATATTGAGTTACTTCAGTCAAGTACTAAAAACAAACTAGTGACCAACCAAATTGAAATCAGCCTTACCCAAAACAGCGCACTGACCAATGGTGATCTGTCATATATGCAACAGCATCAGATCTTACCTATGGCGTGGTCACCACTGGGCGGTGGCGATCTATTTAAAAACCCTGAATCACCGCTCAACATAAAACTGAACACCCTAGCCACAAGCCATGGCGTCAACCCCGCCGCAATCGCCACCGCATGGCTACTAAGGCATCCAGCACAGATACTGCCAATCATGGGTAGTAACGATATATACAGAATTAAACAGTTTTCTGAGGCATCTAAAGTAACGCTTGAGCGGGAAGCTTGGTTTGAATTACTTCAGGCTGCATCCGGCCATGAAGTAGCCTAAACGAAGAAAAAATCAGTTTAACGCGCTAGCTGTGCTGGCTGCTTAGACCGCAACTGTTATCGCTTTATAAGCAAGCAGTGCCAATCCAATATAGGTACCAAGCATTCCTGTAATTCTTAAAAAGGGGCTATGGTCAAAAAAAGCAAAGCAAATCGCATGAGCCAAACGGCCATAGGCAAAAATTACTGTAGCTACGGCTAAATAAACAGCAGAGGTAGAACTCTCAATTTCTAAAGCTAACAGAAGGATCGAAAAAATAGGGACATATTCAGAAAAATTTCCGTGTGCACGGACATTCCGATTCAGTTTATCCTCCGAAACAGCCTTATCCATTCTAAAGAAAATCTTCATCACTGGACTGCCCCGCATATAGCCTATACGCAAAGCAAGAAAGATGTAAAAAAAGGTAAAAACACCCAGAAAAATGGGCAACACCGTCAACGACATATTATTTATCCTTAATTATTTTTTTAACCTTAGGGGCAGTGAGTTATCGACTCGACAGTCTGAGCTCTATTGCGACCATTCTCACCGGGGAAATCAATAAACATCGCCTCAAGCATTTCATCAAATACCTCAACCATCACCGAGCACTTGCCTGTACTTATAGTTCTGCCTTCAAAAATCTTTTTAGCCTGATCCTGATTTAATGAATCCGCTGTAACAATATCCAATGCAAGAGTATGCCTATAGTTTGTTTTAGCTTCCGCAGAGGCACCTACAACACCAAAACTGGGTGAAAGATAATTCCTACGAATATACACCGCCTTGCCAGCCTCGTTATAAGCCATATCGGAGAATGAACTAATTCGCCGCCCCGTTTGTCCGTAAATTGGGGTATAGACCACCGATTGCTTACCATCATCAACCGCATAGAGTAACAGCGCCGCGTAATCCGCAGAACCAATATCCACCGCAAGACTAAAACCCTCGGTCAATAGCTTGGCTTGGACTTTTTGCTTATAGGCATCAAATTCGAGCGAGTTATTTAGATTGATATCACCGGACAAAACCACAATGGAGCCCTTAGATTCAAAAGACTCCTTATAAAATGCAGTCGTATCTGTTTTCAGATAAGTTTGCATTGGGGTACAGGCCGCCAAACTCAGTAGCAGTAAAAGAGTAAAACAATTTAGAGACTTCATACTTTTAGCCAGTAAATAAAGAAATTCCCAACCCAAGTATATTCACACAACGCAAAAAGTACACAAGCATCTGGCTATCTTTGCTCAATTAAGCACTAAAAAATAACACTAATTCCCGCAGATACAGTATCAACATCACTATTACTAGCAACACCTAAAAGCCAACCATAATTACTATTGTTAATAGCGCCACGCCAAGAGGCACCCACAGTTGCTTTTCCATCCATAGATACTAATGAATAATCATAATCAATGCCTACACCACTTAGCTTAGAATAACCCAAGCGCGCATAACCATGTTGATCACTTGCCTCAACAAATACTTTTAAATTGTAAGGGCCACCGATATTTTTTTTTATGGAAACACGGCTATGAGCAATGCCAATACCCGCATAAAACGAACCTGTATAAACGGATTGAAAAGCATAGTTAAGACCAACACCATAGGCAGATGATTGCCACTCATCTTCTGAAAAATTTGAATACATCAAGGTAGTGATATATTTGCCATTGTTAATACCTGTATAGCCAAGACTAGAGCCGGTTGTTTGGTCTTGCTTTATGACAGAGGCACTAGCGAGGTGAATACTGTCCGCATAAGATAGTGAAGGTAAAATTAAGAGTAAAAAAATCCAATTCTTTTTCATTGTGTAAGCCCCTTTTAAATGTAATTGTTTAACGAACAAAAACCAATGTCCCACCAATCTTTGTAACTGACTAAAGCATAGCCTCAAAAAATGAAGTTTTTGCGTTAATTAGGTATAAAAAACTCCCTTAAAATAAGGCTATTTGGTAGTGAGGAAGGGATAACTCAGGCTTTACCCTCAGCCTCCAAGTTTTAACAGGCATAAAAAAGCCCCCTAAAAAGGAGGCTATTTGGCGGTGAAGGAGGGATGACTCAGGCTTTGCCTTCGCCCTGCGGGTCGCCATCACTTTGTTCTGGCGCTGTCTCGAGCTTACGCGCTCGGCTCGAACCGGCGAGGGTTCTCACCCTCCAAGTTTTAACAGGCATAAAAAAGCCCCCTAAAAAGGAGGCTATTTGGCGGTGAAGGAGGCAGTCATGTCCTACTTTCAGCGCCATTAACCTTGCTGGCTAACGATAAATCATATACTTACAGCACCTTGGTTCACTGTCAAGGGCCTCAAATTGTC
>Ga0207964_1000161_pt1 | contig 21759 bp, 16 predicted proteins | sample Knorr_S23_td_250_FD_185608 | JGI IMG/M metagenome (GOLD analysis project Ga0207964, IMG submission 185608) | Marine microbial communities from Southern Atlantic Ocean transect - Knorr_S23_td_250_ad_251m_LV_A (SPAdes) (version 2) | ecosystem: Environmental > Aquatic > Marine > Oceanic | place...
TACCAGCTTTATGCGATCCAGCCATATGGGTGCTCTTATCGCACTTTTCTTCTCAATTACACTTACTGCCTGTGGCGGTGCTAAAGAAAGGACTGATATTTCAGAAGAACCAGGTCCTGATGGCGTAACGCCTACCTTGACATCTGTCGAAATTTACAACAGCTTTAATGGTGCAAGCGACGCCAAATTAGGTCAATCAGTATCAGTTGATATTACAGCTAGCGAATCAATCATGAAGCCTGTGATAACAATCGCTGGCATGTCGGCGACGGTTTCTGGTCAGCACCACGCGTGGTCGGCTGAAGTTACATTTGAAGACGAGACAATGGCTGATGGCGCAGTTGCTTTCACAATTGCTTATGAAGATGTCAGTGGTGAAGCTGGCGTTGATGTTACTGAGACAACCCTAGCCGGTGACGCAAATTTTGCCGCGCTAACTTATTGTAAAGAAGGTTGTGCTTCTGGTGGTTCAGTAGATCCTATTGTTGGTGACTGGTTCCTAGCTCAGTCTGCTGCAGCATTGGCAGTGGGTCCAACTCAGGGTGCTACTGACTGGTGGTCAAATAGCGAGCTAGATTTGGTATCCAGAGACTGTTTGTTTGATGACATCTTCCGCTTTAACTCAGATGGTACTTTTGAGAATGTTCAGGATGGTTCTACCTTCCTAGAGCCATGGCAGAATGATGAAGGCGAAGAGAAGTGTGGCGCACCAGTAGCTCCACACGATGGCTCAAACGCTGCAACCTATACTTATGATGAAGCCGGCTTGACATTGACTCTAGATGGCCTTGGTGCCCACGTTGGTTTGCCTAAGGCAATTAACGGTTCGGAAATTTCAAACTCAGGTGATGCAGTAGCATCAATCGTTTATACCATCGGTGCTAAGAGCGATACCGAGATGGTTCTCGATATCAATATGGGAGCTGGTTGGTGGCGCTTTACCTTAAACCGTGAAGTTGCAGCTGGTTCGGTCGATCCTATTGTTGGTGATTGGCAGTTGGCTCAGTCTGCTGCTGCATTGGCAGTGGGTCCAACTCAGGGTGCTACTGACTGGTGGTCAAATAGCGAGCTAGATTTGGTATCCAGAGACTGTTTGTTTGATGACATCTTCCGCTTTAACTCAGATGGTACTTTTGAGAATGTTCAGGATGGTTCTACCTTCCTAGAGCCATGGCAGAATGATGAAGGCGAAGAGAAGTGTGGCGCACCAGTAGCTCCACACGATGGCTCAAACGCTGCAACCTATACTTATGATGAAGCCGGCTTGACATTGACTCTAGATGGCCTTGGTGCCCACGTTGGTTTGCCTAAGGCAATTAACGGTTCGGAAATTTCAAACTCAGGTGATGCAGTAGCATCAATCGTTTATACCATCGGTGCTAAGAGCGATACCGAGATGGTTCTCGATATTAACATGGGTGCTGGTTGGTGGCGCTTTACCCTAAACCGAGAAGTTGCAGCAAGTTCAGGTGGTGGCGCTGCAAGCAGTGATTCCATCCTAGTTGGCGATTGGAAAATTGCTCCTGAAGCTGGTGCTCTTGGTGTAGGCCCTAGCCAAGGCGACAGCAGCTGGTGGTCAAATGGTGCGGCTGATGTTGATAACAGAGCTTGCTTCTTTGACGATATCTTCCGTTTCAATGCTGATGGTAGCTTTGAAAACGTGATGGGTGATGATACTTGGCTTGAAGGTTGGCAAGGTGTTGGTTCTGATGGCTGTGGTGCTTTGGTAGCGCCTCACGATGGATCTAACGCGGCCACCTACAAGTATATTGAAGCTGCAAATACACTAAAAATTACTGGTGTTGGTGCACATATGGGTCTTGCTAAGGTGATCAACGAATCTGAGTTGACTAATCCTATGGACGCGCCTGCTTCGATCAGCTACATAGTAACTGCTCTGAATGATTCAGAGATGACTTTGGATATCGAAATCGCAGGTGGAGCTTACTGGAGCTTTAAGCTAGTTAAGATTTAGTATTAACCGGTGAGCAGTATTAAAGACCGCGCCTTTTAGGCGCGGTTTTTTTATATCACTAAAATATATTTTTCCGTTTTCCATGGGTGACTCAAGCGTCTGGTGATCACTTCAGATTGCAGTTTGCTAGCACAGCGATCAGCAAGATCCCAAAAGGGTGGGCGACCGGGGTCGGCAATGACTATTTTTTTTACATTTCCCTTGCGGGCTCGTCTGATAAAATTAAATAGCGGATCAGTCATTTCATCCCAAAAACATATATCAGTGCCAATTAGATAATCATATTCGCTGAGCTCTGCCGTGGTAAATGATTCAAAGCTACGCTTTTGAAAGTCCATGGAGCATTGGTTGATTTCACCTTGAAGTTTTATATAGGGCTCAACGGTTGGGTCTATATCTATCCCTGTAACCTGTGCACCATAGTTTTTATTAAGATAGAGACCACTAAGACCCCATCCACAGCCTATATCCAGTACCTTGGCACCAGATTCTAACGGATAGGTTGTCAAATAATCTATAAGTACAAAGGCTGAGCGCCATACCTTGTTACCATGGGCACTGTGTCCTTTTTGTAGGCGTTTTATTCTGCGAACATAAGGGTGTGTAGATCTAACCGCTTTAAAATTATTTATTTGAAAGTAATGATAATTACGCACAATATTTGCCTTAATGATAAATATAGGTCTATTATTTCATAGATGTTAAATATGCTTCCGATATGGCATTATTGCGCCGCTGTGATTTTAAACGAATTTTGTGATGCAGTCTCAACGACTTGAAAATAATAACCTTGGATAAAGAATTATATGGTCGACTCAGTATATCATCCATTTTTAGATACCCTTTATCGCAATACAAATGTGCAATTCTGGGTTTTACAGATCATCGGATGGTTTGGTCTATCACTGATTAGTTTTTTGAGTCTGACCCTTTGGTATAACCAGCAGAGTGCAGCCTATATAGCGCATACTTTATTGCAGTCGGCACTGGGTGTGTTGGTGTCTTGGCCATTGCGTCCCCTGTTTCATTATTTTTGGAATGATAAGGTATTATTTCGTATCTCTGGCGCACTAGCCGGCATTATTGGCTGTTCACTGATTTGGACTATTCTCAGAATTAGCACGTTTATGACAATGACGGGCGAAACAAATGTATGGTCTGATTTTGGTGGTTGGTTGTTTGGTTCTATACTTATCTTTCTCTGTTGGGTCGCTTTCTATCATGGTATTAAGTATTACCAGCTGTTACAAAATAAGCATCAAACACTGCTCAAGTTGACTTCAGATAAACAGTTGGAGCAGTTGAAACGTGTGCGTGCTGAGAGTGTAGCTCACGAAGCACAGTTAAAAATGCTTCGCTATCAGCTGAATCCTCACTTTTTATTTAATACACTGAATGCAATTTCGGCTTTGGTGCAAGTCAAAGAATCAGCGAAAGCTAATACAATGATTGTACAGCTGAGTAGTTTTTTGCGCTATTCACTGGATAATGACCCCATCCAAATGGTTAGCTTGCGAGAGGAAATAGATGCACTTAAGTTATATCTCTATATTGAGCAAACTAGATTTGCGGACCGCTTAAGGTTAGAATTCCACGTCACTGAGGACAGTGAACAGATAAAAGTACCCAGTTTGATACTTCAACCCTTGGTTGAAAATGCGATTAAGTACGCTGTAGCCCCCTCTGAAACTGGCGGAAAAATCAGTGTTTCAGCGACAATAGAGGATCAGTTTTTGATGGTTGAAATTGTTGATACTGGTCCCGGTATTGATGTATCCAATGATCAAAGAACGCCTGTTGGTATAGGTTTGAAAAATACTGAGGAACGTCTTAAAGAGTTCTATAATGAAGATTACGAACTTCATTTGGGCAACGCTTCAGCTGGTGGGTTTCGGGTTAGAATAAAGATGCCAGCCGATAAAATTGATTAGATAGTCGTAGATAAAGTTAGGATATTATGCAAAAACTTAGAACAGTGATTGTTGACGACGAGCCGTTATCTTTAGACCTGCTGCGTGCTGTACTCGGCGAGATCAGCGATATAGAGATAGTTGGCGAGTGTTGTAATGGTAAGGAGGCAGTTGAGGCAGCGGTTAGTCTGCAGCCTGAGTTGTTGTTTTTAGATATTCAAATGCCGGGAATGAATGGCTTTGATGTTATCAAGTCCCTGCAGACTGATATTATGCCGATGGTAGTCTTTATCACCGCATTTGATCAGTACGCGGTCGATGCTTTTGATCTCCATGCTGTGGATTATGTTTTGAAGCCTCTAGATGGAGAGCGAATTGCTCGTTCAGTGGATCGCGCTGTCGATCGTTTGAAAAATGATGTAGATCGCAGCTTTAAGAGCCCATTGATAGGTGCTATTGAAGAAATTTCCGAGCGAGCTGCAAAAGGCGAAGTTTCTGAAAAAAATGACAATAGCCTTCCCGATGGAATGAAACGCAAGTTGTTAGTTAGAGATTCTGGCGTAGTCAAAGTCATACCATTTGACGATATAGATTGGGTGGATGCCGCAGGTGATTATATGTGTGTTCACGCTGGAGGCGAGACTCATGTGATCCGCAGTACATTGCGTGATCTTATGGAAAAGCTAGACGACAATTTATTCGTACGTATTCACCGTTCAACGATAGTTAATGTGGAGCGAGTGGTCAGTGTTACGCCTCTACAAAAAGGCGGCAGTCTATTACATCTGAACCAAGGTGAATCATTAAAAGTAAGCCGAAACTATCGCAACTCGATTCGCAAATTTTTTCAATAAAAAAAATAGTAAAACTGTATGCATCTCAGGGGCTTGCATACAGTCTATTGTTGCTAAAAATAATCTGGTAAGCCAATCAAAGTTGATCGTATATTGATTTTTATTGCGTACAATTCTATAAAGCTGCCTAAAATTGTAGTATTTACTTAAAAATAACTCGTTAATGAGAAAAAATGAATATAGAGGGCAAACTTATCATTCGCCACCTAAGTAAGCCTATTGAGGGTATCTCAGTGGGCAAGTATTTCGTATTTTTATTTTTACCTTTCCTACTTTCCTGTAGTGACAGTCAATCGTTATTTGATCAACAAATAGAAAGTCGGGTGCAAACTCTTTTGGCTGATATGACCTTAGAGCAGAAGGTCGGGCAAATGATTCAGGCAGAGATTAAACATATTACGCCTGAGGATGTAAAAAATTACCATATAGGTTCAGTATTAAATGGAGGTGGTTCTTTTCCCAAAAGTCGCAAAGATTCTCCAGTTGGTGATTGGTTGGCATTGGCCGATGCCTATTATGCGGCATCAATAGATACTAGTGCTGGTGGTGCAGGTATACCTATTATTTGGGGTACAGATGCGGTACATGGCCACAACAATGTATATGGCGCCACATTATTTCCTCACAATATAGGGTTGGGTGCAGCTAATGACCCCGATCTTATACATCGTATAGGTACGGCTATTGCGCGCGAGGTTGCAGTAACAGGCATAGATTGGATTTTTGCACCTTCACTGGCTGTAGTTAAGGATTACCGCTGGGGTCGGACTTATGAAGGATTTAGTAGTGAGCCTACCATCCCCACAGATTACGCAGCAGCCTTTATTCATGGCGTACAGGGGGATATAGGCAAGCTGGCAGGTAATGATCAAAAAGTAATAGCCACGGCAAAACATTTTATTGGTGATGGCGGCACTTACCGCGGTATAGATCAAGGTGATACAAGACTCAATTTTAGCGATTTAATGGAAATCCATGGTCAGGCCTATTTTGAGGCGCTGGGTGCTAATGTGCAGGTTGTTATGGCTTCCTTTGGTAGCTGGAATGGCGATAAAATTCATGGGCATAAGCAATTGATCACCGGTCTGTTAAAAGAAAAATTAGGTTTTGATGGCATTGTTATCAGTGATTGGAATGCTATAGGTCAGATTGATGGATGCACTAGTGATAACTGTCCCCAATCTATCAACGCCGGTGTAGATATGTTTATGGTGGCGCAGGAGTGGAAGTCCTTTTTCCACAATACGGTTGCACAGGTGCAAAGTGGTGAAATACCTTTATCGAGAATAGATGATGCAGTATCTCGTATATTGCGAGTTAAATTGCGTTTAGGTGTCTATAAGAAAGGTTTGCCATCGACGCGAAGTTTAGCGGGTAAAGACGCTGAATTAGGCGCTACAGAGCATCGTGTGATTGCTAGAGAAGCGGTTAGAAAGTCATTAGTTTTGCTAAAGAATAAAGGGCAACTGTTGCCATTAAAAGGCAATCAACAGGTTCTGGTGGCTGGTGATGGCGCCAACAATATTGGCAAACAGAGCGGTGGTTGGAGTATTACTTGGCAGGGAACCCAAAATAGCAACGATGATTTCCCTGGTGCAACCTCTATCTATAAGGCGATAGATCAGGCTGTGACAGATATTGGCGGCACTACTGAACTTAATGTGTTAGGCGAGTGGACTAAAAAACCCGATGTGGCGGTGGTGGTTTTTGGTGAAAACCCATATGCGGAGGGGCACGGGGATACAGATACACTCAATTACCAATCCGTTGCCAAATTAGATTTACAACTAATACAAAAACTTAAACAGCAAAATATTCCTGTTGTTTCCGTTTTTCTGACAGGGCGACCACTATGGGTCAATGCTGAGATAAATAGTTCCGATGCTTTTATTGTTGCTTGGTTGCCGGGATCCGAAGGAGTAGGTGTAGCTGATGTTTTAGTGGCGGATGCCAAGGGAGAGCCACGCTATGATTTTACTGGTCGCCTTGCCTTTAATTGGCCTAATGCGGATATCAATGCAGAGGATAAACAAGCTCCGGTTTTGGATAATTTGCTTAGTGTTGGTGCTGGATTAAGTTATGGAGCCGACGCAATAATTCCCGATAATCTAAACGAAAAGCCACTGTTTAAGCCCCCCCAATTTAGTAAAACAATCTTCTCTGGCGGTAGCAAAGGACAGTGGAAGATGTTTGTTGGTGATAATCTAGATTGGATGCAAGAGGTTTCTGATAGCTTATATATTGCCACTAAAGGTGGGCTTAAAATTTCCGTTGTAGACGGTATTTCCAAAGAGGATTCGATTGCAGTTGAATGGTCAAAAGAGCATCCTAGTCAGCTATTTTGGCAATCATCTCAGAATATGGATATAACGAATTTGGCTATGCAGGATAAATCCATTGTGATGACCTATAAAATTGATAGGCGTCCTGAAAATCCTGTGACCCAGAGGCTTGACTGCAGCTGGCCGTGCCGTGGCAGTCAGGATGTTACCCAGTTATTTTCCCAAGTGCCTCTAGGTCAGTGGGTTAAGTCTGCTATTAGCTTAACTTGCTTTGAAAAGGCAGGGGCCAATTTGAGTAAGGTTGATACACCTATAGTATTAACCAGCTCTGGTTCATTTGCTATGACTATTAAAGATGTGCGTATTGCCAAAGCTGATTCTGAAACTCAACAAATTTGTAATTAGATACTGAAAAATCTTCTAGCTGTAGCACTAGTTTCTGTTGCTATGGTCTCTAGAGGTTCATTTCTTGCTGCGGCTATACCAGCCAATACCCAATATAGAAAGGCGGGTTCATTGCGTCGGTTTTTGGGCATTGGTTGCATATTTTTGGGCAATAGATAAGGGGCATCGGTTTCAATCATTAGCCTATCTAAGGGAATATTGGCAACTAAACCCTGTAGCTCTAGACCGCGTTGTGGGTCGCAAATCCAGCCGGTAATCCCTATATGAAGATCCAAATCTAGGTAGCTAAATAAGGTTTTTTGATCACCGGTAAAGCAGTGAATAACCCCATGGGAAAAGTGATCCCTGTATGATTTTAGAATATCCAGCTGTTTTGAAGCCGCATCTCTTTCATGCATAAAGAGTGGCATATTTAGGCGAGATGCCAACTCTAACTGTGCTTCAAAAGCAGCGATCTGATTGCTAGGAGAAGAAAAATTACGATTAAAATCCAAACCAGTTTCACCAATAGCAACCACACTGGCATGCTGGGCCAATGATTCCAATTGCCGTAACGAATCCCCATTAAACTGGTCAGCATAATGGGGATGAATGCCAGCGGTTGCATAGAGCATATCGGGATACTGATCGGCAAATGTCTCACAGAGTTCAATAACCTCAGCAGTTTCGGCTTCGGTTGTGCCAGTTAGTACCATTTTGTCAATTGATGACTGTTGAGCGCGGGCAAGAATATCTTCTAGATCGTTTTTAAAGCGGTTATTAGAGAGATTGACCCCAATATCCACCAAACCGCAGTTTTTTGCAAAGTTAACCACAGAGCAAACCTTAGTATTGAAAAATTTTAGTTTGATTCTATATTATGTATAAGGTTAACTAAACTATTTAAGCCTGCCTTGTGGAATTTGATCCTAAAGATTGATATTTCGCATATAGGGTTAACTACTATATTGCGAGATTTTCAGAATGACTTGGTTGTTAATAATCTTTTGCCTAGCGGTCGCTGTATCCCCGTTGCTATGGATGAAAAGTTCACCGCGACAACTACAGATTACCCAATTTAGAAAAATTGCCCGAGAATTAGGGGTCAATGTCAATTTGCATAAAAGACCCGAGGCCAGAGAAACTGAAAAACGGTTGGAATCTATGTTTTATTGGTTGCCATGGCGTGACAGAAAAACAATTGAGCCTTGGATTCTGCATAGACACAGTAATCGAGGCAGGGAATCAGATTTTCAGGGTTGGCAATGGGTCGACCGTAAAGCTGATATTGAATGGCAAGAAATAATCTCTGAGACCTTGTCTAGACTGCCGTCCGGTGTAACTGCGATTATAGTTAAAAGGGCTGGCATTGGTGTAATTTGGGATGAGCGCGGAGACCTGTCTGCAGCACAGAAAATATGTGATTTGATTAAACAAATGAGAAAAAAAGGTGAAGAAATTTCTCTTTGAGACTTGACCAATGGGTACGGTAGCAAGTATATATGCGCTCTTTTGTTGCAATCATGTTATTGAAAAATTGCTTTTTTAAACTGAAATATTAACTTAGGAAACCTTTCCTTAATGGGTAAATCACTAGTTATTGTAGAATCACCGGCCAAGGCTAAAACAATAAATCGCTATCTTGGTGATGATTATATTGTTAAATCGAGCGTAGGCCATGTAAGAGATCTGCCCACAGGTTCTAGTCGTGCGCCTGCCGATCCAAAGGAACGTGCCAAACAGGCCGCTCTGACGCGAAAAATGTCTGCCGAGGAGAAAGCCCTTAATCGTGAACGCAAAGCTAAAGCGCAACTGATTAAAAGTATGGGTATAGACCCAGAAAATAACTGGAAAGCTGAGTATGCGACTTTACCCGGTAAAGAAAAGGTCGTTTCCGAACTCAAAAAGTTGGCTAAAAATGCCGATACTATCTATCTGGCAACGGATATGGATCGCGAAGGAGAGGCCATTGCTTGGCATTTGACCCAAGTGATAGGTGGCGACGATAGTAGATATAAGCGGGTGGTTTTTAACGAAATTACCAAAAAAGCAATTCGTACAGCTTTTGATGATCCCGGTAGCCTAGATCAAAGTCGAGTTGATGCACAGCAGGCGAGACGATTTTTAGATCGCGTTGTCGGTTTTATGGTATCCCCACTGCTATGGGAAAAAGTGGGCCGAGGTCTATCTGCAGGTCGGGTTCAATCAGTCGCCCTAAAGATGATAGTCGAGCGCGAACGTGAGATTAGGGCGTTCCTTCCTGAAGAATACTGGACGTTACAGGCTGATCTAGAACATGGAGACAGCTCAGATAATGCAGAAGATAGTAACAGCATAGTTGCCCGTTTTGATGTTAAAAAGCATCTTGGAAAAGCCTTCCGTCCCGGCAATAAACTGCTGACAGATCAGGCGATAAACAGCCTGCGCGAATCTGATTATGTGGTTTCTAAAAGAGAAGATAGAGCAACCAAATCAAAGCCTCCTGCACCTTTTATAACATCTACCTTACAGCAGGCGGCCAGCACCAAATTAGGTTTTGGTGTTAAAAAGACCATGACCATGGCTCAGCGTCTCTATGAAGCTGGTTATATCACCTATATGAGAACCGACTCAACCAACTTAAGTGATGATGCCATAGCCAGTTGTAGGGACCATATTCAAGCCAATCATGGGGCTAAATATTTACCTGAACAGCCGGTGATATACAGCAGTAAAAGTGGTGCGCAGGATGCTCACGAAGCAGTTCGTCCCTCAAATATAGATATATCACCAGGCAGTCTCAGTGATATGGATGTTGATGCTCGCCGTTTATACCAGTTGATCTGGCAACAATTTGTAGCCTGTCAAATGGCGCCCGCGGAGTTCACCTCTTCAACCATTACAGCGGAAGCTGGCGACTACGAACTAACCGTTAGAGGCCGTGTAACAAAATTCGATGGTTATTTAGCGGTAATGCCATCTAGAGACGAAGATGCAGAACTGCCTGATCTGAAAAAAGGCGATAGCCTCAGCTTGCTCAACCTGATCCCGCAACAGCACTTTACCAAGCCGCCGGCGCGCTATTCTGAAGCCATGTTGGTCAAAGAATTGGAAAAACGCGGTGTTGGGCGCCCCTCAACCTATGCGGCAATTATTTCCACCATTCAAGATCGGGGCTATGTGCGTATCGAAAACAAGCGAATGCATGCCGAAAAAATTGGCGATATAGTGACAGATCGCCTAGTTGAAAGCTTTTCCGACCTGATGGACTACGGCTTTACCGCCACCATGGAGACCCAGTTAGATGATATAGCCACAGGCAATCTCAACTGGAAATATGTTTTGGATCGCTTTTACACGGACTTCAATGCCAAGCTTTTGACAGCTAAGGATTCCGAAGCGGGCATGCGACCCAATACGCCGTCGCAAACCGAAATAGAATGTAGCCAATGTTCGCGCCCGATGATGATTCGAACAGCGGGCACAGGTGTATTTTTGGGTTGTTCCGGCTATGCATTGCCGCCCAAAGAGCGTTGCAAACAGACTTTGAATCTGACTTGTGGTGATGAGGCAGTCAATATAGATGAGGATGATGAGGCAGAATCCAAATCATTATTACACAAGCACAGATGTACCAAGTGCAATACGTCCATGGACAGTTACCTACTAGATACATCGCGGAAATTACATGTCTGCGGCAACAATCCAGACTGCGATGAGCACGAAGTAGAGATCGGTCAGTACGTTATTAAAGGCTATGACGGCCCCACATTAGAATGTGACAAATGTTCTAGCGAAATGCAGCTTAAGGATGGTCGTTTTGGTAAATATTTTGGCTGTACCGCCGATGACTGTAAAAATACCCGCAAACTCCTGCGCAGTGGTGAGGCAGCGCCACCCAAAGCAGAACCTATTGCTATGCCAGAATTACGTTGCTCAAAAGTTGAAGATCACTACGTATTGCGCGATGGAGCCTCAGGTATCTTTTTGGCTGCTAGCCAGTTCCCTCGTCATAGAGAGACCCGTGCACCTAAGGTTGAGGAATTGTTACCCTACAAAGATAAAATTGATGGAAAATATCAGTTTTTACTGACAGCACCGATTTCTGATCCAGAGGGTAGGCCGACAGTGATCCGTTACAGTCGCAAAACAAAAGAGCAATATGTACGCAGTGAAAATGACGGTAAACCTACAGGGTGGAGTGCTTTCTATTCAAATGGAAGTTGGGCACCCGTAGAAAAGGGCTGATAGCGATGAGTGTCAGTTCCCATACAGCTGCGGTTAATCAAAAGCTACTGTTTGCTAAAAAGCTAGTGGCTAGTGCCGAACAGTCTGGTATTGACAAAGCTGATAAGTATTTTTTAGCCGCTATAGCACAGTCAGTAACTTTGCAGCTTTACCATGCATGGTGTTGGCACCTTCAAGATGTAGCCAGCAACTATAAACTGCAAGATCCCTCTGTAGTCAAAACTGCGCAAGATTTGTCACAGCATCTCCAAGAACAGGGAAAAACGCCAGCTGAAGCACAGGAACTGGTTTATCTAGAGGTTACTGATCATACATGGATGCACGATCTTTTAAACGCTTACCAACAACTCTTTATCGTGCCACAGATACGCAACGCACAAATGGATATGGACCGATTGCCACTGTTATCTATAGATGATGTCTGTTCGTCTAAAATCATAGATTGGGATATTGCTAAAGTAATAGACTGGACTGAGAATATGACAGAGCTGGTCGAGAGACAGCGAGAAATGATGATTGAATTTTAACTCTCGGCACAGCGCAAAATCCATACATAAGAATAATTTTAATGGGTGTGCAAAATGTCAGTATCAGAGTTTGAATTAATAGTTTTAGAAAATGGTGATATAGGTCTACAACAGGTTGGTGAAGGTGAGCTGTTGGTTCGCGTCAATTTTTCCGCAGAGGTAAAGCGGTATTTGGGCGAGCAGCAGGTTGAGGTTGCCAAGCGTATGATTAATTCTGGAATAAATGCAGTTATAGAAATGGAACAATCAGATGTTATTAGCTTGGAACAAGAGCAAGATATCACTGTTCACTAGGCGAGACCAAGGCAATCAATGATTGCTACCACATATCTAATCTAAAGCCATGGTCTCCAATTATAAAACGCAGGAGGTTGTGCATTGTCGCAGATTGATATTATAGAAAAAATTACCGAGCAACGTTGTCTATCAAGTCAGCGTCAACACCTGCTTATATGCACTGCCGGTAAATGTGCTTCTACACAGCAGGCAAACGATTCCTGGGACTACTTAAAGCGTCGTATTCGTGAACTTAAGCTAATGGATGTAGAGGCAGGAGTTTATAGATCCAAAGTGGACTGTCTGCGTATCTGTGTCAATGGGCCGATTATGGTCAGCTATCCAGATGGCACTTGGTACCACAGCTGTACACCAGAGGTTATAGAGCGCATCCTGCAACAGCATGTTATACAGGGGGAAATAGTGGAAGAATACAGATTTGCCCAAGGGACATTGGGCGCGGATCAATAATTAGGCCTACATAGCCACGCGAACCACACCTACTGCTAGACCCTCAATAGCGAAATCTTGATGTCGCAAGTCCACAGAGATAGGTGAATAATCCTGATTTTCAGGCAGTAATTGAAGCTCATACTTATTGCGCAATTTCTTTAAGCGTTTAACCGTGACTTCACCATCCACTCTGGCGACCACGATTTGTTGATTTTCCGCAGTGGGTTGTTGATGTACCGCGAGCAGATCGCCATCCATAATTCCAACATCCATCATACTTTGACCCTGAACCCGTAAGAAATAGTCAGCATGAGGGTGAAAAGTACTAGAGGGAACTTCCTGATAATCCTCAATATTCTGCTCGGCGAGAATAGGCTCACCAGCGGCAACACGGCCAACAATAGGGATGCCCGATACCTGTTCGACAATACGGATACCCCTAGAGGCACCGGGGATCATCTCTATTACCCCTTTGCGAGCCAATGCACGCAAATGGTCTTCTGCGGCATTGGCAGAACGAAACCCTAGTTGTTGAGCAATTTCAGCGCGGGTCGGCGGATAACCAGTTTCATCAAGATTATCTTTAATTAGATCAAATATCTGCTTTTGTCGAGCGGTAAGACTGCGCATTACAAACCCCTGTATAAATATATATCTGTTATTATATACAGTAATAGGCTTTTACACAAATGCTATTTTGTTCTTATAGCGTTAAAATAGCCCTAGGATAAAAAATTAATTTTGGACAATCTTTTATGACCACAGCCCTCTATGGACGCTTAATGCTCGACTTGGTTGGTACAGAGTTAACTGAGGCAGAACGCCAGTTACTCACTGATCCCCAAGTGGGTGGTGTAATACTATTTGCCCGCAATATAGAATCTAGAGAGCAGGTGATAGCATTGGTGGCTGAAATTCGTAGCTGTTCATCGAATCTAATCCTAGCAGTGGATCAAGAGGGCGGTCGCGTGCAGCGATTTAAGCAGGGTTTTACCCAACTGCCGGCCATGCAACAACTGGGCGACAGATATAGACAAGATCCACAGCAGGGCTTGTCGCTGGCCACAGATACAGGTTGGTTAATGGCATCAGAAGTTATTGCCTGTGGTTTAGATATCAGCTTTGCCCCCGTACTCGACGTAGATAGGGATACCAGCAGTATTATTGGCGATCGCGCCTTTTCTGATCAGTCAGATGTAGTTATTGCAGTGGCTAAAGCCTTTATTCAAGGTATGCAGCAGGCGGGTATGACGGCAACCGGCAAGCATTTTCCCGGTCATGGCGCCATAGTGGCCGACAGTCACCTAGAAGCGCCAGTGGATAATAGGCCGATGGCGCAGATACAACAGCGCGACCTACAGCCCTTTAAACAGCTGAGTCATATTCTTGGTGGCATAATGCCAGCCCATATTACTTTCCCCCAAGTTGATCCTTATTCCGTTGGTTTCTCCAAATTTTGGCTACAACAGATACTTCGACAAGAAATAGGCTTTGAGGGTATTATTTTTAGCGATGACCTCAGTATGAAAGGCGCCGATGTGGCAGGGTGCTATACTGAAAAGGCCGAGATGGCGCTCAACGCTGGATGCGATATGATATTGGTTTGTAACTGTCCTGAGGGTGCACGCGAGGTTTTAGACTATTTACAGCAAATAGAGATGAAAGGTTGCGAAAAAATTGCCACAATAAGAGCTCGGCAGGCTATTGATTGGGAGCAACTCACCAATAAGCCGCGCTATAGACAAACAACAGAACAACTACAGTTACTGACTGATACAGGTTACTAAGATGAACGAATTAGAAACATGGCTAGTAAATTTGACTGATAAATCCCACTTGTGGATAGGCGAACTGTTTGTCATTGTTCTGGTCGTGCTTATTGCCGGCTATTTACTGAATAGGCTGATTGATCGCCTTGAGATGCGCGCAGCAAAATCCCCCACAGTTTGGGACGATGCGCTACTAGAAGCCTGTCGCGCACCAGCCATTTGGCTAATTTGGATACTGGGCATCAACTTTGCCGCCGGCATAGCAGCCCAGCGTATAGATTCACCCCTACAAGAACTGATACAGCCCGCCAATCGTTTGGCATTTATTCTGCTCGGCGCACTATTTGTCAGTGGCTTTATCAAACGTGCAGAACGCAATCTGCTCGATCCCGTCTATATGACAAAACCTATGGATCCTACCACCGTAAAAGCGGTCTCCAAGCTATTCCGCGCCGCCGTGATTATCACTGCGATTCTTGTGGTTATGCAATCTCTGGGCTACAGCGTATCCGGATTGCTCGCCTTTGGTGGTATAGGTGGTATAGCTGTAGGTTTTGCCGCCAAAGACCTACTGGCCAATTTTTTCGGTGGCCTAATGATCTATCTAGATCGTCCCTTTTCAGTGGGCGACTGGGTGCGTTCCCCCGATCAAGAAATTGAAGGCACAGTGGAAGATGTTGGTTGGCGACTCACTCGGATTAGAACTTTCGACAAACGACCGCTGTATATTCCCAATTCAGTATTTGCCAATATATCCGTAGAAAACCCATCGCGTATGACCAATCGCCGAATCCACGAAACCGTGGGTATTCGCTACGATGATATTGCCTGTATGAAGCCCATAGTAGATCAAGTGATCAACATGCTACAACAGCATCCAGAAATCGATGAAGATCAGGTATTGATTGTTAATTTTGATAAATTTGCGCCCAGTTCCTTGGACTTCTTTATTTATACCTATACCAAAACCACCGAGTGGGTAAAATTCCATCAGGTTAAGCAAGATGTATTGCTTCAAGTGGCACAGATAATTCAAGACAACAAAGCCGAGATTGCCTTCCCTACATCTACAGTTCACCTAGCGCCTCCCGGATTAGAGGCCAATTCATAACGGCAATGTTTAGTAAAATACCATGGCTACTATTGGCCTGTTCACTACTCAGTGGTTGTCTAGGTCTGCCCCAAGGTGTAGAGCCCGTTGATAACTTTCAACTACAGCGCTATCTGGGTCGCTGGTACGAGATAGCTCGTTTAGATCACAGCTTTGAGCGCGGTCTAGATAGAGTTAACGCCCAGTATGCATTGCGCAACGACGGCGGTATTAGCGTTATAAACTCTGGACGCTCCATACAAACAGGCGCACTGCAACAGGCAGAGGGCAGGGCTTACTTTGTCGAATCGCCCGATCTCGGCCATCTAAAAGTCTCGTTTTTTGGCCCGTTCTATGGCTCCTACGTTATCTTTGAATTGGATAGCGACTATCAATACGCCTTTATTGCCGGCAATAGCACAGACTATTTGTGGCTGTTGGCGCGCACTCCTCAAGTATCACAAGAACTGCTTAATCAATTTATCACCAGTGCATCGCAATTGGGTTTTGATACCGACAAACTTATCTTAGTAAACCAATAAGGCTAGCAAACCTCCTTAACCATCAAGCGCAGTACTCATTTATACGAAAAAAATAGTTTTTCCCCTTTTTTAACGCAGGCGGAAATAATGATCTAAACTCAATTTGTTGTTTGAATAATTTGCTATAGAAAAGGAAGAAAAAATAACAGAAATCGGGGTTGGGCGGAAAATGAGATTCATGGTTATCTCTTGTGCAGTATTAGTGGCAATGAGCACTTTTTATGGAGGCAATGGTGTCGCAGAACAAAGTGACGAAAAAATTAACCCGCTTGGTAGTGTTATTTTTTATGCTATCTCAGATCCGCAATATGATTTTGGAGACTCTTATGCAGAACGACGCTCCCATGAAACTATAGTAGAGACAGCAGGATCTGCTATGTATTATAAACCAGCGTTTAGTAAAATACTGGTGATAGCCGGTGATTTGACTCACGATGGTGGAGGTATAGAAAAATACAAAGCTTCATATGAAGAAGCTCATGTCACTGGTACTACTATTTTAGATGGGCTAGGCAATCATGATACTGACAAAATAGAAACAACATCATTTAATATTGGCAGTAAAGCGTTAGATAGAGGAGATTTATTTAAATACGGGTGGAAGTTATTCGACAAACGGGCGGCAGCTATGTGCGCTAATTTTTCCCCCAGTGCTATAACAACATTTTGGGGCCTAAAAAATCCCTTTAGTTTTGATGATCAAGGAAATCAATTTCGCACTACTCGAAAAGCTAAAGAAAATTATTACTGTCAGCATAAAAGAGCTAACTATTATACCGTCGCATTATCGAAACCAAGAACCACTGTTGTATCAGCGTATTTAATAAAGTTACATAACGCCATGACAGAGTCAGTAGCTTATTTAGAGTCTATCAAGAAAAAGATCGAATCTCGTGGCCATTCTCATATACCTATCATCATAGTAGGTCACCAACGCGGACATAGGGATGATAAAAAATTTAGAGGTATAGTAAAAAGCATGAATATTGCGGCAGTTATTAGAGGGCACTATTTTTGCGATCCCGTGCCGCCCAATGGTGGCCACTGTGATGCTAACAATATTTTTCAAAGACCTACAGATAGAAATGGATCCATATGGAATAAGTGGAATAAACCTATACCAGTGTATAACTATAGCTCTTCGCTACATAATATTTATTGGGCTATTAAGATAGATCCCAGTCAAGGAAAAGAAACGGTAACTCTATTCAGATGCAATAGAGGCAAAGACAAAAGAAACGAATACAAAAAAACGAAGATATTTCATGTATAAACAGTCTTCCAATATATCGTGATAGTTATAAATACAAATAATCTGTGATCCTCAACTGCACAGATTATATAAGGCTATGTCTGGGTTATAGAGATATTTAAGTGTATTTCTCTCGCTAGATGTTGTTCTGACCTGATTAGCTTCGTTCTCTAATTCGAGAGATTGTCGATGATCTAGGCAGTTTTTTGGGGTAGCGCGCAATAACTTTAAGTTAATCCTATGGTGAAGCTATAGGGGCTGTGAGTCTTGATTCTCAAGTTCTGGTTCGGCCTTTACCACTGGCTGATTAAGTGGCTCTGGGGCATAGGGTTTAATGGTGATCAGAGCGCCCACTTCTGGGTGGTCTATATAGTAGATTTCATCTTTTTGAATACGTTTGGATTGCACTACGGGCCATACTTCGCTGATGGGGTAGCCGCTTGGAGCGTTTTCAGCTGGTTGCATTCTATTGTCTGATTGTAAATGCTTTAAGGAACTGAGGTTGTATAGCCTACGTGGATCGAACAATAGGTTATCAGGCTGTCGGCTGTCAGCTGGCATCAGTGCTGCCAGACCTTCCGAGAAACCGATAGCGCGCAGGAGTAGTACTTGCTGGGCGCTGATGGGTTGCTGAGGTATCTGTGGCAATATCAGGCCATCATTGCTGATATTTTCGGCAAATTTAAGTCGCCATAGGTCGCTTTCAAAGTGTAGGTATCTGGACTTATAGAAGCGCAGTGTTCCCTCGATTTTATAGCGATCTGTGCCTGTAGACCCCGCCTTTATCAATACCCATGGGCTTTGTTGTTTGGAGTCGATTTGGAAACGCCATGCTTGGTGAAAGAGTACGTTGTAGCCACGTCTATCTAGCCCTCTAGCACTGTCGTTTAGATTTCTTTCACTGCGTGGTAATTTTACGAAGGGTTGTTCGTAGATGGGTACAAAGGTTGTTGGCTGTGTATAGTCTTCTTGGATATCTTCAATATGCACAATCTCCGAGCTAATTTCTTCTACTGGAGTTTGATATTTATAGGGTATTGAGGCCTCGGGAATATAGTTGGATATGGGGTTTTTCTTAACCTGTTGGGTTATCTCGGAAATTTTGGCTGTATCCACTGGTGAAAGCAGCTGTTCAAGGCTGGGTTTAGCGGCGCCATAGGTTGTGTAGTTGGCAATGGAGCGCTCTGATATTGCGGGTAGACGGAATATCGGGGTATTTTGATTGGGTTCCCGAAGTTGTAGCCAATTCTCTGTAAATGCCAGTTGCCTTTCCTGTGGTGCAGTTTCTTTTACTTTATTGGTCGGATGGGTAAAGAGTACCACTTCAGCCTGATACCAGTTTTCTGGCGGCGGGGGATTATTCTGCTCTGCAGTTTCGGCAGATACTGTGATGGCGCTGGCCAGTAGTGAAGCCAGTGCAATGGAGAAATAGCTGTGCATCGAGGCTCTGTTACTGAAAAAATTCATCCCTTGTCCTTTATTTCTCGAATTACAGGGTTTCGAGTAGTGAGTTCAACATAGCATACACTGATGATAAGCGAACTTCAGCACTTGGCATATCTATTGTGAAGCTCAATTGGTCATTGCTCAAGAGGCGATATTGTTGTGGGTTGTTTTGAACCATGGTGATAATGGTGATGGGCTCGACTTTGGTGTGGCTTGAGAATTGTAATCTACCACCGTTGGGCCCAGCTTCTATTTTTTTGATACCCAATTTTTCACCTATTTGCCGTAGTTCTGCGAGTTGGAATAGGGCTTTGATAGGATCGGGCAAGAGACCGAAACGGTCGATCATTTCCACCTGTAGTTCGTGGAGTTGCTGTTTGTCTTTGCAGTTGGCGAGCCTTTTGTAGAGAGTAAGCCGCATATTGATATCTGGTAGGTAGTTTTCTGGTATCAATGCGGGCAGGTGTAGGTTTACTTCAATTCCTTGGTCGAAGTTGACTGTAGCTTTTGGGCTTTCGCCATTGCGTATGGCCTCTACGGCACGATCTAGCATTTCTAGATAGAGGGTGAAGCCGATGGTTTGTATATGACCGCTCTGTTCTTCACCGAGAAGTTCACCGGCGCCGCGAATTTCTAGATCGTTGGTTGCCAAGGTGAAACCTGAGCCCAGATGTTCGGCGGCGGCTATGGCTTCGAGTCGCTTGGTGGCATCTGCGCTGAGTTTTTTCTCTGTGGGTGTAAGTAAATAGGCGTAGGCCTGATGGTGGGATCGTCCCACGCGACCGCGCAGTTGATGCAGTTGTGCCAGACCAAATTTATCAGCGCGCTCTATGATAATAGTGTTGGCGCTGGGTACGTCGATTCCAGTTTCGATAATGGTGGAGCAGACCAGTACGTTAAAACGTTGATGGTAGAAATCTGACATGATTTTTTCTAGTTGTCGCTCGCGCATTTGGCCGTGGGCTATATTGATTCTGGCCTCTGGTACTAGTTCTGCGAGTTCGTCTGCGGCGCGTTGTATGCTTTTGACGTCGTTGTGCAGGTAGTAGACCTGTCCGCCGCGCAGTATTTCTCGAAGAATCGCTTCTTTGGAAACTCTGGATTCTTTTTTGCGGATAAATGTTTTTACCGAGAGCCGCTTGGCGGGCGGGGTGGCGATTATGGATAGGTCGCGAATACTGTGCATGGACATATTAAGCGTGCGCGGTATGGGTGTGGCTGTCATGGTAAGTATGTCCACGGAACTGCGCAGGGCTTTGATCTGTTCTTTTTGCCTAACCCCAAATCTATGTTCTTCGTCGATAATTAGCAGTCCTAGACGACTAAAGTCTATTTTGGCATGAAGTAGTTTGTGGGTACTGATAAGAATATCAACTTTTCCCGATTCTACTTCGTTGATTATTTGCTGTTGTTGTTTGGCGGTTTTAAATCGCGATAGTTCTTCGATACGCACTGGCCAGTTGGCAAAGCGGTCGCGGAAGTTTTCTAAATGTTGGTGCGCCAGTAGGGTAGTGGGCACTAGTATCACTACCTGTTTGTTGCTGGATACGGCGGTAAATGAGGCACGCATGGCAACTTCTGTTTTTCCAAAACCAACATCACCACACACCAGTCTGTCCATGGGTTGTGGGTTGAGTAGGTCTTGGCGCACGGCGTCGATGGAAGTTATTTGATCTGCGGTTTCTTCAAAGGGGAATTCGCTACAGAATTGGTGGTATTCCTCTGGGTTATCTGTGCATGAAAAGCCTTGGCGTGCGGCGCGGCGCGAGTAGATGTCGAGCAGTTCTACGGCGGTGTCTCTGACTTTTTCAGCGGCTTTCTTTTTGGCTTTATCCCATTTGTCGGAACCCAATCTGTGCAGTGGTGCGAGGTTTTGGTCACCACCGCTAAAGCGACTGATAAGGTGCAGTGAGGATACGGGCACGTAGAGTTTGGCGTCGTCGGCGTAGCTGAGGGTAAGAAATTCTTGCTCGGCACTATCCATTTCGAGAGTAATTAGCCCGCAATAACGACCTACACCATGGTCTATATGGACGACTGGAGCGCCAATTTTAAGTTCGGCTAGGCTTTTGAAGATATAGTCTGGAGATTCGGAGGCAGTGGAGCGACGTCGACGTTGCATCACTTGCTGGCCAAACAGTTCGCCCTCGGTAATGAGGCATAGTTGTCTGTCTGGGTAGTGGAATCCTCGATCAATGGGGTAGACGGTGATTCCTATATTGTTATCAGAAGCGGTAAATTGTTGCCATGACTCGAAAAGAGGCGGCTTGATATTGCCTTGGTTTAGCAGTTCGTTAAGAACTTCGCGACGACCGGCGGATTCTGCACAAAATAGCACTTTGCTGTTTGCCGTAGTGTTGTTTAGGAAGTCCTGTAGTTTTTCTAGGGGGTCATTGAGCTTGGCGTTAACGCTAATATCTGGAAGATTGTGGATGCCAAGATTGTTATGCCCCTGAGCTATTTTTTCAGGCTCTTGCTGTAGTCGAGTCACTGGCTGTTGTTTTAGTTGTGAGAATATCTCTTCTGTGGGGATAAAGAGTTGTTTGGGTGGCAATAGTGGACGCTGGGGATCTACGCCGTATTCTTCGAAGCGTCTGTTGATATCTTGCCAATAGTGCTGTGCGGATTGATCTAGACCAAATTGTGTAAAAATATGAATCTGTTCGGGCAGATAATCAAATAATGTGGCTGTTTGTTCGAAGAATAGCGGTAGGTAGTATTCTATGCCCTGTGTGGCTATGCCTTTCTTTATATCTTGATAGATTGGGCAGT
>Ga0207964_1000162_pt1 | contig 21723 bp, 19 predicted proteins | sample Knorr_S23_td_250_FD_185608 | JGI IMG/M metagenome (GOLD analysis project Ga0207964, IMG submission 185608) | Marine microbial communities from Southern Atlantic Ocean transect - Knorr_S23_td_250_ad_251m_LV_A (SPAdes) (version 2) | ecosystem: Environmental > Aquatic > Marine > Oceanic | place...
CCGGATCGAATCTCATCTTTAACAACAAGAAAGGTGTCGGCTTCAAAACCATATTCTATTATTGGTTCAGGAGCTACAATTACAGGGTTTACAACACTTCCAGAATCTTCTTTAGGGGAGGAGCAACTGAATAAAAACAACAAAATGACAGATAGTATAGTAGTACTACGCTTCATAAATCAAAATTCTAAGAGCCAAAAAAATTATTCCAGTTCGAATTTATGAATTTATATGAAGTCGTTTTTTCTTAATGAAAATTTCTATTAACAAAATAATTCATATTGTTTATTAGTTCTCAGGATATGGATAGGTTTGTATTACGCAAAAGGATTCAGTGAATAATATTTAAGACATTATAAAAAGAACATCTTTTTTAGTCCCTTTTTTTCAACCTAATACGTCGTAATTATCTCTGTAGTCTTTTTAGCATTTACACATAAAACCGGGATATGATATTTGTTTGAAATAAGCTCTTGTTCTCTCGACACTCCAAATAATTCGGTATAAACTTCCTCTTGATAGTTGATGATGGTAATCAAATCGGCTCCTACTTTGTAGGCAAAATCAAGCAATACGTTAGGGGTGATAGAATCTTCTGTGTAATCTAATGAGTATTTTACATTGTGGTCAGAAATGTAATCTGCGACTTGTTTAATCATCCTATTTACTTTATCCGTTGGCAGTGAATCTTTGTCGCGCTTAATCAATAAATGAATTCTAGCTTGATATGCCGCCGCTAGTTTAATAGAAACATCTAACTTCTGTCTGGTTTCTAAACGGGAGTCTAATGGTACAACGATGAGTTCCACAAGACTATCTCTTGATTGTTGACTAATTAATATAGGTGCTTTGCAATTTGCTAGGATTCGCATGGCATTACTTCCTGTAAACCACTGCATCCCCTTCAATCCGTGCGTCCCCATAATAACCAAATCAGCTTCAATTTCACAAGCTACGTCTCCGATAGATTTCATGAATTCACCAATACGAACAAGGTTTTTTACTTTCACATTGTGTTCAGCTAAAATTTTATTGGAAATTATCTTTAATTCGGTTCTTGCCTTATCAACTTGCTTTTGATTGTCTACAACATGTAAGTGATATAAATCTAATTTTGAATGAGTAGCCAAAACAACGGCATCGTTAAAAGCGGCAAGAGAAATCTTCGAAAAATCGCTGGGTACTAGTAAACGTTTAAGTCTCATAAGCCTATAATTTATACATTAAACCTACTAAATAATTAAAAATACGTATTGTCAATTTACGAAAATTTAAGCTTATTGTCAACTGATTGTGAGTTGCTTAATGTGATTGTAGGTGCAATTATTCTATAGAAATAATCTGTTTTATTTTTTCGGTACATAAAATTAGTGATGAATAAAAAAAGTAATCAATAAGGTCCAATTGAAAACCCTTTCATAAGATTCCCATTATTAAAGAATATATTTGCAAAAAAACATTGTAAGATGAGTTTATTAATCGTTGGAACGGTTGCTTTCGATAAAATCGAAACTCCATTTGGTAAAACAGATAAAATTTTAGGAGGAGCCGGAACATATATTGGAATTGCTTCTTCATATTTTACCGATCAGTTAAATATCGTATCGGTAATCGGAGAAGACTTCCCTGAGAAATACCGTAAAATCCTTAAAGACCACAAAATGAATACTGAAGGTATTCAAGAGGTTAAAGGAGGGAAAACTTTCTTTTGGGAAGGCAAGTACCATACCGACATGAATAGCCGAGATACTTTAGCTACCGAGCTAAATGTGTTGGCTGACTTCGACCCTGTAGTTCCGGAAAGCTATCAGAATTGCGAATTTCTAATGCTTGGGAACCTAGACCCTACAGTTCAAAGTAAAGTCCTTACTCAATTAAAGACTAGACCTAAGCTCGTGGTCATGGATACGATGGACTTCTGGATGGATATTGCATGGGATGCTCTTATGGAAACTGTTAGTATGGTCGATGTGCTTACTATTAATGATGAAGAAGCTCGTCAAATGTCAGGTGAATATTCATTGGTTAAAGCGGCTCGAAAAATTTTATCAATGGGACCTAAATATCTTATCATTAAAAAAGGGGAACATGGTGCTTTACTTTTCGATAAAAAAGAAAATTGCTTCTTTGCTCCTGCACTGCCTTTAGAAGAAGTTTTCGATCCTACCGGAGCAGGTGATACTTTTGCCGGTGGATTTATTGGGTATCTGGCAAAAACTAAAGATCTGTCTTTTAGTAATATGAAACGAGCGATTATTTACGGATCTGCTTTAGCATCACTTACTGTTGAAAAATTTGGAACGGATAAAATAGCTTACTTAAGCCAGGAAGCTCTTAACAATAGAATTGAGGAGTTTAAAGATTTGGTTCAGGTAGATATTAAGATGATTGACTGACTTGGTTGGTGGTTGTTGGTTGGTACTTGTTAGAAATAACAGCTAGTGACCAGTGAAGTTTTGTCCCGATAGCTATCGGGATTTAAGTGATAAGTTTTAGTTATAAAAGACTGCACGAACCCATGACTGCATGATAATAGAAACCGGAAGAGTACCTTATCTATGTCTGAATGACCAACGAACAACCAACAACGAACAACCAACAACTAAATTCGTAAATTTATCTGGTGAAAAAACTACTTTACATACATCTATTTGGAGTGTTTTTACTTGGTTGCCAGGTTCAAGGACAAGATACGCTTCATCTCAGAGATGGTACATTGGTGGTTTGTCACATTATAGAAATAAGCGATTTTATATTATATGCAGATGTGCATGATGATCCTTATCCGGCAACTTTTTTTGCTGATGATGTTTCGTATCTGAAAATAGACCCACAAAACAATGTGGTTATCCGGCAATTAAAACAAGGGGTAAAAGAAGCAATGAAGTTTTCAAACCCTCTGGAAGATAATAGCCTTTACGGATTTTACTTTGGAATGCCATACGATTCTATCTCAAATCATATAAATGCAGAAAGCCTTTATCAAACGGATAGTTTAGGAAACCCGATTTTGGTTCCTTATGACCCTATGAATAAGGCTTTTTCTGATCGATTAAAAAGTTTAGCAAAAAGTTTGGGTGGCACATCTTTGGCCTGGCTTGTTAAAGGGTTGTAAATACTTATTCAAATTTTATCAAAACTTGATTTTTATCTACAGCACTAGATTTCTCAACTTCAATTGATTTCACAACTCCATCAGTAGGTGACTTAATCATATTTTCCATTTTCATCGCCTCTAAAACAAGCAGGTTATCACCTTTGAAAACTTGATTGCCGGGCTTTACCATAACATTTAAAAGCAAACCGGGCATAGGTGCTTTTACCTCATTCACCTTTTGGGTACTCATATTATCCATTCCTAACTTGTGAAGAAGTAAGTCAAACCGGTCTTCAATAGAAACTTTCAATTCTTGATTATTTACTTTAAGCACACAAGATTTATCCTCCTTATTAAAATGTGCTAATTCAATCGTATAAGAACGATTATTATGTATGACATGATGAACCGAACCTTGCTTCGCCAGATTCATGTCAAAAGCTTCACCATTTACGGTTCCTTTTAATGCCTTTTGATCAGAAAATTCAAACTCAAAAATCTGTTCTTCGACTTTTGCCTTATACATATTGAGCAAGCTTTGATTATATATGCCAAAGATAGCCTATTTTAGTCAACCTATTCAAAGAAAAAAAGATGGCTCTTATAGAAGAACTTAATCAACAGGGAAATAAATTATTTAAGTACCGATCTAATCTACCTATACCATTTGCAGTAGTTGGATTAGTAATTTACCTCTATAATATCCACTTTCTGGCTAAAGAAGAGCATCATTTAATATTCGAAATTTTTTGTTTGGTAATAGGGCTTTTTGGACAAATCATTAGAGCCATCACTTTAGGCTACACACCTAAAGGAACTTCCGGTAGAAACACCCAAGGACAAGTTGCGGATGAACTGAACACCAAAGGAATGTACAGCATCATGCGCAACCCTTTGTATTTAGGAAACTTCTTTATGTGGTTTGCTATCATATTATTTATTGATGTCCATTGGTTTAGTATATTATATATTATGTGCTTCTGGATGTATTATGAACGAATTATCTTTGCAGAAGAAAATTTCTTGAGGAATAAGTACGGAGAACCTTATCTTAAATGGACTATGGAAACGCCTATTTTCATTCCTCGTATAAGAGGGTGGAAAAAACCAGAGTTGTACTTCTCACTCAAAAATGTACTCAAAAGAGAATATAGTGGGTTCTTTGCTTTGTTTTTTAGCTTTGCCTTATTTGATTTAATTGAAAATTACGTTCGTAATAATGTATGGCGATTAGATGATTTTTGGGCATACGCATTACTAATAAGTGGATGCATTACCCTAGTGCTTAAAACCTTAAAAAAGAAAACAAAAATACTCCACGTTAAGGGAAGGTAATGTTAATAACTGATTAGGTACTAGATACGAAGTTTCCGGACTTAATACTTGATACTTTGTACTTAATACTTGGTACTTAATACTTAATATTTGGTACTTTAAAAATTGTATTTTTACTCGAGATTGATTCTTATGCACAACACAGAAGTAAATAAAGAAAAGCAATTAAAATACGACAAAGCCTATTTGAAAATGGCATTGGAATGGGCGAATTTATCCTACTGCGAACGTAAGCAAGTAGGAGCGCTTATCGTTAAAGATCGTATGATAATTTCGGATGGATATAACGGAACTCCTACAGGGTTTGAAAATGTTTGCGAAACAGATTCAGGGACTACCAAGTGGTATGTGCTACACGCAGAAGCCAACGCGATTTTAAAAGTTGCCCGTTCTACGCAAAGTGCCGAAGGAGCCACTTTATATCAAACACTTTCGCCGTGCAAAGATTGTAGCAAACTCATTCACCAATCGGGAATTAAAAGAGTTGTTTTTATTCATAAATACAAAGATACTGAAGGCGTTGATTTTCTTGTGAAAGCCGGTGTTAAAGTATCACATATTCCTTTGGAAAAAATACATAATGAGCTCTAGAAAGTCGTCAATAAAAAATCCATTTTTCATACTCTTCATACTTGCTTTGGGAATGTATTTGGGCAAATATTTATCCGGTCCTACTCAATACTTACAAATCAATAATACAGGACAGTTCCCAAAGCTCGTAGAGCTATTAAGTTATTTGGAGTACAATTATGTCGATGCTATAGATCTTGATAGTTTGCAAGAAGAGGTAATTACAAATACTTTGGAAAGTTTAGATCCACATTCGAGCTATATTCCACTTGAAGAACTTCAGGACATCACAGAAAGCATGCAAGGTAATTTTGAAGGTATTGGCGTAGAGTTTCAAATTATCAAAGATACTATTGTCGTCATTAGCCCTATTTCCGGAGGGCCTTCTCAAAGACAAGGAATTCGTGCAGGCGATAAAATTGTTAGGGTGGATACAATGAATGTTGCCGGAGTTGGCTTTACCAACAAGGATGTTTTAAAAACACTTAAAGGCGATAAAGGGACAGAGGTCTTACTCTTTATAAAACGAAAAAATATTGATCGACTTTTAGAGTTTAATATCATTCGTGACAAAATTCCCATTACCAGTGTTGATGTGTCTTATATGGTAGATAAAGAAATCGGTTATGTTAAGGTCAATCGTTTTTCAGGAACTACGGATAAAGAGTTTATCACTGCTTTGGATGGTTTAAAACGCAAAGGGATGAAAAAGCTCATTCTTGATTTACGCTCTAACCCGGGAGGCTATCTTTCTGCAGCCATTAATATGGTGGATGAATTTCTTTCAAGCGGAAAAATAATTGTTTACACTGAAGGAAACTCTCGCAACAAACAGGTATACAAATCTACGTACCATGGTGGATTTCAAAATGAAGAAATCGTTGTATTAATAGATGAAGGCTCGGCTTCGGCAAGCGAAATTGTTGCTGGAGCTATTCAAGATCATGATAGAGGAATTATCATTGGACGAAGGACCTTTGGTAAAGGTTTGGTTCAGGAACAAAGTCAAATGACAGATGGTTCGGCTTTTAGACTAACGACTGCAAGGTATTATACGCCTTCAGGAAGGTCTATACAAAAACCTTATACCGATAATACTGGAGCTTATAATCAGGAATCATCAAATCGTTACTACAATGGAGAACTTTATCATGAGGATAGCGTTAAAGTTGCAGATTCATTGAAATTCTATACCGACGAAGGTCGTGTTGTTTATGGTGGAGGAGGGATATATCCTGATTATTTTATTCCACTTGACACTACAGGGCGCTCGGATTGGTTATACGATGTGTTGGCTGAAAATATGATGAGGACTTTTGCTTTTGACTATGTGGATGTTCATAGAGATCAGCTCAAGAAATATAAAAGTGCAGCCGAATTTCACTCCAAATTTAAGATTAAGGGAAGCTTATTTAAAGATTTCCTTGATGCTACTGAAGCCAAAGGAATCATAGGCACCAAATCTGAAATAGAAAATTCGAAACCATGGATTAAAATGCGATTAAAAGCATTTATTGCTCGCCAGGAATGGAATGATGAAGGCTTTTACAGAGCAATTAATGAAAACGATTCCATGACGGAGAAGGCTTTGGAACTTTTTTATGCTAAATAATATAATTTGCTAAGAAGTTGTGAGGCCAGTATTATTTAGGCATTAAATTGTAAATTTATAACGATAAAGTATTTCCCTACATTAGTCTTCCTTAAAAAATATTTATGAATCAAATTATCAGCATATTTTCCTTTTCCTTGTTGTTCCTAGCTTGTAGTTCTAAAAAAGACTTGCGCGTGGATCTACATAGTTTTTCAGAACCACACGATGTGGTAACTACACATTTGGATTTAGATGTGGAAGTTGATTTTGATAAAGAAGTAATCTCGGGTGTAGCCCAATATCAAATTGAAAATAAAAACGGGAGTAGAGAACTTATTCTGGATGCAAATGGGTTAATTATCGATAGTGTTATAAATGCCGGAAATCATTGCAATTTTATCCTGAGTAAAAAAGACTCCATTCTAGGCCAAGCACTAATCATAGATATTGAAAAAGATACTAAAGAGGTTTCGATTTTCTACCAGAGCGCCCCAGAATCAAAAGCTTTACAATGGTTAGATCCAAGACAAACTGCCGGGAAAAAACATCCATTTTTATTTACACAGTCACAAGCTATTTTAGCCCGAACCTGGATTCCTTGTCAGGATTCGCCCGGTGTACGATTTAGTTATACTGCTAAAGTGAAAGTCCCTAAGGGTTTATTAGCGGTGATGAGTGCTGAAAATCCAACTGAAAAAAATGATGAGGGCATATACAACTTCAAAATGGAACAAGCCATTCCTGCCTATTTAATGGCACTTGGCGTGGGTGATCTGATGTTTCAAGCTTTAGGTGAGCACACGGGAATTTATGCAGAACCTGAAATAATTGGAAAAGCTGCCTATGAATTTGCCGAAACGGAAGATATGCTTACAATTGCTGAAGAGATGTATGGTGAATATGCCTGGGACAGATACGATATATTAATACTTCCACCAAGCTTTCCTTTTGGAGGGATGGAAAATCCACGTTTGACTTTTGTCACGCCAACTATTTTGGCCGGCGATCGCTCATTAACTTCACTTATTGCTCATGAATTAGCACACTCCTGGTCGGGTAATTTAGTAACCAACAAAACGTGGAATGACTTCTGGCTTAATGAAGGATTTACGGTTTATTTTGAACGTAGAATTATGGAGCGTCTGGCAGGTAGAGAATATGCTGATATGCTTTCTTTATTAGGGAAACAAGATCTGGAACATGAAGTTCAAACTATAGGTCATACACATAACGACACGCATCTTAAACTAGATTTATCAGGCAGAGACCCTGATGATGGATTAACAGATGTAGCCTACGAAAAAGGATTTTTCTTATTGCGTCTAATAGAGGAAACAGTTGGTAGAAAACAATTTGATATCTTCCTGAAAAAGTATTTTTCGGAACATGCTTTTAAAGTGATGGATACGGAAGAATTTATTACTTATTTAAATAACAATTTGTTAAATTCTCAACCAAAAGCCAAAGAAAAAATCCGTTTAGAAGATTGGATCTATGGTGGAGGGATTCCTGACAACTGCCCCAAAGTGAAATCTACAAAATTTAAAGTTGTAGACTACGCCATTCGTTCTTTTGAAAAGGGTTATTCACTTGCAAACATTAAATCAGAAAACTGGTCTTCGCATGAGTGGTTATATTTCTTAAGGCATTTGCCAAATGACATGACTCAAAAGGATTTGAAAAAATTGGATGAGGCTTTTAATTTTACTGCAAGTGGAAATTCTGAACTACTCAACGCATGGTTTCAACGAACCATTCCGGCAGGCTATAAGCCGGCTGACAAAGCCTTAGAAAATTTCTTAATGACCGTCGGTAGAAGAAAGTTTTTAAAACCTCTTTATGAAGCTCTTTACCTGAAAGACTCTCAAAGAGCTAAGAGAATTTATAAAAATGCCAGAGGAAATTATCACTCGGTTTCTACGCAGACTTTAGATGCATTAATCCTGTAGAATAGTATAAATATTTTAGCGCAAGATTTCCATTCTGTAGGCATCTAATTTTATGAAGATGAAAAGTAAAATACTGAAGCCCCATAAGGAAGACCCTCCATAACTAAAGAAAGGGAGGGGTATGCCAATTACAGGCATAATACCAATGGTCATTCCTATGTTGATGAAGAAATGACAAAACAAAATGGTTGCCACCCCATAACCAAAAACCCTGCTAAATGCCGAGCGTTGTCTTTCGGCTAAGATGATGAGTCGGAATAGTAGAAGCATGAATATGCCAATTGTAATTATTGAACCAATAAAACCCCATTCTTCGCCAATGGTGCAGAAAATGAAATCGGTACTTTGTTCGGGAACAAAATTAAATTTTGTTTGAGTGCCATCTAAAAAGCCTTTTCCTGTAAAACCTCCTGAGCCAATCGCAATTTTTGACTGGTGAAGATTGTATCCGGCTCCGTGGGTATCATCAATTTTCCCCAAAATAAGGTCTATTCTGTTTCTTTGATGTGGTTTTAGTACTTCAGAATACATGTAGCCTACAGATTGTACAAAACCAAGAGCCAGGATTAAACTAATAATGGCGGGTTTAACAGAGTTTTTATTTTTTTTGAGTAGGTAGGCAAAAAGTCCGGCAATTATGGTAACGATAGCCATAGTTGTCTGTAACTCAAGTTTTAATGTAATTACAAATAAGGCGATTGCAAAACCTATAATAACAAGGTAAATATTGGATATTCCTTCTCTAAATAATACTAAGAAAAGTGATGCGAAAACGATTGCTGAACCTGCATCAGGTTGTAGCATGATAAACAATATTGGGATTGCAATAATGGAAAGTGCTTTAATTTGAGTGTTAAATTTTCCAAGATTTATATTTAATTGACTTAAATATTTGCTAAGTGCTAACAGCGTACCAATTTTCGCAAACTCAGATGGTTGCATACTAAAGTTTCCTATTTCATACCAGGATTTTGCCCCACCAATCTCTTTACCAACGATGAGAACTCCTATCAAGAGGATTATCATCACAGCATAAATTAAGTAAGAAAAGGTCGTGTAGAATTTCCCATCAAGAATGAGGATAAGTAGAATCCAGATAAAGGATGTTCCGATCCAGAAGAGTTGTTTCCCAGGTTCGGCAGACATGGATATGAGGTTATGTGTTCCTTCACCATAGTTTGCGGCATAGATGTTTAGCCATCCAAAAAATAGCATTAATAGATAGAGGAGTACTAATGTCCAGTCAATATTAGCAAATAAACTTCTGTTATTTCTCATCTTCTTTATCCATTAAATTTCCATTCAGAATAAAGCTTTCCAAATTTGTATTACTCACCTGATCGGTTAGATATTTTTCTATCATCAGGCTGGCTATTGGAGCAGCCCAGGTAGATCCCCAACCTGCATTTTCCACATAAACTGCTATGGCAATTTGTGGATTGTCTTTAGGTGCAAAAGCAATAAAAATTGAGTGGTCTTCTCCGTGTGGGTTTTCGGCAGTACCTGTTTTCCCACATATTTCTATGTTTTTTACCCGTGCTGTTTTAGCCGTACCTCGTTTGCTGGTAAATGTTTTTTCCATTCCATTAACAATAGTTTTGAAATGCTTATTGTCGATAGTGGTGTGTTTTGGAATGGTGTAAGTACTATCTGCTAAAGGCTCTCCATTTATTTTTCGTACTATATGAGGCGTGTAATAATGTCCTCGGTTAGCAATGGCTGCAGACATATTTGCCATTTGAATAGGAGAAACAACTAATGCATCCTGACCGATAGAAAGAGAGATCACCGTTGGGGCTTTCCATCTCTTTTTTCCGTATTGATGGTTGTAGAAATCTACACTTGGCACTCTTCCTTTTCTTCCTGTGTACAGGTCGTTGTTTAGGAAGTCTCCTAAGCCAAAACTTAGAATGTGGTTTCTCCAATTATTGTAACCTTCTTCTGCGGTGGGATATTTCTCAATAATACGTCTGAAGGTGTAACAGTAATAGGCATTACACGATTGAGCAATTGACTCAGTAAGGTTTAGAGGGGAATTATGTGCATGGCAACCAATTTTTAATTTTGGACTGAAACGCCATCCCTGATCACATGAAAACCTTGTTCCGGCATAAATAACATCCTCTTGTAAACCAATAAGCGCATTGAGTAATTTAAACGTAGATCCCGGAGGATATTCTGCCAACAAACTTCTGTCGAATAGAGGTTTGTTTTCGTCTTTATACATTCGATTGAAGTTGGGCGAACGCGAACGACCAATCAACAAATTGGGGTCGTAATATGGGCTGCTCACTAGCGATAAAATTTCTCCTGTTGAAGGTTCAATAGCAACAATGCTTCCTTTTTTGTTTTGCATTAATTGCTCTGCATATTTTTGTAATTTAATATCTATACTGAGCTCCAGATCTTTCCCATTAACTGCCAGGCTATCGTATTTCCCATCTTGAAAACTACCTTTAGATCTGTTCCATACATCGCGAATGAGGTACTGTATTCCTTGAGTTCCGCGTAATTCTTTTTCATAAGAATTCTCAACACCGGTCATTCCAAAATTGTCGTTTTTTTTGTAGTGATCATTTTTTTTCAGGATGTAATCCGGGACCTGACTAACGTATCCTAATACGTGCGCTGCTGATTTTTGTGGATACTCTCGCATGGTTCTTTCCTGCAAGTAAAAACCGGGGAATTCATAAAGTCGCTCTTGAAGTTGAGCAGCAGTTTGTTTGGAAATTTCCTTTATAAATATCGATGCGCGATAACTCGAATAACGTCGTGCTTTTGAAAATTGTTTATCGAAATATTCTTTTTCTATATTAATAATTCGACAGAAGTTCAGCGTGTCCATTTTCTTTACTTGCCGTGGGGTAACCATAAGATCGTAAGCTCTTTGATTGGTTACCAAAAGTTCTCCATTTCTATCGTAGATATAACCTCTTTCGGGATAAAGTGTTACCGCTTTAATAACGTTGTTGTCTGCCGATAATTTATAAGAATCATCAACAACCTGAATTCTAAAAAGCGAGATTAGCAGGAGGGTTGCACTTACTCCAAACAGGAAATAAAAAAATAGTCTTCGATTGGCATACCTGCTTCTACTCATCTTTTTTGTGGGTTTGAGCGAAGTGATTCTATCATTAGAATCAATAATAAACTGATTGCCGTGCTAAATAAAGCACGAGTGAAAGTGTCTAGAAATTCATTTAATCGGAATGCTTCCAGATAAAATAAGGTGAAATGATGTATTAAACACAAAATTCCTGAGTAAGTAAAGAATCTACCGAAATTTAATTGTTTAATACTAATGTCCTCCAGATCTTCACCACCCTTTACAGATACTAACGATAATATACTTGGACGAATATATGCTAGGAGTACAGACGCAGCCGTATGAATACCATAGCTATCGGAAAAAATGTCAATGGTAAATCCCATAACAAAAGCCAATATTAAAACTAAAGCTTTTGGAAGTTTAGGAGGAAGTAGCATGATAAATAAAATGTACACATAAGGGTTGAGGTAACCACTTATTTGCACATTGTTTAAGACTAAAACCTGAATAGCAACCAGGATAATAAAACGTGCGATATGTTGAAACCCTTTATTCATTTTCTTTCGATTCCAATTCCAGTCTTTCTTCTTTTAACATATCTTTTATCACATAGACGTAATCGATATTACTAAAGTCAACACTCAGGTCAACTTCAATCGTGTAAAAGTTTTCGGTTTCGTCTATTTGGAACCTGTTTACAGTTCCAAGGCTAATTCCTTCGGGAAAAATACTGGAAAAACTATTTGTAATCAGGCTATCACCAATAGAAACATCTACGTATTTTTCTATGGAATGTAATTGTGCAAACTGATGTGATTTTCCGTCCCAATGTAACTCTCCGAAGTAATTTGATTTAGCAAAACGTGTACTGATAACTGTATTCTTATTTAGTACGCTCATAATAGTGGCATAGTGTTGGGTTACATCACGTATAATTCCTATTACACCATCGTTTACGCAAACACCCATTCCGTTTTCTATACCGTGTACAGAACCTTTGTTAATGGTTAAGTAATTATTTCGCTTATTGTAAGAGTTCTTAATGATTTTAGCAGAAATGTATTCGTATTGCCCTTTTTTAAGGGGGGCTATTTGTCCAACAGATTCTTGTGCTCTATTTTTTAATAAAGCATTTTCCTCTGCGAGTAGGTGGTTCATTTTTTTAAGAGACAAGTAATCAGTAGAATTTCTGAACTGTTCTAAAATTTGACCTGACCAGGCATTAGAGGAACTTGCGAAACGTGAGGCTTGGTAATAGTGGCTTTGGATTAACATTCCCATAGCGATAATCTCCAAAAGGATAAACACGAAAAAGACGTGATGCCTATAGAGAAATGCAAATAAGTTGCGCATGAGTTATCGGGTGTTCTATTTCATTAAGAAACTGAAAGATTCAACGTTTTTAAGTGCGATACCGGTACCACGAACTACAGCTCTGAGTGGGTCTTCGGCAACGTAAACAGGCAATTCTGTTTTTTTAGAAATACGTTTGTCCAATCCTCGAAGCATAGAACCACCACCAGCCAGATAAATGCCGGTGTTATAAATATCGGCAGCCAATTCAGGAGGAGTCATAGCTAATGCCTGCATAACGGCATCTTCTACCTGAATGATAGATTTGTTTAGTGCTTTTGAAATTTCACTACTCGATACTGTAATTTGTTTTGGTTTACCGGTCATTAAATCACGCCCCTGTACCGGGTAATCTTCCGGAGGGTTTTCCAATTTTTCAATAGCAGAACCCACGTGAATTTTAATTTTTTCAGCAGTGCGCTCACCAACATATAAGTTGTGTTGTGTACGCATGTAATAAACGATATCGCTGGTAAATACATCACCGGCTACTTTAATAGATTTATCACATACGATACCTCCTAATGCTAATACAGCAATTTCTGTCGTACCACCACCTATGTCGATAATCATGTTCCCCTTTGGCTCCAGTACGTCAATTCCGATACCGATGGCTGCTGCCATGGGTTCGTGTATCAAATAAACTTCTTTTGCGCCAATTTGTTCTGCTGAATCTTTTACCGCTCTTTCTTCTACTTGTGTAATTCCCGAAGGAATACAAATTACCATTCTCAGAGAAGGTGAGAAAAATTTGTTACGAAGATTGGGAATGGTTCTGACCAATTCGCGGATCATCTGTTCCGATGCACCGAAATCGGCAATAACGCCGTCTTTGAGAGGACGAATCGTTTTGATTCCTTCATGCGACTTTCCATGCATCTGTTGTGCCCTTTTTCCGACGGCAATAATTTTTTCAGATTTGCGGTCGATGGCAACAATTGATGGCTGATCTACAACAACTTTATCGTTATGGATAATTAGTGTGTTTGCAGTTCCCAGGTCAATGGCAATGTCTTGTGTCATGAAGTCAAACAATCCCATGAGCTTTTTATATTTTAATGTTATTAGTAAAACATACAACGAACACTCTTGAGCGCATTCGTTGAAAAATATTCAATTTTAGTGTTTGAAGTGTCTCGTTCCTGTAAAGACCATTGCCATTTCGTGTTCATTGCAGTAATCAATTGATAATTGATCTTTAATAGAACCTCCAGGTTGGATAACTGCTTTAATACCCTCTTTGTCTGCCAGTTCTACACAATCAGGGAAAGGGAAGAAAGCATCAGAAGCCATCACGGCACCATTTAGGTCAAACCCAAAAGCTTTAGCTTTAACAACAGCTTGCTTCAAAGCGTCTACACGTGAAGTTTGCCCTACACCACTTGAGATTAATTGCTTGTTTTTAGCGAAAATAATCGTGTTAGATTTGGTGTTTTTACAAAGCTTCGATGCGAAGGCTAGATCAGATTTTTGTTCTTCAGTAGCCCGTAATTTACAAACATCTTTCATGTCTGTAATGGTATCCGTTTTCGAATCTTTGTCTTGTTCTAAAACACCATTTAAGATCGTTCGAACCGTTTTAGCAGGCATTTCCACTTCTTTTTGTACAAGAACGACGCGATTTTTCTTTGTTTTAAATAATTCCAAAGCAGCCTCGTCGTAAGCTGGAGCGATAATCACTTCGAAGAACAATTTATGAATTTCTTCGGCAGTTTCAGCGTTCACTTTTCTATTAGTTATCAACACTCCACCAAAAGCAGAAACAGGATCTGCAGCAAGGGCATCTTTCCAGGCATCGATAAGGTTTTCTCGAGAAGCCAAACCACAAGCATTATTGTGTTTAAGGACAGCAAAAGTAGTTTCGTCGAATTCAGCCATTAAATTAACGGCAGCATCAACGTCTAATAGATTGTTGTATGATAATTCTTTACCATTTAATTGCTCAAACATATCATCCAACTTACCATAGAAAGTACCTTCTTGGTGAGGATTTTCTCCGTAACGCAGTGTTTTCGACTCTTGAATACTTTGTTTTAGAGCGGTAATTGAACCATCGTTAAAGTAATTAAAGATAGCTGTGTCATAATGCGAAGAAATATTGAATGCTTTAGATGCAAAAGCTTTTCTCTGCTCGATGGAGGTAGCGCCTTCCTGAGATTTTAAGATGTCAAGAGTTTCTTGATAATCGTCCCTAGAAGGAACAATTAATGTGTCTTTATAATTTTTTGCTGCTGCGCGAATTAAGGAAATCCCCCCGATGTCTATTTTCTCAATAATCGCTTGCTCATCTGCTCCCGAAGCGACTGTGTCTTCAAATGGGTACAGATCAACAATGATTAGGTCAAGCTCGGGGATGTTGTATTGCTCTAATTGTTCTAAATCGCCAGATTCGTGACGTCGAGCCAAAATTCCACCAAAAATATTTGGATGAAGTGTCTTCACGCGTCCTCCTAAAATAGAAGGGTAGCTTGTTAAATTCTCAACAGGAACAACAGAGACTCCTACGTCTTCGATAAATTTTTGGGTTCCTCCGGTAGAGTAAATGGTTACATCTAAGCGGTTTAATTCTTTAATGATTGGTTCTAGACGGTCTTTGTGAAAAACCGAAATAAGGGCGTTTTGAATTTTTTTCAAAGCTTTAAGTTTGAGATGCTTAATACTTCAGCAAAAGTAGAAATTCACTTTAAATAAAGTCGAATTTTAGGCTCCAAATTTTAGAAAAATTTGAGATTAAAAAAGTGTTCGTAGTTTCTGTTTGCTAAGGTTTAATAATAGTGCATAAAATTTTATCTTTACAAGAGATTTAAATTATGATATTATTAAAAATATTACATGAAAGTTTTCGTTTTGCTATTCAAGCATTAATTGGAAATAAACTACGGACTCTTCTTTCTTTACTAGGTGTCACTATTGGGATTTTTGCGATTATATCTGTATTTGCTGTGGTCGATTCTTTAGAGCGCAACATTAGAAATAATGTGGATTCTTTGGGCGATAATGTGGTTTTTGTAACAAAATGGCCCTGGGCTATGGGTGGTGAATATCCCTGGTGGAAATATTATCAGAGACCTGTTCCAACTTTTAAGGAATTGCCTGTTTTAGAACAACGTCTGGAAATGGCTGAAGCAGTTGCATTTGTTGCCGGTGCAGGAGATAAAACTGCCAAATTTGAATCAAATGATGTTGAGGGCATTGGCGTGGCTGCAGTTTCACATGCTTATCAGGATGTTTATGGTTTTGAACTTTCTTCCGGAAGGTATTTTTCTTTACTTGAGTCGGCAAACGGGAAGCCGGTAGCAGTTGTCGGTTCAAATATTGTTGAAGAACTTTTTAAAGGAGATAATCCACTCGGAAAAGTTATCAGATTCATGGGGCAAAAGGTCTTGGTTGTTGGTGTTTTCGAAAAGGCAGGTGATAGTATTATAGGAAACAGTGATGATGATAATATTGTTATTCCCGTAAAGTTTGCACGTAATTTTATGCGTTTGAATAGCGAGTCTGTTAATCCGATGTTTATGGTTAAGGCTAAACAGGGAGTTACTAATGATCAGTTAAAAGATGATTTAACTAGGGTGATGCGCTCTGTAAGACGGCTTTCCCCTAAATCTGATGATGATTTTGCCTTGAACGAGATTAGCATATTATCAAAAGGAATTGATATAATGTTTCGTGTAATTGATTTAGCGGGAATTATTATCGGAGGATTTTCATTGTTAGTTGGAGGTTTTGGCATTGCCAATATTATGTTTGTTTCCGTTAAGGAAAGAACCAACATTATAGGGATTCAAAAAGCTATAGGAGCCCGGAATTATTTCATCTTGTTGCAGTTTTTATTTGAAGCCATTTTGTTGTGTCTAATTGGAGGTGCTTTGGGTTTATTTCTTGTTTACACCGGGACGGTGCTTGCTAATAATTATATTGAATTTGATGTCGCTTTGTCAGTCAACAATATTTTTACAGGTTTATGTGTCTCTGTATTAATTGGTGTTATTTCAGGTATAATCCCTGCACTTTCGGCTGCCCGATTAGATCCTGTAGAAGCTATTCGCTCGGGGCAGTAGCTTTTATTTGAGTTTTAGTAATCCTAATTTATTTTTTGTTTTACGTGGTAATATTACCCTAAAAATGAGTGATATCACCTATTTACAAGCATGCATATTTGCCTTAAATTTGTTGTATGGAATAATTATTTAATGTAGCTATATTTTGTTTGCTGAGTTGTATTGTATGAATAATGGGTTTTATCTTATAGTTAATGATTCGAATTTAAAAAGCTCCACATTTTGTGGAGCTTTTGTTTTATGGATGCGATTTATTTTCCCACCATACGTGCAACATACTTGCCGATGATATCAAATTCTAAATTGACCTGATCCCCTTTTTTTAAGTTTTTGAAGCAAGTATTCTCAAAGGTATAAGGGATGATACATACTGAAAAGCTGTTGTCTTTTGAGTTTACCACAGTCAGACTCGTGCCATTTACTGTAATAGATCCTTTTTCAACAGTAATTTCCGAAGGAGAATTTTTGTCGTACTCAAAACTGAAAACCCACGATCCGTCTTCAGTTTTAACATCCTTACAAATAGCAGTTTTGTCCACATGACCTTGTACAATGTGACCATCTAGTCTTTCGCCTATTTTCATGCAACGTTCTAAATTGATTACATCGCCTGTATTTAAGTTCCTAAGATTTGTTTTTTCAAGGGTTTCCTGAATGGCTGTTACCGTGTATTCATTTCCATGAATAGATACCACGGTAAGGCAAACACCATTGTGTGCTATGCTCTGATCTATTTTAAGTTCGGGAGTCATTGCAGCATCAATGGTAAGATGGAGGTTCCCTTTCTCACGAATGATGTTTTTTACCGTTCCTAATTGTTCTATGATTCCTGTAAACATATTGGTTGTTAGTTGATAGTTTTTGGGAAAAATTTAACTGCAAACTGCATATTGTCAACTGTTAACTTATCAATAATTAATCACTTGTTCTTCCATCACTTCAGGTAATGTTCTGTATTCATATTGTTGGGTTCTCAATTGGGGTTCAAATCCTGCTTCGCGAATAGCCTTTTGAATTGTTGAGGAGGTAAATCTGTGAGGAGCTCCAGCAGCCGAGACCACATTCTCTTCAATCATAATGGATCCAAAATCATTAGCTCCTGCGTGTAAACACATTTGCCCCACTGCTTTACCAACCGTTAGCCATGATGCTTGAATATTTTTTACATTCGGGAGCATAATTCTTGACAAAGCAACCATGCGAATGTATTCATCTGCATCGACATTATTTGAGATTCCTCTAACGCGTTTCAGTAAAGTTCCATCATCCTGAAATGGCCAAGCAATAAAAGCTAGGAAGCCTTTAGCGTTTTTAGGCTTTTCAGATTGAACCTCCCTGATTTTTACCAGATGTTCAAAGCGTTCTAGTTTGGTTTCTACATGTCCAAACATCATCGTAGCTGAAGTGGTCAGGTTTAATTGATGTGCAACACGCATCACATCTAACCATTCTTGAGCTCCACATTTTCCTTTTGAAATCATTCTACGAACTCTGTCGTCAAGAATTTCTGCTCCTGCTCCAGGTAAACTGTCGAGTCCGGCTTCCATTAAGGTTTCTAAAACTTCTTTATGACTTTTTCCGTCTATTTTACTAATGTGAGCAATTTCCGGTGGTCCTAATGCGTGAAGCTTAATGTTTGGGAATTTCTTTTTTATTTGGCGAAATAAATCGCAGTAAAAGTCTAATCCTAAATCGGGGTGGTGTCCACCTTGAAGTAATAATTGTTCTCCTCCGTAACGAATGGTTTCCTCAATTTTTTGAGTGTATTCCTCTATCGTAGTTGTGTAAGCCTCTTTGTGCCCTGGAATTCTAAAAAAATTACAGAATTTACAATTGGCAATGCAGACGTTTGTAGTGTTGGCATTTCTGTCGATAATCCAGGTAACCTTATTGCCGGACACTTGTTTCTTGCGAAGTGTATTTGCAACAAACATCAAATCTGATGTTGCAGCGTTCTTAAAAAGGAATAATCCTTCTTTCGCACTCAAATTGTCAAATTGTAATGCCCTGTCTAATAGCTTCTGCGTATCCATTAAAATGCCTATTTTTACAGTTCAAAATTAAGAAAAAATGTACAGCATTATACATAAAGCTGAGGAGTCTTCTATAAATAGACATTTGGTCATTTTAGGAACTCCGGATTCAGATTGGTCGAAGTTTGATTTAAGCAGGAATGAGCTTGATTTTGTAAAGTCTGAATTAGCGAAAGATAAGCTTTCTATTCAGTTGAATCAGTATTCACGCAGCGTATTTATAGAGTGTTTTAAAGAGCAAAAAACCGAAAGTAAGCGTCTTGAGAAGGCGAGAGAAAGAGGTGCTGCTTTATTGAAAACATGTAATGCTGCGCAGTTTGAAGAGGTTGAATTAGTGTCTGCTTCAGATCATAGTCTTTCTTTGTATGTAGCTGAAGGTATGGCTTTGGCGAATTATCAGTTCTTGAAATATTTTACCGATGCCGATAAAAAAAGAAACTCCTTAAAAGCCATTTATATTCAGGCTGACGAAAGGTCTATTCGGGATATGAATGCGGTTGTTGCAGGTGCTTTGCATGCGCGTGATCTTGTAAATGAACCACTATCTTATTTAACGGCACTTCAGTTTTCTGAAGACATGATTGCTTTAGGTGAAGAGGCAGGGTTTAAAGTAGAAGTTCTTCATAAAAAACAGATAGAGTCTTTGAAAATGGGTGGTTTACTTGCCGTAAATCAAGGAGCTTTGGAGCCGCCAACATTTAATGTGCTTACTTATAAGCCGGAAAACCACACGAATTCTAAACCAATTGTTTTAGTAGGTAAAGGAATTGTGTATGATACAGGTGGTTTAAGTTTAAAACCCACAAAAAACTCAATGGATATCATGAAATGTGATATGGGGGGAGGCGCGTCAGTGGTTGGAATTTTGTATGCCATTGCAAAGGCTGAGTTACCTATTCATGTTGTTGGATTGATTCCGGCTACAGAAAACCGCCCCGGAGGTAATGCTTACGCACCCGGTGATGTAATTCGTATGATGGATAATACTTCGGTTGAGGTATTAAATACAGATGCTGAAGGTCGTTTAGTTTTAGCTGATGCCCTATGTTATGCAAAGAAATACGAGCCTGAATTAGTGATAGATTTTGCTACTTTAACTGGAGCTGCAGTCAGAGCCATAGGGAAGTATGGAATTGTTGCCATGGGTACTGCAGACGCTCAGGTTCAACAAGAATTAAGCGAAAGTGGTGAGTTTACGTACGAAAGATTGGCAATGATGCCCTTTTGGGACGAATATGCCGATTTATTAAAGTCGGATATCGCAGACATGACTAACCTAGGCCCCGCAGAAGCAGGGCAGATTACGGCAGGAAAATTTTTGGAGCATTTTACCGATTACCCCTGGATGCATTTAGATATTGCAGGGCCTGCTTTCATTTCGGGTAACGATCATTATCGATTAAAAGGTGGTACTGGCTCAGGAGTTCGTATTTTGTTCGATTATTTATTAAAGAAAAGTAATTAAAAGAATGGGAAGTGAATCAAAAACAAGGAAAGTCCGTTTAGGGATTTCTGTTGGTGATATTAATGGAATCGGATTAGAGGTTATTATGAAAGCGTTTTCTGATAATCGCATTTTTGATTTATGTACGCCGGTGGTTTATGCATCTTCAAATTATGCAATGGCTTATCAGAAAGAGATGGGGATGAAAAATTTCAGTTTCAACTTTGTAAAGCCCAATGCAAAAATAATTTCCAAAAGAGCAAATCTCATTAATTGTTGGGATGGCGATGTGAAATTGAGCTTAGGTGAGGAAACTTCCGAAGGTGGAGCTTATGCTTTAAAGTCATTAACTGCAGCTGTTGAGGCTTTGAAAAAAGGAGAGGTTGATGCGCTGGTCACAGCTCCAATAAATAAACATAATATTCAGTCGGAAGCGTTTAATTTTCCAGGACATACTGAGTATCTAGCGAAGGAATTTGATGGAGGCGATGCATTGATGTTTATGATCGCTGATTCACTGCGAATAGGCGTAGTTACGGGTCATATTCCTATTGCTGATGTTGCTTCGGCTATTTCAGAAGACAAGATTTTGAAAAAAGTAGATCAAATTGACCATTCCTTAAAGAGTGATTTTAAAATTCGAAAACCGAAAATTGCTGTGTTGGGTCTAAATCCTCACAGTGGAGATAAAGGTGTTATCGGAAAGGAAGATGACGAAATTATTCTTCCGGCTGTGAAAAAAGCTTTTGATTCTGGGAAACTGGTTTACGGCCCCTATTCGGCTGATAGTTTTTTCGCTTCTGATGCATTTACGCAGTTTGATGCGATATTGGCTATGTATCACGATCAGGGTTTAATACCTTTTAAGACCATGTCTTTTAATAAAGGTGTGAATTTTACTGCGGGGTTGTCTGTTGTTAGAACATCTCCCGATCATGGAACGGCTTACGATTTAGCAGGAAAAAATCAGGCGCAAGAATCTTCATTTCGCGAAGCAGTGTATGCAGCCTGTAAGGTGTATAAAAACAGAAAGGAGTTTTTAAAATTGAATGAGAATCCTTTGCTAATAACCCCACCATCAAATAAAAAATGGCAATCAAAGTCCAAAAAAGGGTGATAGCCAAAATTGTTATGAAATAGGAGCTTAAGGTTTAGTTTTATTAACAAAAAATATTTCTATCTTTGCAAACCCAAAAACTAATAGGAATGGATGCGCTTACTGATTTCATTATACCCAT
>Ga0207964_1000163_pt1 | contig 21719 bp, 18 predicted proteins | sample Knorr_S23_td_250_FD_185608 | JGI IMG/M metagenome (GOLD analysis project Ga0207964, IMG submission 185608) | Marine microbial communities from Southern Atlantic Ocean transect - Knorr_S23_td_250_ad_251m_LV_A (SPAdes) (version 2) | ecosystem: Environmental > Aquatic > Marine > Oceanic | place...
AAAATTCACCCGATAGAAATGAGCTCGCTGAGAGTTTTGAACTTGGGAATTGTTTTGTAATTAATACCGTGGGGTTAAGCTTGAAACTTCCCGATGAGGGTTGGATGTCTACAGGTAAAATGATATCCCCATCCATTTGATCGAAGGCCCCAATAGGAAGCGATACTTTCATTCCTGGGGAAATAGTTGTCATTCGAGACCTGTTGTTGTACAGATGATATTGGAACCCAAGAACAAGATCTCCCAAGCCAAATGCTTTTCTCTTCTGATCGATAAATCCATACCTCAAAGATTTATCAATGAAATAGCCCATCTCAGAGGTAAGTTTGATCTTGTTGGTAAGACCATACTCCAAACTCAGCATGGCAAAGTTAAATCGCATATTTTTCAGGTAGTTCCAGTCTATAGATTGGCTGCCTTTAAAGTAGGTGTTAGAGTAACTGTGAAGTATGGAACTTGATACGTTCAATACGTTTTTTGATATTCCAAAAGCGCCGTTATTTGTCGAAGGATTTCCAGCCGAACAACATTGAGCTAAGGATAAATTACTGATAGAGATACTAATGAAAGCTGTAAGTAGTAACTTCTTCATATTTTTAGGGGAACTATTCAATAATCGTTATAATGATACTTTCGGTTACTTTACCACCGCCATTAGAAACTTCGCAACTGATTCTTTTTTCGCCCATACAACAAGGTGATGCTGTAAATTGAACCTCAGAGCCATCGCTATTTATTACAAATAGATCTCCAAAATCTACCTCCCAAATATAATTTAAGTCTTCGCCTGATGCAGTACATTTAAGTTTTGCGGGTTCACTAGATCCGTATTTTATTTGTGTCTTATCGGAGGTTAAACTGATAATTGTAGGCTTCTCAGTTGTGACAGCTTCTTTGTTTTCTTTGTCACAACTACTGAGAAATGCGAGCCCAAATATTGCGAGTACTAGAGAGATAACTTTCATGTCTGATTGTTTTTGCAAATTTAATCAATAACATTGATGTTGGGGTAAGTTTTTTAGCAATAGGTTGGTAATTTTTATAAAATAGAGTAGTGCTATTGAAGGGAAATAATTAGTTTTAAAGGCAAATTAGAAATTTATGTCTAAAGCAATTTTAACATTAAAAGATGCAAAAATTTATCAGGGGGATCATTTGGTTCTCAGTGAGGTAAGTTTTCAATTACACTCAGGTGATCTTATTTATTTGATAGGTAAAACGGGTAGTGGTAAGAGTAGTTTACTGAAAACACTTTATGGCGATTTGACTTTACAAGAGGGTGTTGGTGAAGTTGTGGGTTATGATTTAAATCATTTGAAAGAACGAGACATCCCGTTTTTACGAAGAGGTATTGGCGTTGTTTTTCAAGATTTTCAATTGTTATCGGATCGGTCTATTCAAAAAAACTTGCAATTTGTATTGAAGGCAACGGGATGGGAGGATAAAACTAAGCTAGAATCTAGGATTCATGATGTTTTAGAGCAGGTGGGTATGCAACATAAGGCGTACAAAATGCCTCATGAATTATCCGGAGGAGAGCAACAGCGCGTTGCCATTGCACGGGCCTTGTTGAATGAGCCGGATTTAATTATTGCAGATGAACCAACCGGTAATTTAGATCCTGAAACTTCTCGTGAAATTATGCAGGTGCTTAAGGGGATTCAAAAGAAGGGTAAAGCTATTTTTATGGCTACCCACGATTATTCTATCATTAATGACTTTCCTTCTAAGATGATTCGATGTGAGTCTGGGAGTATTACTCAGCTGGAAACAGTAACGATATAATCTTTTCAGCTTCTCTTTTGCTGTTGAACTCTTTTAATACTTCTTTTCTCTTTATAAGGTCCTCTTCAGAAAATTCTCTTTCTTCTAGTTCTCTGATTTTCTTTATCCAATCTGAAGCACTATTGGCAATATGACATGTGTTTTCAATACCAGCGATATTCGCCATTTTACTACTTAGTATACAGTGCCTACCTCTGTAAAGAGATTTTAAGAGTTTAAGTTTAATGCCCGTGTCCTGATCTGTTGGAAGAACTTGTATTTGAGCATTTTCAATAGAGCTTTTTAAAAGACTTTCCTCAGGGCTTTCCACAATTCTTATGTATTTGTGTTTGCGAACCTCTTTACGTAGATGTTTGCTTGGCTTAAACCCTGTAATAACGAGTGGGAAATCAATTTTACTGAATACTTTTTGAATAAGGAATAAGGCTGCATTTTCATTTTCAGCCACGGACAAATTACCATGATAAATGGCATATTCTCCGATTCCTTTTTTAATTTGAACTTCCTTATCGGGGTGAAATGGCTTTATGTAATGGCTTTTATCTTCTCGGTTGAAGTGCTCATGATCTTTCTGGCTAATCGAAAAAATTCCGGTCGCTTTTTTCAGTTCTTTTTCGTAGAACTTAATTTTGAAATATTCTGAAAATAGATAGAGTTTGTCTTTAAGTTTTCTCTCAGCTTGGTAAAGTGCTTTGTAATATTCAGATTCAATGTTATGAGCTCTAACGAATCGCTTTCTGTCTTTTAATTTTGGATGATTTAGATAATAGCATGTGTGTAATCCTTCAAAAAGAATAGGTGCATCTATTCGTATTAGATTTTCTAGCAGTAGATTCGTTTTTCTTGACTTTACTATGAATGGTGTTTTGGAGAATAAATCGGTTGTACGTCTTTTTCTCGGGTAATAGTGAACAGATGCGCATAAATGATTAAGCTCTTTGGCCTCGCTTCGTCCGTATTTATAGCAGTGTAAATGGATTTTTATCCCTAATTCATTCAGCTCTTTTATTTTATAGAAAATGTCAATTGCACCCCCGTAATTAGCAGGGTAAGGAATGTTTAAGGCTATGATATGTAACTGTTTATCCTGCAATTTTGTTGTAAAGTTCTATGAGTTTGTTTTCTTCATGTTCCCAACTTAGTTCCTGAGCAGCCTTCTTTAGATTTGATTCGTATTTGGCTTTTAAATTATCGTTGAGCGCGATTTGTATTTGTTGTGCTATGTGTTTGGGTTCGTGATTTTCAATTAGCAGTCCGATATTGTATTTTTTGACTATTTTTTCCACTTCGACTACTTTACTTGCCAGAATAGGGATGCCTGCATGAATGTAATCGAATAGTTTGTTAGGCAAACTGAGTTTGTAATTGGTATTTGTGTTTTTATCCAAAGTTAGCCCAAGTTCAGCATGATACGTATACTGCATCATTTCTTCGTAAGGCATTTTATTTTTAAATATAACAGAATTTTCTAATTCAAGTTGCAGAACCCTCTCTTTAAGTTGAGGTATTACATCTCCATTTCCAATGATTATGAAGTAGACATTGCTTAAGTATTGCATAGCTTCCACAGCCTCCTCTATGCCCCTATCTATGTTTATTCCAGCCCCTTGAGTGATGATAATGTTTTTCCCTTCTGGAATATTAAGTTCATGTTTTGATTTAAAGTTGTAGGCTTGCTTTTTTCGTGGAATGTTTCGCAGTACTCTTATTTCTTTTCCATACTGTTGATGGTAGCGAGTTGCTATGGCATCATTTACGGTAAATATGTGATTTAGTTTTGGAAAAATCCAACGCTCTATCTTCGTCCAAGTATTTTTCACGAGTTTTCTGTTTTGAATTTCAGGGACACCAGTGAAGTATTCATGAGAGTCGTACACGAGAGGTTTACGTCGTATTTTGGAGGCTAAATAATTTGCAAGTAATGTATCTAAATCATTTGCATGGTAAACGTCTACATTCGAAAAAAGAAGAAGGAGGAATAGCCTAAGGTTGTATTCTGCATAGAAAAGTGCGCCACGGTTGAAAATGAGCTTGATTCTTTTACATGCATAGGGTCGTTCCAGATTTTTGCTGTCGGGAAGCAATCTTCCAACAAGAAGTATATCCATATTAAGCTTTGTCAAGCTTTCACAAACTTTCTTAACCCTTTGATCTGTCGAGAGGTCATTTGTGACGGATATTACGACTCTTTTTTTTGTGGAATTTTTCATCGTAACCAAGATAGGGTAAATCGCCAATACAGAAAGAGGACTTTATGCAAGAATTTTAGGACTTGTATCTACATCATTTTTAGTTTAAAATTAGTTTTCTTGTCAAGTAAGCCTCAAATTAGCCCAAAATTAGAAAAATGGAAACTACAGATGCAAATGGAAATGTCTTGAAAAATGGCGATTCTGTTATATTTACGAAATCAATCAAGATTAAAGGAACTCAGATCAATCTTAAAAAAGGGACAAAAATTAAAAACATTCGTTTGACTGATGATCCGGATGAGATTGATGGAAAGGTAGAGGGTACGCGTGTTGTTTTAAAAACATGTTTTGTTAAAAAGAAATAAAATAAAAAGGCTCTTACTAGAGCCTTTTTATTTTTAATGATAGATGATTTATACAAGTGACCTTTGTTTGTCTTGTATAGTTTCTAAAATTTCGTTTGAATTTTGTCGATGATCTACTTTTGAAAATATTTCTTGTAGATTTGCGTATCCAGCGAAACCGTCATCGCAAAAGCTTTCTGCGAGTTTTCTCATGGTGTAGAAAGTTTCCTCTCTTGGACAAATGTATTGTATAGAGTACCCTAACTCGGTTAATTCATTTTGGAAGTTTTGTAATTCTGTTGGAGTTAGTCTTGTTGTCCAATCAAATACAGAAGTACAGCTGTAAGCTAAATATTTTCTTGGAAATTCGCTTCGAATAGCATTAGCAAATTTTTCTGCTTGTTTTAAATCAGGTATGCTTCCTTCTAAACATATGACATCAGCATAAGGCGAATAAGCCAATCCTCTTTCAATTGCTATTTCCGTCGACAAGTTTGTGTCTAGGTGTTGATAGCCTTCAGTTGTTAACTTTTTTGATGTTACAAATTTCTGATCCTGAAGGTCATTTGCACCACATTCTATTAAGTTTGATGTATTACTTTTGGTGCTTGCAATTATGATACTAGGAACCCTACATACATCAGCGGCCAGCCTTATTTGAGCCAATTGGCTAATCATGCTTTTTGTTGATACCATTACTCCAGTTTTGTGATGCTCATTAAAAAGTGATTCATCATCACACCAAACACCTGCAACACCCGATTGAATAATCTTTGTCATATTTTTGAAACCCAGAGGTTTCGTTTTAACGATTACAGGTGTTGAGCCATAGCCCCCTTGAAAGATTTTGTTAACGTTGCTCACAATTTTTGAAATGTTTTTTCTTTCATTTGTGGAGTAGTTGGATGTTTCATCCATGCATAGGAAGTCCATGCCGGCCTCTACTTGATCCATACTTTCTTCAACGTTACAAGAACTCATTCCGTAGATTTGATCTTCTTGAGTTAACATGTTCCAGAATGATTCAGCTTTGCTATTTGCCAAAGTGTAATCAATCATAAATGAGTGACAGAATTTTATTACATCTTCTTTCGTGTAGGGTCTTTTAATCTGATTCCAACGTTCAGAATTCCAAAAATCTGTCAAGTTTCTAATTTCTCTTAGCATTTTTCTTAATTTTTATAAGGGTTGATATAAACTTTAAAAAGCAAATGTATATAAATAGTTTAATAATTGTATTATTTACTATAAATATTCTCCCAAATTCTATTTGTGGTAAAAGAAAAATGTACAATAATCTTGTAGCCAGTGAGATTTACTCTGTATATTTTGTCAATATACTTGAGTAATCCGGCAGATTAGAATAAAATTCTAAGAGATGATGATGGCTTAAGTAGAGTTTTAAAACTCTACTCTTAGTGTAGTTTATTAAATAAAACTAAAACTTAAATCAGATTGATTTTAGTTTTTGTATCGTTGCTTTGGGGTTGTCTGATTTAAAAACAAAACTACCTGCGACCAAAACATCAGCTCCAGCATCTGTAAGAAGTTTTGCATTATCTGCGTTAACACCTCCATCAATTTCAATTAGGGTAGAGGTTTGTTTTGTTTCGATGATTTTTTTGAGATCAACAACCTTGTTGTATGTGTTTTCAATAAATGATTGTCCACCGAAACCGGGGTTAACGGACATGATACAAACCAGGTCTATGTCTTGGATGATATCTTCCAGTAAGCTTACGGGTGTGTGAGGGTTTAGAGCAACCCCAGCTTTCATACCTTCAGCTTTTATAGCTTGAAGTGTCCTGTGCAAATGTGTACATGCTTCATAGTGAACGGTTAGAATATCTGCTCCTATTTGTTTGAATGTACCGATGTATTGATCTGGGTTGACAATCATCAAGTGAACATCTAAAGGTTTTTTTGCATGTTTTTTCATGGCTGAAATTACAGGCATTCCAAACGATATGTTGGGAACAAAAACTCCATCCATAACATCTATGTGAAACCAATCAGCTTCAGATGAGTTGATCATTTCGAAATCGCGTTGAATATTAGCAAAGTCAGCGGCTAAAACGGAAGGAGCAATTAAATGTGGCATACTATTCTTTAGATGAGAAAAATGAAGGTTTGATTTATTAGCCTAAGTAGGTTTTTAGGATTTTACTTCTAGACGCGTGTTTTAGTCTTCGTATCGCTTTTTCTTTTATTTGGCGTACACGTTCTCTCGTTAAGTCAAATCGTTCACCAATTTCCTCTAACGTAAGGGCTTGTTTCCCCTCTAACCCAAAGTAAAGTCTAATTACATCTGCTTCTCTAGGGGTCAGAGTTTCTAATGCTCTTTCAATTTCTATGCTTAGGGAAGCGTTTAGTAATTGTCGATCAGGATTTGGACTTTCACCAGATCTTAAAACATCATATAGGTTAGAGTCTTCACCTTCAACAAGAGGAGCATCCATAGATACGTGACGTCCTGAGTTTCTTTGTGATTCTTTAACGTCAGACTCACTCATGTCCAAAAACGTAGCAATTTCAGATGCTGAAGGAGCTCGCTCTTCTTCTTGTTCAATGGATGCGTAAGCTTTATTAATTTTATTGATTGATCCAATTTTATTTAGGGGAAGACGAACTATACGAGACTGTTCAGCGAGAGCTTGAAGTATGGATTGACGAATCCACCATACAGCGTATGAAATGAATTTAAATCCACGCGTCTCATCAAAACGTTGAGCGGCTTTTATTAGTCCCAAGTTACCTTCATTAATTAAGTCGGGTAAAGAAAGGCCTTGGTTTTGATATTGTTTTGCAACGGAAACCACAAAACGAAGGTTTGCCTTTGTTAATTTTTCTAAAGCAATTTGATCTCCTTCACGAATGCGCTGTGCCAACTCAACTTCTTCTTCTGCGGTAATCAAATCTACTTTACCTATTTCTTGAAGGTACTTATCAAGAGATGCTGTTTCACGATTGGTTACCTGTTTGGTGATCTTTAGTTGGCGCATATATGAAAGTTTTAATTAATTTGGATACCTACTATATACGTAGGTAAACCTAAAAAGGTTACAATTATTGTTATTTATTTGAGTTTTTGACTGTAGATTCTAATATCAGGCCATAAAAAAATCCCTCCGATAAAACTCGAAGGGATTTTGTTGTGCGAAAAAGAACTGAATATTATTCAGCCGGCTTAGCTTCAGGTTTTGGTAACAAAACTTTCCTTGAAAATTTCATTTTACCTGTTTTAGCATCAATATCAATGATTTTCACTTTTACAGGATCGTCAACCTTCAACACGTCTTCAACATTGTTGATACGTCTATGCTCGATTTCTGAGATGTGTAATAAACCATCTTTACCTGGAGCTATTTCAACAAAGGCTCCATAGGCTTGGATGTTTTTCACACGCCCGTCGTATTCTTCACCAACTGTAGGCATAAATGCGATTTCTTTAATTTTTGCAATCGCAGCATCCATACCTTCTTTATTTGTACCCAGAATCTCAACTTTTCCATATCCATCAATTTCTTCAATGGTGATAGTTGTGTCTGTATCCAATTGTAATTTTTGAATGATTTTACCACCTGGTCCGATGATTCCACCAATACAGTCTTTAGCAACTTGTAGGATCTCAATTCTTGGCGCATGAGGTTTAAGGTCAGCTCTAGGTGTATCAATGGTTTTAAGAATCTCTCCTAAAATATGCATTCTACCACCTTTAGATTGCTCTAAAGCTTGTGTTAGGATGTCGTAAGACAAGCCTTTCACTTTAATATCCATCTGACAAGCTGTAATACCTTTTTCAGTACCTGTAACTTTAAAGTCCATGTCACCTAAGTGATCTTCGTCTCCTAAGATGTCAGAAAGAACAGCAAATTTACCAGTTTCTTCATCGGTAATCAATCCCATTGCAATACCTGAAACGGGTCTTGTCATTTTTACACCGGCATCCATAAGCGCAAGTGTACCTGCACAAACGGTTGCCATAGAAGAAGAACCGTTTGATTCTAAGATCTCTGACACGATACGGATCGTGTATGGGTTCTCTTCAGGGATCATTCCTTTAAGAGCTCTTTGAGCCAGATTACCATGACCAATTTCTCTACGGCTTACTCCACGGATCGGACGAGCTTCTCCGGTAGAGAATGGAGGGAAATTGTAGTGTAAGTAGAATTTCTCTGATCCTTGGAAAGTCACATTGTCAATTCTGTTTACATCTAGTGCAGTACCTAAAGTAACTGTAGATAAAGATTGAGTTTCACCACGAGTAAATAGGGCAGAACCGTGAACGCTTGGGAGGTAGTCAATTTCACTCCATATCGGGCGGATGTCTGTCGTAGCTCTCCCGTCTAAACGAATTCCTTCATTAAGAACGGCATCTCTTACAGCATCTTTTTCTACTTTGTGGATGTATTTACCTAGTAAGAAGGCTTTTTCTTGACGATCTTCTTCACTTAAGGTTTCAAGGAAAGTTTCTTTTATTTCTCCAAAAGCTTCTTTACGTGCGTGCTTGTCAGGATTACCACTTTTGGCAACTGCATAACATTTATCGTAACATGCTTCTTTTACTTGAGCCAGAAGATCTAAGTCATCAGCTTCTTCGTGACAGTATTCTCTTTTTGCACTTACTTTAAAAGCTTTTGCTAATTCAAGCTGTGCAGTACATTGAACTTTTATTGCTTCGTGAGCTACTTTAATCGCTTCGATCATTTCGGCTTCACTAACTTCATCCATTTCACCTTCAACCATGGCAACGCTGTCCATAGATGCGCCTACCATTAGATCCATATCAGCAGCTTCTAATTGCTCTGGGTTAGGGTTTACGATGAATTGTCCGTCAACACGTGCAACACGTACTTCAGATATAGGCCCCTCGAAAGGAATATCAGAAAGTGATAAACAAGCCGAAGCAGCTAATCCTGCAAGTGCATCAGGCATGCAGTTTTTGTCGTAAGACATCAATTGAATCATCAATTGAGTTTCTGCGTGATAATCAGAAGGGAATAGGGGTCTTAAAACACGGTCAACCAATCTCATAACCAAAATTTCTTGGTCTGAAGGACGAGCCTCTCTTTTTAGGAATCCACCTGGGTAACGACCGTCAGCAGCAAATTTTTCGCGATAATCAACGGTTAAAGGAAGGAAATTAACACCTTCTTTAGCGTCTTTACTAGAAACGACAGTAGCCAATAGCATGGTGTCTCCCATGCGAACAACTACAGAGCCATCAGCCTGTTTAGCTAATTTACCTGTTTCTAGTTCAATTGTTCTTCCATCTCCTAAATCGATGGTTTGTTTAAGTCCTTGTGGGATCATAATACAATAGTTGTTAGTGCTTTCAACAATCAGGCTTGGGTTTACTTTAAGGGTTTCTACCTATGGATTCTACAAGAGTTGGTTAAATTTTATTGAAAAATTTCTGATTGCCAAAAGCGATCTTATAAAAACCAAAAAAGGCAATTTTACGATTGCCTTTTGGGGTGTTATTGAAAGGATTATTTTCTTAGTCCTAATTCTTTGACGATATTTCTGTATCGAACAATGTCAATCTTCATCAAGTAATTGAGAAGTTTTCTTCGTTTACCAACTAAAGCGATTAGGGATCTTTGAGTTCCGTAATCTTTTTTGTTGTTTTTTAAGTGCTCAGTTAGGTGAGCAATACGAAACGTGAAAAGAGCAATTTGTCCTTCAGGAGAACCTGTGTCTTTTTCATTTTTTCCATGAGTTTTGAAGAACTCTTGTTTTTTTTCTGATGTAAGGTACATGCCTAAATTGGTTTAATGTTAGTTATGTATGTAAAAATTAGGCTGCAAATATAATCTTTTATTCTGATATTATTGTGCAGGAGTGTAATAAGTCATTTTTAGAAATTGTTCGACTTTTTCTTTTAAGTTTTTTCGCTCAACAATAAAGTCTAGGAACCCATGTTCTTTGACAAATTCAGAGGTTTGGAAACCTTCAGGCAAATCTTTACCAATGGTTTCTTTTACCACACGAGGCCCAGCAAATCCTATTAATGCACCAGGCTCGGCAATGTTAATGTCACCAAGCATGGCAAATGATGCTGTAATACCACCGGTTGTCGGGTCTGTAAGCATTGATACATAAGGGATTCCTTTTTCTGCTAATTGAGAAAGTCTTGCGGACGTTTTGGCCATTTGCATGAGTGAAAAAGCAGCCTCCATCATTCTCGCTCCTCCCGATTTAGAAATCATCATAAAAGGAATTTCTTTATCGATAGAATGTTTTATGGCACGAGCAATTTTTTCGCCTACCACAGAACCCATAGACCCTCCAATAAAATTGAAGTTCATGCAGGCAATAGTGATGTCCATTCCGTTTAATTTTCCGTAAGCGGTAGTGACGGCGTCTTTGATTCCTGTTTTCTTTTTGGTTGCCTTAAGACGATCTGTATACTTTTTGGTGTCCTCAAATTTCAAGGGGTCATCAGATGTCATATTTGCATCGAGTTCATTGAATGTGTTGTCGTCAAATAGAATACTAAAATATTCACTTGAATTAACGCGTTCATGATGATTGCAGTTGTGACAGACCCAAAGGTTTTCCTGATGTTCATCCGTAGAAACTACAACTTTGCATTTTGGACATTTGTACCATAGACCCTCAGGGATTTCCTTTTTGTCTTTCGTTTCTGTGACAACTTTTTTGTCCTTACGTTTAAACCAAACCATATTACTGATTTAATGTGTTTATGTTATTTAAGTCTTCAAAAGATCGTTTTAACCGAGTCTTTAATGTAAGCTCTCCAGCACGTATATATTTACGTGGGTCGTAATATTTTTTATTGGGTTCATCATCTCCTTTAGGGTTACCAATTTGAGACATGATGTAGTCTTTTTCTTTGAGGATATAGTCTCTAACACCTTCGGTAAAGGCGTATTGAAGATCTGTGTCGATGTTCATTTTGACTACACCGTAAGAAATAGCCTCTCTAATTTCTTCCAATGCAGAACCCGAGCCTCCATGAAACACGAAATCTACAGGTTTTTTGTCAGAAATATTTAATTTTTCGCTAATAAATTCTTGTGAGTTTTTCAGAATAATCGGAGTAAGTTGAACGTTTCCAGGTTTGTATACGCCATGAACATTTCCAAACGAGGCCGCTATGGTAAATCGATCTGATATTTTCTTTAACTCTTCATAAGCAAAAGCAACTTCTTCAGGTTGGGTGTATAAATCTGCATTGTCAACTTCACTATTGTCAATACCATCTTCTTCACCGCCTGTAACTCCCAATTCAATTTCAAGAGTCATTCCTATTTTACTCATTCTTTTAAGATACGCTTTACAGATGTCAATGTTTTCATTGATGGGTTCTGCAGAAAGGTCAATCATGTGAGAAGAGTAAAGAGGCTTACCATGTAGCTCAAAGTATTTTTCGCCAGCTTCAATCAATCCATCTATCCAGGGTAACCATGATTTTTGGCAATGATCTGTGTGAAGTATAACTGTTGCACCATAAAGTTCAGCCATTTGGTGAACATGCATAGCTCCGGAAATACATCCGTTAATTGCTGACTGTTCATCTTCGTTACTAAGGGATTTACCAGAATAGAATTGGCCCCCTCCACGAGAGAATTGTACAATCACAGGAGCATTAACTTCAACAGCAGATTCAATAACTGCATTTACGGTTGAGTTGGAGGAAACATTTACTGCAGGGAGGGCAAAATTATTATTTTTAGCATACTGAAAAATCTTTTGAATTTCGTCGCCGTAAGCAACGCCTGCACTAAATTGTTTGTTCATTTGTGTTTCATTTATAAGATTACTTTGCAAATCTAATCATATTATTCATGAGGATAAAGTTTTTTTAGAAAGGATACCCTAATCCTATGTTTATTTGTGAGTTTTTTAGACTAACTTTTTTCCATTGCTCAGATTTTTGCTCGTTAGGTTCTTTAAAGGGGAACCCTAAATCTGTTCGCAAAACAAAATATTTGAAGTCATAACGCAAGCCAAACCCTGTATTCATGGATATTTCATTGAGAAATTGATTCCATTCAAAATTAGCCGATTGATGCTTATTATTGTTGGTGTTAATTTCCCAAATGTTTCCCGCATCAATGAATAGTGCGCCTTTAAGTTTTTTGATGATGTTGAATCTGTATTCTATGCTCGCTAGTAGTTTAACCCCCCCGGTGTAAAGGGTGTCTGAATTACTCGTTAAACTTCCCGTAGGCTTCTTGAATGCCTGCCAGCCCCTTAAATCATTCGCTCCACCCGCTATGAATTTTTTTTGAAATGGTGCTTGGTTGGTATTCCCATAGGCGTAAATCACCCCCCCCATAGCTCTTGCAGCGAGACTGTTTTTATCATCTATTTTCCAATAGTGTCTATAGTCCAAGCTTGTTTTAATGTACTGTGTAAATATATTCTCATTGTTTCCGAGGTTTATTGTATAAGTAGTATTCCCATTGTCTTGAAGTGTAGGGTTTCCTTCTGAGTCTTCTAGCTGCCTTAAGTTTAAGGTCTGTGCTAGACCTCTTAAAACACTTCCCGATGATTCAATGTGAAACCTCAAGAAACTATGATTTTTCAACTTATTAATGTCCTGATTATTGATGCTAAGTGTGTAGGAACTTGTTGGGATTAAGTGACTAGAATAGTCTTTGGCAATTAAGTACTCAGAGATATTGCTAAGGTTCGCAGACTCACCTTGGAAATTGACGTAACTTAGGTTGAAGAGCGCTAATTTGTGTTCCTTGTTTCCTTTGGTTTGCCATTGATAAGTTAGATTTCCGGAAATACTATTTCTTGTAAATTCGGGTCTTTGTTGTTCTGAAACAGACGCAGAAAAAATGGTTTTTGTTTTAGAGAAATTAGTTGTTTTTCGTCTAAATTTAAAGGGGCTTATTATACTTGGGATACTCAAATTCATTACGAGCCTATTTTCCTTTATATCAAGTATTGAATTTGCATCATTTAGATTGATGTTTTTTGAGCCTTTGTAAATCAATTGTAAATGTTCAGCTCCTCTGAAGATGTTGTAGTGGCTTAAAGAAGCAGATCCTGAAATACCTTCTTTTAATTCAGGGTTTGTGCTGGCCTCTAATTCAATGGTGTATGCTATTTTTTTTCCAGAAACCAAGTAGATTTTAGCCATCAAAAGATCTTCTTGTGAGATTGTACTAGTAGGAGAAAAATCAAAAGTTATTTTTTTGAAGTTTTTAAGTTCTGATAAGGCTAAATAACTTTGGTCTATGATGCTTTTGTTATAGGGTTTTCCGGGTTTAATTAGAATTTTTTCAGCAAGTCTATTGAGGTTGAATGGAGGGTTTGAAGTGTTGTAAATAAAATGAATTCCATTTACTATGCTCGTATCATTTGTACTTTCAGAACTTGTGGTGTCATGAAATACCATTACGCTACTGATGATGCCTGGCGTGTGATTTTTTTTAATTAGGGTGTTGTTTTCATTTTTTTCAATCGGTTTGATAACAAGTTCTAAGTGAACTTCCTTCGCTTTTTGGTTGGTGTCGGCAATGAAATGAATGAATTCTTTGTTAAATTGATAATAACCTTGATCCTGAAGTTTAGAGGCTATGCGTGAACGCTCCTTTTCCAGAACCTTAAATTGATAAGTTTCACCTTCTTTTAGCTGGGTGTCTTCCAGTAATTCTTGTATGGTTGAGTTTAACGGGCTTGCATTATTCGAATTTACAGTTACCCGACTGATTTGGTATGCTTCACCGGGATTAACTTTGTAAATAACTTCAGCTTTATGCTTTTTTTTGTGAATATCTGTGGAGGTTCTAACGTCAAAAAACCCTTTGTTCTTGTAAAAAAGTTCGATTTGAGATGCAGATTTCTTTGCTAATCTTTGGTTTAGAATAACTGGAGCTTCACCTATTTTTTTGAAGTAGTGGTTTTTGTTTTTGGGAGATGATAGATTGTAAATGTTAAGGTACAAAGGGATGAAACCTAAAATTTTCTTGTTGGGTCTTTGTTTGATTAGGGCAAATAACTCTTTATGCTTAACATCTTGATCATCAACTTTAATCGAATTTTTAGTAAGGAGGTACTGTTTTTTCTCCAAATGCTTGTTGGTAGCACAATTGCTAAAGCAAATTGCAATACAAATTAATAAAGATGTTGTTTTTATGTTCAGCCTTACCTTCAATCCTCTTTTTTTACAAATGTACTAATGTCAAATGGAAAGTTGAAAGTTATCAATTGAAAGTTAAATCCCGATAAAATTGAAGATTAATAATTAAAAGTTGAGGATTTTAATCGGTTATTGACGTGTACTCTTTTTGTAACTAAGACTTTATGTAGCACCCTCAATTTTTTCCGGTTTCCCAAAACACCAATTTACTATCATACTTTTTTCTCCGGTTTAACAATTATTGAATTAGTCATTTTTCTTCTGCTTCTTGAATTCCGTTTCCTGAATTCTGACTTCTGACTTCTTTTTTTAATCTTTGCGTTTATGTTGAGTAAGAATCAGATCAAGAAATTAAGAGGCCTTCAGCGAAAGAAAGAACGGAAGAATACCGGTCTTTATGTTGTTGAGGGGAAGAAAATTGTTGAAGAGATCCTCGATTCTTCCAGCGATTGGCTTGAGTTGTATGCAACTTCTGGCTGGTTTCGGCAGCATCCTAAATATGAGGAGCTCGATAAGAGTTTCGAAATGAGCGAAAAAGATCTGGCTCAGGTTTCTACGCTGAAAACACCTAATGAGGTCTTGTTGGTGTTGAAGCAAAAAGATGAAATAGATCTTACAGAAGTACAATCTGATAAAATGATCTTGGCACTCGATGGCGTAAAAGATCCGGGGAATATGGGTACCATCATTCGTCTTGCGGATTGGTTTGGTGTAAAACACATTCTGTGTACATCAGATAGTGTTGATCAATACAACCCTAAGACTGTTCAGTCGGCGATGGGTTCCATCAATAGCGTGCAACTTCATTATGGAGATCTGGCGCAAATGCTTTCGGATCTAAATACACATCAAATTTATGCCTGTGATCTGGATGGAGCATCTATTTACAAAACTGATCTTGCTGAACAGTCAATTTTATTAATGGGGAGTGAGTCTCATGGAATTTCAGATGAAATTCTTCATTTGGCAGATCAAAAGATCACCATTCCATCTTTCTCAAACTCGGGGATCGATTCTTTGAATGTGGCAACTGCTACTGCCATTGTGCTTTCTGAATTTCGTTCGAAGTAGAACCACCCCGCCCTCTGTCAACCTCTCGTTAATAAAGGAGAGGACCACCAATCAACAACTAATTTTACCTTATCTTTGCATCGCTTTGGTGGTGCAACCTATCAGGTTGAGCCTTAAAAGGGAATCGGGTGTAACTCCTGAACTGTTCCCGCAGCTGTAAGCTCTTTAAGAGCCTTGTCATTCAAAAGGTCACTGTTTTAACGGGAAGACCGACAAGGTAGAGTAAGTCAGAAGACCTGCCTAAGTGAAAAGGAATCACAACTTTCGGTGAAAAGGTGATGTGAAACGCTGATGCATTTCTATGCTTTTTTACCTGTGTAAATGAATTGATGAATAAATGGCTATTCATAGGGCTTAGTCTTTGGACCGGTTTGTTGTTTGCTCAGGAAAAGGACTCTTTAAAGAGTGCTGATATTCCTGTGCTCAAAGAAATTGTTTTGTCAGAGGATCGATTGGGACGCTGGGCTGTAGGTTCTTCGGTGTTGACTTTAGATTCGGTATTAGAGAAAAATAGTTATTCTGATATTGCTTCATTATTATCGGGTTCTTCTCATATTCGTATTCGATCCTACGGTGCTGGAGGACTGGCAAGTTCGTCTATTCGCGGTGCCGGAGCATCTCACACTCAAATTCTTTGGAATGGCGTTGTTTTGAATCAGGCAACTACCGGGCAACACGATCTGTCATTGATCCCTGTGTTTTTTATTGATGAATTGGATGTACAATCGGGAGGATTAAGTTCTTTGCTGGGTGAAGGTGCTGTTGGAGGATCTATTCATTTGCAAAACAGATCGGTGTATGATCAGGGGGTTAAAACGTATGTGCAAGTTGCTGCGGGGAGTTTCGGACAGCAGATGTACGGATTAAAAACACAGATATCGGATGCAAAAAGGGCTTTTGATGTACGTCTTTTTAGCCATGCCGCTGAGAATAATTACACCTTTAAAGATCCTTATTTACAGGGCGAAAAAAGAGTCTTGGAGCATGCTTCATTTTTAAGCCGCGGTTTTCAGGCTTCGTACGCTTATCGATTAAATAAATATTGGAATGCAAACTTTCGTTATTGGCATCAGGAAACAGATCGGGAACTTGCACCAAGCATATCCGAAGCTTTTTCTGTGGCAGAGCAGCAGGATGAATCTGATATTCTACTGTTGCAAATACATCATCAAAAAGAGAAGGTGGAATGGAATAGTCAGATTGCTTATCAATATGCCAAATTGATCTATGAGGATTCCTTGAGAGATGTGTTTTCTGAACACAGGAGCTATCGTTACAAATTCAGTCAGGATCTACAATGGCGATTTAGTGATCATCAGGTTTTAAGGTTGGAGAGCAGCATTCAATTGGATACGGTAAAGAGTACGAATTTAGATGTTGTCGGGAATAACGAAATTCGATTTGCAAGCGGAATAAATTACCGCAATTGGTTAAGTAATAAGCTTTTATTTGTTTTAGGGGCCCGGCAGGAAGTGATTAATGATGACTTGAGCCCCTTTTTGCCAAGTGTTGCCTTTAAGGTAATCCCTGAAGAAAATTGGCATATGGAATGGAGTTGGTCTCGTTCGTACAAAAGACCCACATGGAATGATAAATATTGGCGTCCCGGAGGAAACCCTGATCTGCAGGATGAGATCGGTTGGATGACCAATCTCAGAATGGGAATGGATTTCTCTAATGGGAATGTGAAAAAGAAGATCGGTGTCTCCTGGTATTTCGGTCGAATAAATAATTGGATCATCTGGTTGCCAAGTACAGTAGGTACGTATTGGACTCCGGAAAATATTGCATTGGTAGAACAGAAAGGAGTAGAATTGGAGACCGAGTTGGAATTTGAAAATTCATGGGGCATTTTTCGCTATGAAAACACTTTTTCCTGTCAATTGGCCAACGATCTAAATGCAAAAAAATCCAGTGATCTAGGTTTTCAGCAGCTTATTTACATCCCTGTACTTCAGGCAAACCACAAACTCTCCTGGCGAAAAGGAAATTCAGAGCTTTATTATCAACATCACTTGGAGTCCGGGAGAAATATGGCTACCGACCATAGTGACTATTTAAAACCTTATTTATTGGGAGACTTGGGTATTCGTTATTCTTATCAAATGAGATCCATTCGAATGCAAATGGGTGTCCAGATAAATAATTTATGGAATACAGATTATCGCCTGGTTAAAGATCGCCCAATGCCGGGGAGACATCTCAACGTGAATTTTAATTTTTATTTATAAATAAACTAAAACAACAAAAACAGTGAAAAAAATCGGACTTATTGCCCTTAGTTTTTTAGCATTTTCTGTGAATTCTAATGCTCAGGTAGCCAATTTTGATGCTTTAACATTTGACGCTACAGGCGTGTGGAATGGTTCAGATTTATCCGGATCGTATGAGGAAGAAGGGTTTCGTTTTTACAATTCGTTTAATACAGAATGGTTGTCTTGGTCAGGATTTGCTGTGTCTGATGTGACAGATAATTCAACGGAAGGCTGGGGAAATCAATATGGTGTGAGTTCCGGGGCAGCCTACAGTGGGACTAATTTTGCCGTAGCCTATGCCGACAATCCTGCTACAATTTCTTTTGATACTAAAGTTATTGATGGCTTTTACATTACCAATAGTACTTATGCAGCACTTTCCATGTTAAATGGAGATCAGTTTGCCAAGAAGTTTGGTGGTGAAACGGGCGATGATGCTGACTGGTTGAAATTATCGGTTATTGGAAAATTAGATACGGTTATTACCGATACGGTTGAGTTTTATCTGGCGGATTATCGTTTTGAAGACAATGCACAAGATTACATTGTAACCGATTGGACCTGGATTGATCTGAATGCATTGGGTCATGTTACGGAATTGAGTTTTGAATTATCTTCTACTGTGATGTACACGCCTGCTTATTTCTGTATGGACGACCTAACGGTAAATACGGTTGGCGTTGAAGAATTTGCTGTTGAACCTTTTTCAATTTATCCTAATCCGGTACAAGATCGATTTACCGTAAATGTTGACGGAGTATTGACCGTTTATGACCTGTCCGGTAAACGGGTGAAAAGTCATTTAGTTGAGGCTGGTAATCCGGTTTCAATGACTGAATTGAACAGTGGTATCTACATAGCCAAAGTAGGTGCATTTGTTGAAAAAATCGTTAAGTATTAATTGCTTTCGAGCTTTATGAATCAAGAGTGTACGTGTTTTTGAAATGATCAACCTATCCAAAATAACCTTCTTTTTCAGTTGTGCTGTATTCGCACAGTTTTCACCTATTATTGGTGAAGAGGGGTGTATTGCCATACACATGGATTCTCCTTTGTTTACTTCTTGGGCTGAAAAAGGTGAGCTTGAGCGTGGATGGATGAATATTGCCGATACGACTTTGGGGAAAGTGTCATTTGGCGAGATCGATTTTGCTTATGGAGCACCTGATCCTGCTGTGCTTAGTTTAGGTGACGGAGGCTCAGCAACCTTCTTTTTTCAAGAGACTTTATTTGATGGTGAAGGCTATGATTTTGCCGTTTTTGAGAATGCATTTGACAATTATTTTTTAGAGTTGGCATTTGTAGAGGTCAGTTCCGATGGGGAGCATTTCTTTCGTTTTGAATCACAATCTGTAACAAGTAGAGAAGCTCAGCTGGGTTCTTTTGATTTATTGGCGACTGAGAAACTCCACAATTTAGCGGGTAAATACCCTGCACAATGGGGAACACCATTTGATCTGAATGAATTGAATATTCATTCGGAATTAGATATTCATGCGATCAGTCATATTCGCATTGTTGATGTTGTAGGAAGTGTTGATCCGCTTTATGCTACTTATGATTCTTATGGCAGAACAATTAATGATCCCTGGCCTACAGCATTTGAGCAGGGAGGATTTGATCTGGATGCCATTGGATTGATGCACCAAAACCCTCTATCCAATGAGGAACATTCAGAGGTGTTGATCTACCCAAATCCGGTATCTATGGAATCGGGTTTACAGTTCAATTCTCCTTACCCCATTGAAAATGTGAAATTAATTGATGCACTTGGTCGCGCTCAAAACATAGATGTCAGTACTCATATTTACCTGTCAAAATATGTCACTCGTAAAGGTTTGTATGTTTTGGAATATGAGGTTTTGGGTGAAAAAAATCGTCAAAAATTAATTATTAGATAATGAGAGTTTATCACTTCATAATCGCATTAGCTGTATTGGTTTCGTCTTGTGATGAGCCGATCACATTGCCTCAAAAAGATCATTTTTTATCTTATGGGGTACTTATTGCTAACGAAGGAAATTTTCAGTGGGGAAATGCCTCAGTAAGTTTTTACGATGCAGAGAAAGACACCATTTATCAAGAAGTGTTTCAAGGGGTGAATCAGCGTCCTTTGGGAGATGTGTTGCAGTCGGTTACTTTGAGTGATGATAAGGCTTACTTGGTTTTGAATAACTCCGGGAAAGTAGAGGTGGTAGACAAAAACAGCTTTGAATTAGAAATTACTATTTCGGGATTCATCTCTCCGAGATACATCCAAATTGTAAGTCCGAATAAAGCCTATGTAAGCGACCTTTATTCCGATAAGATTGCGGTTATTGATCTTCATTCAAATGAGATCTCCGCTTACATACCTTGTGAAGGTTGGACCGAAGAAATGGTACAGATCGGTGATCTGGTTTATGTGGCTAATTTGGAATTCAATCATATTGGTGTGATTGATATTCATAATGATGTTATCGTAGATCGTATTCCGGTTTCAACTTCCATAAACAGCTTAAAAAAAGACCGGCAAAACCGTTTGTGGCTTAGCGGTCAGGAAAATGGAGATGGTCTGGTACTTTGTATGGACCCGAAGACTTCCAACATTTTGCATTCTTATGTTATTGAGGGAGAAGATCCATCTGAATTATTTTTGAGTGAAGCAGGGAATGATGTGTATTTTTTATCCGATGGTGTGTGGCATATCAATGTGAATGTGGATGAGGTAAGTGCAATTCCGATCATCCCTGCTGAGGGTAAGTTGTTTTATGGCCTTTTCGTACATGATGATAAGATTTACATTGCCGATGCCATAAATTACGTACAGAAAGGAACCGTTTGGGTGTATGATCTGCAACGCAATTTATTAGACCAATGGGAGGCAGGAATGATCCCTTCTGAATTTGATTTTATTAAACCATGAGAAGTTTATTAGCCATCGTGTTGAGTTTTGTGTTCTTTTCTTGTCAGCAACAAGTAAAGAGGGACGTAGCGTTTTCACCTAAACCGATCGATAGTTTAGAAATTTACTATGCGAAAGGTTTTGCGGTCAATTATTATGAAGGTCACAAAGAACTTTTGGTTTTTTCGCCCGATCGAAAAGATACACTACATAGCTATTACCTGTCGAATGAAGTAAAAGAAGGTTTTATTCAAACCCCTGTAAAACGATTGGCTTCCTTGTCATCGGTGTATGCTGCATACATTGAAGCTTTGGGCTTGGAAGAATATTTAGTTGCTGTAGATGAAAAGGATTACATCAATTCCAGATCCATTCGAAAAGAGATGGAACGTAGAGATATTGTTGAGTTGGGAAGTTTGGAGAAAATAAATCATGAAGCTTTATTGATGGCTCAGACCGATTTAATTTATTCTTTTGGTTGGGAGGGGAATACGAGCGACATCGCTCAGAAGTATCCGAATAGTACCTTTGCTTATGCTTATGAATATCTTGAAGAACAACCTTTGGGAAGAGCTGAGTGGATTAAATTTTTCGCCTGTTTCTTTGATAAAGAAGCTGAAGCAGATTCTATTTTTGATGTTATTAAAACAAATTATGAAAGTCTGAAAGCACTTACTTCAGATGTGGTTTCACGACCTAAGATCCTTATCAACATGCCTTTTAAAGAACAGTGGCACATGCCGGGAGGATTAAGTTATTCGGCACATTTGATTGAAGATGCAGGAGGCTATTATCCATGGGATACGCTTCAGAAAATAAACAGTACACCTATTGATTGGGAGCTTGTTTATCAAAAGGCTTATGATAGTGATTACTGGATCAATACGGGAGCTTACACATCCTATGAAGAAGTTCGAAAAGCCTTGCCCGATATGGATCTGTTTGAGGCTTTTAAGAACAAAAAAGCGTTTAACAACAATGCTCGTATGAATGGTTTTGGTGGAAATGATTACTGGGAATCGGGTTTATTTTACGTAGATGATCTGTTAGCGGATTTAATCG
>Ga0207964_1000166_pt1 | contig 21456 bp, 20 predicted proteins | sample Knorr_S23_td_250_FD_185608 | JGI IMG/M metagenome (GOLD analysis project Ga0207964, IMG submission 185608) | Marine microbial communities from Southern Atlantic Ocean transect - Knorr_S23_td_250_ad_251m_LV_A (SPAdes) (version 2) | ecosystem: Environmental > Aquatic > Marine > Oceanic | place...
GCTCATCTTTTTTTTAAAATAAAGACCTACATTAATTATCGCTTGGTTGCCGTAAATGCTCACGGATTACATTCTCCCTTTCTTTTTGACTTCTACAATGAAGTCATTGTCGCTAAAAAAGAGTTTTACTTTTTCAAACAATTTCGAGAGCTAATCTCGACATATTCGAAGTCAACTTCTGAAGCAAATGCCATGTTTTTGTACCGATGGGCTTCGTTTTACCAACCAAATTCAGTTTTTGTACCGAGTGGAAACTTTATTGTCTCCTTAGCTTTGTCTGTTCCCAATGCTCATAAGGCATTATCGGTTTCATCCATTCAATGTTTTTCCGAATACGAAAGAGGTGTCTTTAAGCAGTTGGATGTTTCCGTGTTGGAAAATCGAAACTCCGAATTAATTTACTTGGATGAAATTGACGCTCATACGGAAGCTGAGATTTCTGATTATAAATGTGTAATTGTTTATAAACCCCACGAGAATAAGCATAAGGACTTCATTTGGGAAAATCTATGTAGCTTAAAGGTCGTTACTATTTCAATAGACTTATTTCAATTTGGTATCTTGCTGATGAATAGGAATCAGGCAAAACAACATTTTGTTGTGAAGATGCGTTGAATAATATTCGGTATTTTGTGCCAAGCGCTAAGTATCAAGTATAAAGTACCAAGTATAAAGTGCCAGTTATAAAGCACCTAATACCTATTAAATACAATGATCGATATAAAAGGATTAAAAAGAGAATTTACCGTAGGAGCCGAAACTGTTAAGGCTTTGAGAGGAATTGATGTTTCTGTGTCGAAAAATGAATATCTTGCCATGATGGGTCCCTCTGGAAGTGGTAAGTCCACACTCATGAACCTTTTAGGTTGCTTGGACACGCCTACTGCCGGAACTTATTATTTAAATGGAACTAACGTAAGTCTCTTAAAAGATGACAGTTTGGCTCATATTCGTAACAAAGAAATAGGTTTTGTTTTTCAGACCTTTAATTTATTACCTAGATTGACAGCATTAGAAAATGTTGCACTACCACTAATATATGCGGGTTATGGTAAAAACGAACGTAATGATAAAGCGAAAGATGTACTCAAGAAAGTTGGATTAGAAAATCGTATGGATCATCATCCTAATCAGCTTTCTGGAGGTCAAAGGCAGCGTGTTGCTGTTGCAAGAGCTATGGTTAATGACCCTTCTATTATTTTGGCAGACGAACCCACTGGAAATCTAGATTCTAAAACATCAAAGGATATCATGCGTCTATTTGAAGAGATTCATCAGATGGGGAATACACTCATCGTTGTTACCCACGAAGAAGAGGTAGCATCTTATGCGCACCGCATACTGCGATTAAAAGATGGTTTGGTTGCATCTGATTTGAAAAATACTAATATTGTAAAATTGGTAGGTTAGTATGAAAATTTATACAAAGACAGGGGATCAAGGAAAAACATCCTTATTCAGTGGCACGAGAGTGTCTAAGGGACACTTAAGAATCCATGCCTATGGAACTGTTGATGAATTGAATAGTTACATTGGATTGTTGCGAGATCTATCAAGTGATGAAAGAATGAATCTAGAATTAATTCAAGTTCAAGATCGATTATTTACACTCGGAGCGCATTTGGCAACCGAAACTGAACAAGCGAAAAGCAAATTACCTGTCATGACGACATCGGATGTAGCAGCTTTAGAATCTGCAATTGATCTTATGGAACAAGAGCTTGATCCTATCCAAAGCTTTATATTGCCAGGAGGACACTCTACTGTATCTTACTGTCATATAGCACGTTGTGTTTGTAGACGAGCAGAGCGATTGGTGGTTGAACTTGCTGAAAATTTTACTATTGATGATGTAGTTATTCAATACTTAAATAGGCTGTCTGATTATCTTTTTATGCTGTCTCGAATTTTGACAAAAAACCTCAAGGTAACTGAAACCCCTTGGAAGCCAAAGAAAGATTAATTTGAGAGAGTTCATCAAACACTTGCTTTATTTGTTAAATAATTTATATTTGCAAAAAAATAGAACAACTTTATTATGTATTGGACTCTGGAATTAGCATCATATTTGAGTGACGCTCCTTGGCCGGCGACGAAGGATGAATTGATAGATTACTCAATTCGAACCGGTGCCCCACTTGAGGTTGTAGAGAATCTACAGGCGATAGAAGATGAAGGGGATACCTACGAGTCGATTGAAGAAATTTGGCCCGATTATCCAACCGAAGAAGATTTCCTCTGGAACGAGGAAGAATACTAAACACAATCCCATCCTAATACGGTGGGATTTTTTGTTGGGTTTCCTGAAAATAGTCATGCAGTCTTGCAGTCATTTGTCATGCTGAGCTTGTCGAAGCGCGACAAATGAATTGCCTATGCATTGGTAAGCTCAGCATGACAATTCATTTTAGAACTCACGATTCATCTTAAATCCTGTCTCCTGAATTCTTATTTTTTTCACCCCTTCGGAATTGAGAAAGTCGATACTCGATACTTTGTACTTAATACCTAGTACTAAAATACTTTGTTCTCCGACCTGATAATTAATCATTATTCATTAGTCATTGTTTTCCTGTCTCCTGAATTCTGACTTATTGTCATGTTAGAGGTTTTGGTCTTGAATTTGCTTAGATAAAAAGTGTTTACAAAGTCATACATACATGCTTTTTATTTACATTTGTTATCGATTGAAAAAATCATAAAATGAGTATCATAAAAAACGTATTAGGGGGTCTTTTTGGAAGTAAGTCCGGCAGAGATCTTAAGGTCTTAAAGCCTGTCATTGAAAAGGTTCAAAAAGTAAGCCCTGCCATAGAGTTGTTGTCTGATGATGAGCTTAGATCGAAAACTTCGGAGTTTCAAAATAAGATCAAGGAAGCTGTTTCTGTTGAAGATGCAGAAATAGATAAAATACAAACGGCACTTGATCAGGATGAAGTTGCTGTTACGGATAAAGAAGCTTCCTATAAAAAGATTGATGATCTTAATAAAAAAGTTCATGAGAAATCTGAAGAAGTACTTAGAGCTATTTTACCCGAGGCATTTGCAGTTGTCAAAGAAACGGCACGTCGTTTGGCTCAAAACAAACAACTGAAGGTAACCGCTCAAGATTTTGATAGAGAGCTCGCCTCTCAATTTGATTTTGTCACCATAGATGGAGGTCAAGCTATTTGGTCTAACCGTTGGTTAGCATCAGGCGCTGAGCAAGTCTGGAACATGATACATTACGATGTTCAATTGATAGGTGGTTCTGTATTGCACGAAGGTAAAGTAGCGGAAATGCAAACGGGTGAAGGGAAAACTTTGGTGGCTACGCTTCCAGTGTACTTGAATGCTTTATCAGGAAGAGGTGTACACGTGGTAACGGTAAACGATTACCTAGCAAAACGTGACTCTGAGTGGATGGGTCCCTTGTATCAGTTTCATGGATTAACGGTTGATTGTATTGACAAGCATCAGCCCAACTCCGAAGAACGAAGAGCCGCTTACCTCAAGGATATTACTTTTGGTACCAATAATGAGTTTGGGTTTGACTATCTGAGAGATAATATGGCCAGGTCTCCTGAGGATTTGGTTCAGCGTAAGCATAATTATGCCATCGTAGATGAGGTAGATTCAGTTTTAATTGACGATGCTAGAACCCCGTTAATTATATCAGGTCCTGTTCCTAAAGGTGATGAGCATGAATTCACACAGCTCAAGCCACAAATACAAATCCTTTACGATACACAAAAGAAGCTCGTTACCTCTGAACTTTCGGAGGCTAAAAAGTTGTTTGCTGATGGAGCTTCCGATGAAGCAGGTAAGAAGTTGTTAAGAGCTTACAGAGGACTTCCAAAGAACAATGCCATGATTAAGTTTTTGGCTGAAGAAGGAACCAAAATATTACTTCAAAAAACAGAGAATCATTTCATGCAGGATCAGTCTAAGGAAATGTATATCATAGACGATGATCTGTACTTTACCATAGATGAGAAAAATAATTCCATTGATTTAACGGACAAAGGAATTGATTTGATTTCGAAAAATGTTTCCGAAGAAAACTTTTACATTCTTCCCGACGTTGGAACCGAGCTGGCTAAGCTAGAAGAAAAGACTAAGACCGGTGAAAATGTGATGGAAGAGAAGGAGCTTTTAATGCGCGATTTTGCGGTTAAAAGTGAACGTATTCACACCATGAATCAACTCCTTAAGGCCTATGCCTTGTTTGAAAAGGAAGTGGACTATGTCGTTATGGACAATAAGGTTAAAATTGTCGATGAACAGACCGGTCGTATCATGGAAGGTCGTCGGTATTCTGATGGACTTCACCAGGCCATTGAAGCGAAGGAAAACGTTAAAATTGAAGCGGCTACACAAACGCACGCAACGGTTACGCTGCAAAATTATTTCCGTATGTACAAGAAGCTTTCTGGAATGACAGGTACAGCGGAAACAGAAGCAGGAGAACTTTGGGATATTTACGAATTGGATGTGATTGTTATTCCTACGAACCGTCCCATTTCCCGAATCGACCACGAGGATAAAGTGTACAAAACCCAACGTGAGAAATTCAATGCGGTAGTTGAAGAGGTGGTAGGCTTGTCAAAGTCTGGTCGTCCGGTATTGGTGGGTACAACTTCAGTAGATATTTCCGAGAAGTTATCTCGTATTCTACAGATTAGAGGAGTTGATCACAGTGTTTTAAATGCTAAGAAACATCAACAAGAAGCAAATATTGTTGCTGATGCTGGTAAGCCAGGTAAGGTTACTATTGCAACCAACATGGCCGGTAGGGGTACTGATATTAAGTTGAGTGATGAAGCCAAGGCAGCAGGTGGTTTAGCCATTGTAGGTACTGAACGTCATGATTCCCGTCGCGTAGACCGCCAGTTGAGAGGTCGTGCAGGTCGTCAAGGAGATGTAGGTTCTTCACAATTCTTAGTTTCTCTGGATGATAAATTGATGCGATTGTTCGGGTCAGAACGTATTGCTAAGCTTATGGATCGAATGGGCTTGGAAGAAGGTGAAGTAATCCAGCACTCGATGATTTCCAAATCGATTGAGCGTGCTCAGAAAAAAGTTGAAGAAAATAACTTTGGTGTCCGTAAGCGTTTATTGGAGTATGATGATGTGATGAACTCACAGCGTGAGGTTGTTTACAAACGACGTCGTCATGCTTTAGATGGAGAGCGTTTGTCGGTAGACATCACGAATATGTGTTTTGATACCTGCCAATTATTGGTGGATATTCATGCTGAAATGAAAGATTTTGAAGCCTTTAAGTTTGATGTGCTTAGGGCCTTTTCTATGGATTGCCCATTTGATGAGGAGGCATTCAATACAGGTAAATCTGAAGATTTAATTCAAGCACTTTATGAGGAAAGCATAAATTCGTATACGCTTAAAATGAATCGCATTGCGCAATCAGCATTTACGGTTATTAAAGATGTTTACGAGGACGATACTGCAAATTATGAGAATATTGTGGTGCCATTTACCGATGGGAATAAGGTCATGCAAGTCGTAACCAACCTTGAAGAGGCCTACAAAACGCAAGGTAAATCATTGATAAACTCTTTTGAGAAGAACGTAACTTTAGCAATTATAGACGAGGCTTGGAAAGTACATCTTCGAGAGATGGATGATTTGAAGCAGTCGGTACAGAATGCTGTTTACGAGCAAAAAGATCCTTTGTTGATCTATAAATTTGAATCTTTCAACTTGTTTAAGTCTATGTTGGAGAAGTTAAATAGTGATATTACATCTTTTCTTTATAAGGCCAACCTACCGATTAAGGATTCTAAAGGAGTGCAGCGTGCGAGAGTGCCACAGAAATCAACATCCGGTTTAACTGCTTCTCGTAATGAGTTGCCTCAGTACACATCGAGTTCTTCTGCGCAGCAACCTGTAAGAAGACAAAATCAACAAGTTAAGACCCAACCTGTGCGGACAGAGGCTAAAGTAGGTAGAAATGAACCTTGTCCTTGTGGAAGTGGTAAGAAGTACAAGAAATGTCATGGGTAGGTAGCTACCCATTGAACGAAATAGGCCCCCGAATGTTCGGGGGCTTTTTTTATATGTCATAAGGTAGCTGGGTTTATCTTAATAAATCCCTGAAGCGATTACAATCAACAATGTAATAAGAGCTGCTATTCCTAATAGTACATAGGAAATAACTCTTGCAATGTGTTTTGAGAATACGAGTACAGGGGTGTCTGTTGGACTAATTTTAAACCAATTTAATTCAAATGGATCATTCCGATGCATTCGTTTTAGTCTATCTCGAAGTCTCATTTTTCGGAGTGGCTTGTGGCAATTTTTACAAACTAATTTGTGTCCCTGGCACCAACAACCACATTCTTTGCATTTTTTTTCGAAGAACATAACAAACTTGTTTTTAATGCAGCTTTCTTAAATATACGAAAAAAAATGCAGTTATCCAATTGGTTATGAGTCGTTTGAGTACTAGGTTCAAGTTGTGGGTGAGCAAAAAAAAGACTCCTGAACGTTCGGGAGTCTTTCTAATTGGTTGGTTGAATTTTAGATCTTATCCATTCATGGAAATAAGAAATTCAGCATTATTATCAGTTCTTTGAATGCGATCTTTCAAGAACTCCATGGCTTCCAAAGGAGTCATGTCTGCAAGGTGCTTTCTCATAATCCACATACGTTGTAATTCTTCTTTACCCATCAATAGGTCTTCTCTACGTGTACTGGAGTTAACGAGGTCAATAGCTGGGTAGATACGTTTGTTAGCAATTTTTCGATCCAACTGCATTTCCATATTACCCGTACCCTTAAATTCTTCAAAGATGACTTCGTCCATCTTAGAGCCCGTGTCAACTAATGCTGTAGCTATAATCGTTAATGAACCACCGTTTTCAATGTTACGAGCGGCACCAAAGAAACGTTTTGGTTTGTGTAGCGCATTGGCATCAATACCTCCAGAGAGTACTTTACCCGAAGCCGGAGATACGGTGTTGTATGCACGTGCTAAACGCGTAATAGAGTCCAATAAGATAACAACATCATGGCCACATTCAACCATTCTTTTGGCTTTCTCAAGAACGATATTGGCAACTTTTACGTGTCTGTCTGCAGGCTCATCAAAAGTAGAAGAAACAACTTCAGCATTTACCGTACGAGCCATGTCGGTAACTTCTTCCGGTCTTTCATCAATTAGAAGTACAATCATATATACTTCTGGGTGATTTTTAGCTATCGAGTTTGCTACCTCTTTCAATAAGACTGTTTTACCTGTTTTGGGTTGAGCTACAATCAATCCACGTTGTCCCTTACCAATAGGAGAAAATAAATCAATAACCCGCGCAGCGGTACCGGCTTTATTTTCTGCAATATTGAACTTTTCGTCAGGGAATAATGGTGTGAGGTGCTCAAAAGAAACGCGATCTCTCACGTAACCAGGATCTCTACCATTAATACTGTCAATTTTAGTGAGTGGGAAGTATTTTTCACCTTCTTTGGGAGGTCGAACTTCTCCTCTTACGCTATCTCCGGTTTTTAAACCAAAAAGTTTGATCTGAGAGTGAGAAACGTAAATGTCATCCGGAGAACTTAAATAGTTGTAGTCAGAAGAGCGCAGGAAACCATATCCATCAGGCATAATTTCCAAGACTCCTTCGCTTGAAACAATCCCTTCAAATTCAAACTCAACATGACCCTTGTTCTCATTTCTTCGGTTTTGTTGATTGCGTTGTTGATTTTGATGATTTTTTTGACGTCTATTATCCTGAGGCTTTTGAGGTTTCTCTTGGCTTGGTTTTTTGGAATTAGACGATGTATTTTCCGGATTTTTTGTTCCGGGATTATTTTGTGTGGTATCAGAAACTCTTTGTTCTGCTTTTTTGATTCGGTCTAATTGAGACTCATTTTTTCTTCTTGGGCGTAGAACTCTTTCTTTCGGTTTCTGTTTTTCAGAAGTTTCTTTTTCTTTAGCTGGAGGGGCTATTTTAGTATTTGTAATTTTTTTTGGCTCCATAGCTACAGGCTTATTCGGTTTTATATTTTGATTTGATTTTTTTTGTACATCAGGTTTTGCCACTTCAGGTTTTGCCACTTCAGGTTTTGGATTGATTTTAGTTTTTGTAGCGGCTTTTGGGTTAACGGCTTGAACATCCAAGATTTGATAAATTAAGTCCATTTTTTTCAATGTCCTGTATTTGGGGATGTTTAAGTTTTTTGCAATATCCTGTAAAACAGGAAGTAACTTACTTTTTAGTTCTAAAATGTCATACATGTGGAGCGGAAATGTTTTGTATAATAGAGCCTGTGTTAGGCTTTTTTTAATGGAAAGTAAACTTGAGGATTGGCTGATATTCTTTGAAAACTGAATATTTTGCTCTACAATAGTACAAATAATATTTTGGATATCTAGTCTTATCATTGGAAAATACTTTTTCGCATGTCTCAGTATAGGTCCAATTTGGTAGTTCTGAAGGTCATATCTTTTTACTGATTTTTCAGTTTGTAAGATCATTCTTCTTATTTTTGAGAAAAATAAATAACATGCTTCAACGAATACAATCTATCTACTTGACCATAGCTTTTATTGCGATGGCTTTCCTATCATTTCGCGTTCCTATTTACACTTTAGATGATAAGCTAATTAAGGCTCAAGATGATACCAAGATGTTTATTTTAACGCTACTCTCTAGTCTGTTGGCTCTTGTGGGCTTATTTATTTACAGAAATCGTAAAATTCAAATGAAGTTAATCCGACTTGCAGTAATAATTAATATGATTATTGGTGTAAGGTTGTTTGTGGTTTGGAAAGCGTTTCAGGTCACATTAAATATCAATGGCCTCCTCATTGTATTTTTAGCAACTGTTGCATTGATTTTAGCTTATAAAGGTGTTAAAAAAGACGATAATCTTGTACGTTCTGTAGATCGTATTCGCTAACGCTTCCCCAACTCAACGACTTCTAAGTCTTTAATTTCATCTCCGTCAATCGTAAACCGGAGTAGGGTTCGTACTTGATGGAATCCGTGTTTCCCTGCAGCTCCTGGGTTCATGTGCAGTAAGGATAAGTCCTTGTCGTACATGACTTTGAGAATGTGTGAATGTCCACTTATGAATAGCTTGGGCGGATTTTTTTGGATTTCATCTCGAATGAATGGTGAGTACCGTTTAGGATATCCACCGATATGCGTTATCCAGACGTCAACATTTTCGCACATGAAACGCTGATGAAGTGGGCACTCCAGTCTTATTGTTTTGGAATCAATGTTACCATATACGGCTCTAGTAGGCTTTATGGCTTTTAATTGATCCAGCACCGAGACATCCCCAATATCTCCTGCATGCCATATTTCATCACAAGCCTTAAGGTGTTTCAGAATAGAGGCGTCTATATGAGAATGCGTGTCTGACAAGAGTCCTATTCGTTTCATGGGGTATTTTTACATGTTTGCTTCACGCAATTTACTGTTCTTTATTCGAATCTTTGAAGAAGATTGAGAATATTCATCGGACTTAAGAATCAATACTTTTGTGGCTCATTAATCATTAATCTTAGTATTTTTGTTTCAAATTCATGTTTTGAGGTATTTCATCAGTTTGGCATATAAAGGAACCGATTTTCACGGATGGCAAGTTCAGCCAAATGCGATAAGTGTTCAACAGGTTGTTAATGAGGGTTTGTCTGTTCTTATAAAAGATCAGATTACTACTTTAGGTGCGGGAAGAACTGATACAGGTGTTCATGCGAAACAGATGTATGCCCATTTTGATACGAATGTAGAATTTGACTGCGATGAAATTACGTATCGATTGAATGCTTTTCTCAATAACGACGTCGTTATCAAAGCAATCTTTCCAGTTTCTGAGGATGCACACGCAAGATTTGATGCTTGTTCTCGAGTTTATGAGTATTGGTTGATTCAAGAGAAGAATCCTTTTTTGCAGGATGCGGCATGGTTGGTATATGGCACTCTTGATTTTGATGTGATGAATGAGGCTTCAGCCTATTTATTGAATGTAAGTGATTTCACAAGTTTTGCTAAGGTGCATTCAGATGTTAAAACTCATATTTGTGATGTGCGCAATGCGCATTGGGATTTTAAAGATGGAGTTTGGGTTTTCACTATAGAGGCGAATCGGTTTCTAAGAAACATGGTTCGTGCAATCGTAGGTACCCTTGTAGAACTTGGGAAAGGTAAAATTACGCTTCGGCAATTTAAAGACATCGTTGCGAAATTAGATCGGGGTGCTGCAGGTGTATCTGCTCCTGCTAAAGGTTTATATCTCACGGAAGTTGATTATTTAGAAAGAGATTTGAATGGGGTCTAAGCAAAGTAATAAGATTTTTGATTTTAAGCTTTTATCGAGAGTGCTGAGTTTTGTACGACCTTACAAGTTCATCTTTTTTGTGAGCATCTTCTTCAGTATCTCTCTTGGGCTTCTTTCTGTTGCAAGGCCTATTATTATTGAGTATACCGTTGATAATTTCATCATTGGGAAAAACCCTGAGATGTTATTGAAGTATACCCTAATTATGATAGGGTTACTTTTTTTAGAGTCTATTTTCCAGTTTTTATTCGTGTATGTAGCCAACTGGATTGGTCAATCTGTAATCAAAGATATCCGAGAGGGTTTGTACAGGAAGATATTATCTTTTCGTCTAAAGTATTTTGATAATACGCCCATAGGTGCTCTTGTGACACGTTCGGTTTCAGATATTGAAACCATTGCAGAAATTTTCTCCCAAGGGGTTTTGGTTGTATTTAGTGATCTTTTCAAGATTGCCATAATCTTGGTTTGGATGTTTTCTAACGATGTGAACTTGAGTTTAATTACTCTAGCTGTTTTTCCTATCCTTATCTGGGCTACAAAATACTTTCAAAGGGCAATGAAAAGTGCTTTTGAAGACGAAAGGACAGCTATTTCTCGCTTAAATACTTTTGTGCAAGAACACATTTCAGGGATGAAAATTGTCCAGATTTTCAATCGTGAAGAAGCAGAGCTTGACAATTTCAAAGAAGTAAATGCTACGTTTCGAAAAGCAACGATTAAAGCCATTTGGCATTTTTCAATTTTCTTACCGGTTATAGAGATAATGAGTGCTATATCCATAGGGGCCATGGTTTGGTATGGTGGCTTGAATATACTTTTAGGTGGTGAAGTTACCTTGGGTATGATGATGGCATTTATTCTACTCATTAATATGCTATTTAGGCCTGTACGACACCTAGCTGACCGCATTAATGTCATTCAAAGAGGGATTATTGCTTCGAATCGAGTTTTTAAGATATTGGATACCGATGAGCGGGTTCACTCTAATGGTACCCTGAAATTAGAGCGGGTTCAGGGGAATGTTAAATTTGAGAATATTAATTTCTCTTACGTGGAAGGTGAACCGGTTCTTAGGGATATCAATTTTGAAATTGAAGCCGGAAAAACTCTTGCCCTTGTAGGCGCTACAGGTTCGGGTAAGAGCTCTATCATAAATTTATTACTACGTTTTTACAATATTGATTCCGGTAGTGTGTTTTTGGACGGTAAGGATATTACACGTTATGATGTTCAATCTCTCAGAAGTCATTTAGCCTTAGTGCTCCAGGATGTGTTTTTGTTTTCTGATTCCATCTACAAGAATATTGTCTTGGATAAAGACATAAGCATTGCTAGGGTAGAGGAGGCTTCAAAAGCTATTGGTTTAGAAGGTTTCATAGAGCAACTCCCTGGGGGTTATAATTACAATGTTCGTGAAAGAGGAATTATGTTATCTGCCGGACAACGACAATTGATTGCATTTTTGAGGGCGTATGTGTGCAATCCAAGTGTGTTAATCTTAGATGAGGCTACCTCATCAGTAGACGTTCAGACAGAGAGTCTTATTCAACAAGCCATTAATAAATTGACAGAGGGCAGGACTTCCATAGTAATAGCACATCGTTTGGCAACCATTCAGAATGCAGATAAAATATTAGTTATGGACCAGGGGCGGATTGTTGAGTCGGGTACACATGACGATTTACTGGTTAAAAAAGGGTATTATAGTAAGCTGTTTGAGTTGCAGTTTAGCTCTCACCTTTAGGTCGATAGCTTTAGTTTGTAAGTTGTACTGGGTTGAATTTTTCTTGTAAGAATAATCCAGTAGAACTTTCCACACAATTGATGATATCTTCAGGCACCCCCTCAAAGATAAGTTGTCCTCCTTTTTTTCCGCCTTCCTTTCCCAAATCGATAAGCCAATCTGCACATTTAATAACATCCGGATTGTGTTCGATTACTAGAATTGTATGGCCATTTTCAATGAGTGCATTAAATGATTGTAAGAGTTTTTTGATGTCGTGAAAGTGTAAGCCTGTAGTAGGTTCATCAAAAATAAAGAAATGCTGACCCTGACTTTTTCCTTTCCCTAAGAATGAGGCCAATTTAACGCGCTGAGCCTCACCTCCGCTTAATGTAGACGAAGATTGCCCCAGGTTTATATATCCCAGACCTACATCTTGAAGCGGTTGAAGTCGTTTGGAGATTTTAGGTTGTTCCCATTTTTCAAAAAATGAGATGGCTTCATCAATAGTCATTTCCAAGATGTCGGAAATATTCTTATCGTTAAACTTGACTTCTCTTACCTCATCCTTAAATCGTTTTCCTTGACAATGCTCGCATTTCAGATGAACATCAGCCATGAATTGCATTTCGATGGTTACTTCTCCTTCTCCTTGACAATGATCACATCGCCCCCCTTGGGTGTTAAAAGAGAAGTGTTTGGTTTTAAACCCTCTTGTTTTTGATAAGGTTTGTTTGGCAAAGAGCGCTCTAATTTCATCGTATGCCTTGATGTAGGTAACTGGATTAGATCTAGAAGATTTCCCGATCGGATTTTGATCTATAAACTCAACAGATGAAATGTTTTTTACAGCCCCTGATAAGCTGTCAAATTGCCCAGCTTTTGGACCGTACCCACCCAGAGCTTTGACCAGGGCAGGGTAGAGAATAGTTTTTATCAAGGTGCTTTTTCCGGAACCACTTATACCACTAACTACGGTGAGAACATTAAGTGGAATGGTAACGTCAATATTTTTCAGGTTGTGATGTCGTGCACCTTTAATTTGAAGGGAATCTGTCCAAGTTCTTTTTTGGGGAATATCAATGCTTAAATCACCATTTAGATATTTTGCGGTAAGACTTTCTTTTTCTTTTTGAATTTGTTCGTGTGTTCCGTGAAACATCACTTGCCCACCTTGTATTCCTGCCATAGGCCCCATGTCAATAACTAAATCGGCAGCTTTCATGATGTCTTCATCGTGTTCCACAACAATTACGGTATTTCCAATGTCTCTAAGAGAACGCAATATCTTAATCAATCTTTCGGTGTCTTTGGAGTGGAGACCTATGCTAGGCTCATCAAGAATGTACATAGAGCCAACAAGGCTACTGCCTAGTGAAGTTGCTAGATTAATGCGTTGAGATTCTCCACCTGAAAGCGTTGAGGACCTTCGGTTGATGCTGATGTAGCTAAGGCCTACATCAGTAAGGAATTGAAGTCTGTTTTGGATTTCTTTAAGTAGTCTCCCAGCAATTGCCAGGTCAGCTTTGTCAAGTTTTATATGTTTGAATATTTCAAACAGTTCATCCACGGGAAGATCCACAATTTCAAATATCGAATGGCCTCCTACTTTTACATAGTCAGCTTCTTTGCGAAGACGTTTTCCCTTGCAATCTAGGCAAGTAGTTTTCCCTCTGTATCTTGAGAGTAATACCCGATTTTGAATTTTGTAATTCTTCTTTTCTAATTGAGAGAAAAATTTATTGATTCCTTTGAATTCTTTATTTCCATTCCACAAGAAATCTTTTTGCTTTTCAGTTAGCTCAAAATAAGGCTTGTGAATAGGGATGTCCCATGCTTCAGAGTTAAATACAAGATCGTCCCTGTATTTAGATAGCGTTTCTCCTTTCCAGCAAGCGATAGCGTCTTCATAAATCGAAAGGCCTGTATTCGGAATCACCAAGTCTTCGTCAATTCCTACAACACTTCCATAGCCCTCGCAAGTTTTACAAGCTCCGTAAGGATTGTTAAAGCTAAACAAATGCATGCTAGGCTCTTCAAAAGTCTCACCATCGGCTTCAAATCGGTTGCTAAAGCTTTTAAGTAGCTTCGATTCGACGAATTCAATAACACATTCTCCTTTACCCTCGTGAAAAGAAGTTTGAATAGAGTCTGCTATTCGTTCTTTGAAGCTGTTTTCGTGTTTAACGCTTACACGATCTATCAGTAGGAAAAATGAATCTCCAAGATTTGTGTTGTTTTCTAAAATCGTTTCAATTCGAATGATTTCATCTTGGTGCTTAACACGTAAATAGCCTTGTTGAAGCAGCATTTCAAGATAAAGTTTGTGGTCTCTACCCTCAAGTTGTGTACGTGCAAGAATATTGACTTTAGCCCCTTCATTCTTACCAATAATATAGTCTACAACGTCTTGAATGCTGTTTTTTTTAACCTCAGAGCCTGAATGGGGAGAGAAGGTTTTTCCGATTCGTGCAAACAACAGTTTGATGTAATCGTAAATCTCAGTACTCGTTCCTACCGTAGATCTTGGGTTTTTTGAGTTTACTTTTTGTTCGATAGCAATCGCGGGAGAAATTCCTTTGATACTATCTACTTCGGGTTTGTTAAGTCGTCCCAGAAACTGACGCGCATAAGAAGAAAGGCTCTCAACATACCTACGTTGCCCTTCAGCATAAAGTGTGTCAAAAGCTAAACTGGATTTTCCAGAACCTGAGAGTCCTGTAATCACAACGAATTTGTTCCGTGGAATGGCCACATCAATGTTTTTCAGATTATGCAATCTGGCTCCTTTGATGAGGATGTGTTCTTTAGGGTTGAGTTTGTCAAATTCTTTCATAGATCTCTTGAGAGCGGCAAAAATGCAAAATTATGAAATTTAATTGCGATAACATTTGAAGAATTGGCATCATTATTGAAAAGTTTGTATATTGTAACAAATTATACAAACAAAACCTATCTGCCTATAGAAGCATTTCTACCTATTACATTTTATTGATGTTTAACCTAAATGGTAGCTTATGCGTGTGCAAAATTTTTCCGACCAAGAACTTATTAGTGCTTTTTTATCTGGAGACTCTTTATCTATTGAACGACTTATTGTTCGTCATAAAGACAAAGTTTTTGGATACATCATGTCCAAGGTGAAAGATATTGACTTGGCCAATGATATTTTTCAAGACGTTTTTATTAAAGTCATCAATAAACTTCAGGAAGGACGCTATAATGATGAAGGTAAGTTTATTTCATGGGTAATGAGAATTTCTCACAATCGGATTATAGATCATTTTAGAAAGGAGTCTAGAGTGCGAATGGTTCGTTCAAAAGATGACTTTGATATATTTAATGTTTTAGGTGAGGAGTCAGAATCTACAGAGGCCGAAATTGTGCAAAGTCAAGTTTTTGCCGATGTTAAAAAGTTGATTGGTTTCCTGTCTCAAGAGCAAAGAGAGGTTTTAGAGATGAGGTATTATGCAGGAATGACTTTTAAAGAGATTTCTGAAGAATGCGACATCAGTATTAATACCGCTTTGGGAAGAATGCGTTACGCTCTGATGAATCTCAGGAAACTTCAAGAAAAGCACCAAATAAATTTAGAAGCATACTAAAATCATAAGCTTTGCCGTTATAGAATAAACTAAAATACGTTCTATGGCAAAAACAATTACGCACTACGACAGAATCGGACTGTCAGATTCCGAGAAAAAAAACAATCAAAACAATACGAGTTCCGCACCCTCAGAAGAAGCTTTGAGATTTGTCTTAGATTATGCCAAATCATCTTCTGTCGTGAAGACAAATGCTATAGATAGCATTGTTGTTTTAAATAACTAATTCATTAAAATTTATCTTTTTATTGTTGATAAATACTGCCTCGTTTGATGCGTTCAAATGAGGCATTTTTTTAAATTTGAAAGTAAGAAAGATGTAAAGCTATGACGAATTTAAAAGAAGGAGATAAAGCACCTGAATTCAGGGCTTTTAATGAAAAAGAACAAGAAGTTTCTTTATCAGATTTTGTCGGTAAAAAGGTGATACTCTATTTCTACCCAAAAGATATGACACCAGGTTGTACCGCTGAGTCATGTAATCTCGGCGAAAATTATACAGAACTTCAGAGCAAAGGATTTGTTGTTTTGGGTGTAAGTCCTGATTCAGTGAAAAGACATCAAAAGTTTATTGATAAATACGATCTGCCATTTAGCTTAATTGCTGATGAGCAGAAAGAAGTCATACGTGCCTACGGCGTTTGGGGGCCTAAAAAATTTATGGGTAAAGAATACGACGGTGTTCACAGAACCACTTTTGTGATTGCTGAAAATGGAACGATTGAAAAAATATTCACGAAAGTAAAAACAAAGGATCACAGTAATCAGATATTAGAATCATACGAGTAGTGACATAAATTGACGCAGCCAGCTTGTTTATTTGTAGCTGTAAAGAAAAAAACTATGGAAAAGGAAAGAGAAGCTAAACTAAAAGCATTACAACTTACAATGGATAAGTTGGAAAAAACCTATGGTAAAGGTGCTGTAATGAAAATGGGGGATGTAGTAGCAGAAGATATTGCTTGTATTTCTTCAGGCTCTTTAGGGCTAGATTTAGCTCTAGGTATAGGAGGTTATCCAAAAGGACGAGTTGTTGAGATTTACGGTCCTGAATCTTCGGGTAAAACCACGCTCGCGATACACGCAATGGCAGAAGCTCAGAAAGCTGGAGGAATAGCTGCATTTATTGATGCAGAGCATGCTTTTGATCGCTTTTATGCCGAAAATTTAGGGGTAAACATTGATGAGTTAATCATTGCACAACCTGATTCTGGAGAGCAAGCCTTGGAAATTGCAGATAATTTGATTCGATCTGGAGCCGTAGATATCATTGTCATTGACTCCGTTGCAGCGCTTACCCCTAAAAGTGAAATAGAGGGTGAGATGGGAGATTCCAAAATGGGCTTACACGCCCGATTAATGTCGCAGGCACTAAGAAAACTTACCGCATCTATTTCAAAAACGGGATGTACTTGTATTTTCATCAATCAGCTTCGTGAAAAAATAGGTGTGATGTTCGGGAACCCAGAAACAACTACGGGAGGGAATGCGCTTAAGTTTTATGCCTCTGTACGCTTGGATATTCGAAGAAGTACACAGTTGAAAGATGGCGACCAGGTTATTGGTAACCGAACTCGTGTGAAGGTAGTTAAGAATAAAGTAGCACCTCCATTCCGTAAAACAGAATTTGATATTATGTACGGAGAAGGTGTTTCAAAAGCCGGAGAAGTCATCGATTTAGGTGTAGAGTATGGTGTGGTAAAGAAAAGCGGTTCATGGTTCAGTTATGGCGACACAAAATTGGGGCAGGGTCGTGATGCGGTAAAACGCTTACTTCTCGACAACATAGAGCTCGCTGAGGAGTTGGAAGAGAAAATTGTCTCTGAGATACAAAACGCATAAAATTAGAACCCTTCGGGGTTCTTTTTTTGTCAAAAAAAAAGGAGCCCGAAGGCTCCTTTAACATATTTAGGAAGGTTTGCTTTTTTATTTGCTTACTTTATCCACGATGGCTTTGAAAGCCTCTGGATGGTTCATGGCTAAATCGGCCAAAACCTTACGGTTAAGTTCGATGTTGTTTTTATGAACCGCTCCCATGAATTGAGAGTAAGACATGCCGTATTGACGTGCACCGGCATTGATACGCTGAATCCATAAAGATCGAAAATTTCTTTTCTTAACCTTACGGTCTCTGTAAGCGTATGTTAAACCTTTTTCAACCGCGTTTTTCGCGACAGTCCAAACGTTTTTTCTTCTTCCGAAATAACCTTTGGCAAGTTTGATTACTTTTTTTCTGCGTGCTTTAGACGCAACATGATTTACTGATCTAGGCATAATGTTTAATTTTTTTATACGTAGCGGTTTCTTTCAAAACTCTTAGGTGCTATGTACAGGGTTAATTAATAAACGCTAATTGCGTATTACAAACACAATTGTTGCTTGATGTTTGGTACGTCTGATTCGTGTACCAGACCTGTTTTTGTTAAGTTACGCTTTTGTTTGGTCCCTTTCTTAGTAAGAATGTGACTTTTAAAAGCATGCTTTCTTTTGATTTTACCAGTTCCCGTTAGCTTAAAACGCTTCTTGGCACTGGATTTGGTTTTCATCTTTGGCATGATCTGTCCTCTTTATTTCCTAAATATGAGTTCTTATTTCTTTTTTGGGCTGATAAACATAATCATACGTTTACCTTCCAGTTTTGGTAATTGTTCCACTTTTCCGAAGTCTTCTAACTCCTGAGCAAAGCGAAGCAATAATATTTCTCCTTTGTCTTTAAACAAGATCGAACGTCCTTTAAAGAATACGAATGCTTTAAGCTTAGCACCATCTGACAAGAATTTCTTGGCATGCTTTAGTTTAAAGTCGAAATCGTGTTCATCTGTATTCGGGCCAAAACGAATTTCCTTAATCACCACTTTTGCAGCTTTGGCTTTCATTTCTTTCTGACGCATTTTTTGCTCGTACAAGAACTTGTTATAGTCTACAATACGGCAAACAGGTGGGTTTGCTTTAGCAGCAATCTCTACCAAGTCGAGTCCTAGTTCATCAGCGAGCGCGATGGCTTTTCGAGTAGGGTAAACACCTTCTTCTACACCCTCACCAGCAGTAAGACGCACTTCCGGCGCTCTAATTGCTTTGTTAATGTTGTGTGCATTTTCTCTAATGACACGTCCAGGACCTCTACTTCTTCTTCTTCTAATTGCTATGGCTTGTTCCTCCGATAATTTAGTTAAACAACAAATTCGTCAATATTTTCTGTAATCTCTTTATTCGTTAAGGCTGTAAATTCCTCTAAGCTCATACTGCCTAGGTCTTCACCACCGTGGCGTCTTACAGAAACTTTGCCCTCAGCGGCTTCACGTTCTCCAACGATAAGCATGAAGGGTATTTTACGAACTTCTGCATCACGGATTTTACGACCTGTTTTTTCACTACGGTCGTCAATCTCGGCGCGAATATCGGAAATTTTAAGCGAATTTAAAACTTCCTTGCTATAATCCATGTACTTATCACTGATTGGAAGTATACAAACTTGGTCAGGTGTAAGCCACAATGGGAAGTTTCCTCCGCAGTGTTCAAGTAATACAGCGACAAATCGTTCCATTGATCCAAAAGGTGCTCGGTGAATCATGACCGGTCGATGTTTTTTATTGTCAGATCCGGTGTATTCCAACTCAAAACGTTCTGGTAGATTGTAATCTACTTGAATGGTACCCAATTGCCAGGATCTACCCAGAGCATCTTTGACCATAAAATCTAGTTTCGGTCCGTAAAAGGCTGCTTCGCCATATTCTACTATGGTTTTTAAGCCTTTTTTGTCGGCTGAATCGATAATCGCATTTTCTGCCAGATCCCAATTTGAATCACTACCGATGTATTTTTCTCTGTTTTCTTTATCACGTAAAGAAACCTGTGCCGTGAAATCTTCAAATCCTAAAGCCTTAAATACATAAAGGACCAAGTCGATCACTTTTTCAAATTCTTCTTGCACTTGGTCGGGCCTTACAAACAAGTGAGCATCGTCCTGAGTAAACCCTCTTACACGAGTAAGTCCATGCAATTCACCACTTTGTTCGTAGCGGTAAACCGTACCGAATTCTGCGTAGCGCACCGGAAGGTCTTTGTAAGATCGAGGTTTGCTTTTGTAAATTTCACAGTGGTGCGGGCAGTTCATTGGTTTTAAGAAAAACTCTTCACCTTCGTTAGGGGTTTTAATGGGTTGGAAAGAATCTTCTCCGTATTTATCATAGTGTCCGGAACAAACGTATAGGTCTTTGTTGGCAATATGAGGTGTAATGACAGGTTCGTAACCCGCAATAACCTGTGCTTTTTTTAAGAAGTTTTCCAATCGCTCTCTTAAAGCAGCTCCTTTAGGCAACCACAAAGGTAAACCCTGGCCTACCTTTTGTGAGAAGGTGAAAAGTTCCATTTCTTTACCTAGCTTACGATGGTCTCTTTTCTTAGCCTCTTCGAGCATTTCTAGATAAGCCGTAAGTTCTTTGTTTTTAGGAAAAGTGATTCCGTATATCCGCGTGAGCTGTTTGTTTTTTTCATCACCTCTCCAGTAGGCACCTGCTGTATTGAGGAGTTTGATGGCTTTAATAAAGCCGGTATTAGGAATGTGAGGGCCTCTACACAAATCAGTGAATTCTCCTTGCTTGTAAAAGGTGATTTGACCATCTTCTAAGTTCTCCAGAAGCTCTAGTTTGTATTCATCATCTTTTTTCTGAAAGTAAGATACGGCATCCGCTTTAGAGATTTCAATACGTTCGAACTGATTTTTTTGACGTGCCAATTCCGTCATTTTTTTCTCAACTTTTGGGAAATGGTCTGAAGAGAAACTGTGTTCGCCAAAATCAATATCGTAATAGAACCCGTTTTCAATGGGAGGTCCAATAGCTAGTTTGACACCTGGGTAGAGTGCTTCGAAAGCTTCAGCCATAAGGTGGGCAGAAGAATGCCACATGGCCATTTTCCCATTTTCATCGTTCCATGTAAGGAGTTTTAGGCTCGCATTATTAAAGATGCCTCGAGTGGCATCCCATACTTCGCCGTCTATCTCTGCTGCCAAAACATTACGAGCCAATCCGCTACTGATCCCCTCAGCAACTTGCATTGCTGTGGTGCCTTTTGGGTATTGTTTAACCGTTCCGTCGGGTAGTGTAATGTCAATCATTGCTTCTTATTTCATGAAATTTTACGAGCGTCTGCAAATATACATTTTTGTCAGTGATTCTAAAGTATATGTGTCTTATTATCGAGAAGCTCTAATTTGTTGATTTTTACTCTGTATTGTCTCTTAAATGTTTCGGCTTTGGAGTGATTTACTCCAAAAACTTTTTGTCGTTCTGTTGATGGATTCCCCCTTTTTATTTAAAGTATCAGTCAATTTAATAGTTGACGGGGGTTTTAGAGTGCTGTATCAGTTATTCGGTCTATAAAAATCTAGTTTTTAGCTTATGAAATTACTTGAAAAGCTTATATTTGATATACAATTAATTTGAATTAATTTGACGATTATGAAAAATAGAACTCTGCCCCTGATAGTGCTGTTGGTGCTATCATGTTTCACTTCCCAAAATGTGAACGCTCAGAATTGTGAAACACCGGCTCCTTATGAAGGGAATACAGGAGTGAATATGACTGTCATGTTGTTGTCGACTTTTGTGGAATCGCTTCCAATTTCTGGAACTTCTGCCTATTTAGTCGCAAAGGCAGAATCTGGTATGGTGGTTGGTTCGGCAGAAGTGGACGGGACAGATCAGACGTCAATAGCTATATGGGGTAATGATACTTTTACCACCCAGATAGATGGCGCCACAACAGGTGAAGAAATTTCTTTTCAATTGGTTGATGATTCTGGATTGTATGATTTAGAGTTTATGGAAATTA
>Ga0207964_1000167_pt1 | contig 21412 bp, 15 predicted proteins | sample Knorr_S23_td_250_FD_185608 | JGI IMG/M metagenome (GOLD analysis project Ga0207964, IMG submission 185608) | Marine microbial communities from Southern Atlantic Ocean transect - Knorr_S23_td_250_ad_251m_LV_A (SPAdes) (version 2) | ecosystem: Environmental > Aquatic > Marine > Oceanic | place...
CAATTAACAGGAGAATAAACAGGATATTTAAATAAGCAAAGGCCGAAAGGTCAAACCGTATGCCTTGCCAGAATGCACTCAGGATGCCATCTTCATAAATTAGAGGGAATAGATCCGAGGTGTAGCAGAAAAAAACGAGTCTACTGAGGCTGTAAAAAATTAAAGCAATAATTAAGCATTGCAATAAGAATGATAGGTGTTTGATGTGATTTTTCATTTATGAAGTCTCAAATAAAATTTAGTCCATAAAATAAGATGTTTGTTATGCCAAAATACGGATTTATTCAATATTTTGGTCTCATAAAATTTTAGAATTGTGATGGAAATTCAATACAATAGAAAAGGATACACGGATACACAACTTCAGGAGCTCTACAAGTCTATTCTTAAACCGAGGATGATCGAAGAAAAGATGCTTATTCTTTTGCGTCAGGGCAGAATATCGAAATGGTTTGGGGGCATAGGTCAGGAAGCGATCTCTGTTGGTGTAACGAAAGCGTTGGAACAGGAGGAATACATTCTTCCCATGCACCGTAATTTAGGTGTTTTTACCGGTCGGGATATTCCATTAAGTAAATTATTTTCTCAGTTTCAGGGAAAAGAAAATGGCTTTACCAAAGGTAGAGATCGCTCTTTTCATTTTGGAACAAAAGCACATCATATTGTTGGGATGATCTCTCATTTAGGACCACAATTGGCTTTAGCTGATGGTATTGCCCTGGCAAATAAATTGAAAGACAATAAACAGATCTGTGTGGTGTTCTCCGGTGATGGAGGAACGAGTGAAGGTGATTTTCACGAAGCATTAAATGTAGCTTCAGTGTGGGATTTGCCCGTTATTTTTGTCATTGAAAATAACGGATATGGTTTGTCCACGCCAACGAATGAGCAATTCCGTTGTGAGCGTCTTGCTGATAAAGGTGTTGGTTATGGTATGGACGCTTACCGCATTGATGGTAATAATATTCTGGAAGTTTATTCTACCATTACGAAACTCGCTGAAGAGATAAAAAAGAACCCCAAGCCTGTTTTATTAGAATGTCTGACGTTTCGGATGCGCGGGCATGAGGAAGCTTCCGGAACAAAATATGTTCCTCAGGAATTGATGGATGTGTGGGCAGAAAAAGATCCTGTAAAGAACTATGAGGCGTTTTTATTAGCTGAAGGTGTTATTGATGAAGATTTTATCAAAGCCTTTAAAGCAGAGGTAAAGGCTGAGATCGAAAAAGGTCTTGAATTGGCTGATGAAGAAGAAAATGTAGAAGCCGATACCTCAAGAGAATTGGCTGATATTTTTGCACCACATGATTTTACAGAGAAAAAGCCTGTAGGTGATATCAAGAAGAAGATTCGAATGGTAGATGCCATTTCCGAGGGTTTGCGTCAGTCGATGGAGCGTTTTGACAATTCCCTGATTATGGGGCAAGACATTGCTGAGTACGGTGGTGTCTTTAAAATTACAGAAGGTTTTGTCGCACAATTTGGAAAAGACAGAGTGCGAAACACACCTATTTGTGAATCTTCCATTGTAAGTGCAGCACTCGGACTATCTATTTCAGGATACAAAACCATTGTAGAAATGCAGTTTGGCGATTTCGTGACTTCAGGTTTCAATCCGATTATTAATAATCTTGCAAAGTCTCACTACCGCTGGGGGCAAAATGCCGATGTGGTGGTGCGTATGCCTTGTGGGGCAGGTGTGGGCGCAGGACCTTTCCATTCGCAAACCAATGAAGTCTGGTTTGCACATACGCCAGGGTTAAAGGTGGTTTATCCGGCCTTCCCAAGTGATGCAAAAGGACTATTAGCAGCTTCTATTGAAGACCCGAATCCGGTGATGTTTTTTGAGCATAAAGCCTTGTATCGAAGTTTGTATGAAGACGTAAACGAAGATTATTACACGCTTCCAATCGGAAAAGCTAATTTATTGAGAGAAGGAAAAGACCTAACGATTGTTACCTATGGAATGGGTGTTCATTGGGCTTTAAAAGCATTGGATGAACACTCTGAAATTTCTGCTGATCTGATCGATCTTCGTTCTTTAGTTCCTTTGGATAAAGAGGCGATATTAAGTTCGGTAAAGAAAACAGGGAAAGCAATTATTCTTCATGAGGATACCGTTTACGGCGGAATAGGAGGTGAGCTTTCGGCGATTATTTCTGAAGCCTGTTTTGAATCGCTCGACGCACCGGTGATGCGTTGTGGTAGTTTAGATACGCCTGTGCCTTTTGCCGCTGCTTTGGAAGAAGATTTTTTGGCGAATAAACGTTTTACCGAGAAACTATTGCAATTGTTTCATTACTAAAGAGTCTTGCAGTCATGCGGTCTTGATAAATTCATTTGTCACCCTGAGCTTGTCGAAGGGAGGCTGTCGAAGTACGGCAAATGAATTGTTTATCCTTCGACAGGCTCAGGATGACAATTCCTTCGATAGGTTTGTTCTTAAAAAAGTATGTCACACTGAGCTTGTCGAAGTGCGGCAGGCTTAGGATGACAACCCCCAACCTACTAACCCACTAACCTACTAACCCACTAACGTACTAACCCACTAACCCACTAACGTACTAACCCACTAATCTACTAACCTACTAACGTACCTAATACCTGAAAGCTTAGTCAAAATCCCCGACCAACAGATATTCAATAACACGCTCTTCCGGATTGAAAGTCACCAAGGCATCCAGTCCCATAGCTCTGACTGCTGCTTCGATGATCTCGTTTTCGGGAACAGAAGTAGATTTTTCTTCTTTTTTCAGAAAATAGATACCTGCTTGAAGTAGGGCACTCTTGGGGATTAATCCGATTAATTCAGAACCTGTAACCCGAACTCCCCGGGCTTCTGCTTTTTTAGAAACTTCCTCGAAAACGATGTGGATTGGAGTTTCTTTAATATTGGTTAAGTTCATGCTCACTTGAGCAAGGTCATATTCTTCGATGTACCAGCCAATCGCCTTAACATACTTTAGCGAACCCGGAGTCCATAGCGTATTTCCATTTTCATCTTTGACAATTGCACCTTCAGAAATATTACCTTCTCGTTTTATTCTTCCTTTTTCACGAACATCAAAAGCAATGGCATTTGCTTTTCGCACAGAAGTTGTGTTTAAGTTGACGTTGTAGGCAATGAGGAAATTACGGGCTGAAATGGCCGTTGCGCCGGTTAGTTTTGCCTTAACAAATTCTGCAGGACCAAAATCAGGTTTCCATTTCGGGTCAACTAATTTTGTTTTTAGACCTTCATATTCCCCTTTCCGAACGACGGCAAGATTTTTTCTTTCTTCCGTGCTGGCAGCGTATTCATAAAAGTACCCCGGAATTCCCAGCTCTCTACCTATGCGTTCTCCTAATTGGTGTGCGTATTTTACGACCTCTTCCATTTCGATATTAGCAATAGGAATTAAGGGACAAACATCTGTAGCTCCAATACGTGGGTGCTCGCCACTCTGCTCACTCATATCGATTAATTCAGAAGCTTTTTTGATGGCTAAGAATGCGGCATCAATCACTTCTTGTGGTGTTCCTACAAAAGTTACAACGGTACGGTTGGTTGCTTTTCCCGGATCTACATTTAAAAGTTTTACACCCTCTACCGTTTCAATGGCATCAGTAATCTGCTTGATCACGCCCATGTCGCGACCTTCCGAAAAGTTGGGTACACATTCGATAAGTTGTCTCATTTGGAATAGAATACTTTACATCGCTAAGATAAGAATAGACGGAGGTCTGTGAAAGGGCTTTCGGTTTGAATAATGTTTATTGGTGGTTTTTTACCGAAATAAACAACTCTCTTCCTTGTCTTGAAGGGATGGAATTGTGAGCCATTTCCATGCTTACATCACCGAAATGTTTTGCGAACAGCTTTTCATAATCACTTTTCTTTCCTCCAAAAGGAGGTCTGTTACTGAAGAGCTTGTCGTTAAAAAGCAGTCCCACCAGTTTCCCGTTTTCAGCAAGTAATTTTTTCATTTGAATGACGTAGTCTTCTCTTAAATTAGGGGTGATGGCACAAAAAAAAGTTTGCTCAATGATTAAGTCGTATTGACCTTGATGCTTGAAAAAGTCTTCGCAGATCAGTTGTTCTTTTGGAAATCCAGGCGTTCTTTTTTTGAAATCGTCGAGTGCTTTTTGCGCCCAATCGATGAGGAATACATTTTTGAAACCCAATTGATGAAGGTACTCGGCTTCGTAGGCATTCCCACATCCGGGAATGAGAATTTTTATGTCTTTGTGTTTTAATTGATCGAAATACGCTTTCAATGGGGTAGAGATGTGTCCGATGTCCCAGCCCATGTCTTGGTTGAGGTAGCGTTCGTTCCAGATGTCTTTTGTTAGTTTCATTTTGTTAGTGACCAGTTGGCAGTTGTCACAAACTGGTTTTTATTTTGTAAACTGTTTTGTTTAGTTCTCCGGTTTTTTTAAGTAAACCTTTTTCTATTCCAATTTTTAAATCTCTGCTTGCCGTTGCTGAAGAGATATTTTTAAAAACATTCATGTAATCTTTTCTTGAAAATTCATTTTGATTCTTTGAGATGAAGTAATGTAAACGTTCCTCTTGAGAAAAGATTCGATTATTAAAATTCAAGAGTTCACTGATGGAATCAATAATAACTGAAAGCATGTATTCAATGAAAAGTGTGGATTTTCCTGTTTTATCACATTTAGAAAGAACTCTGTAATATTCGTCTTGGGTCTGGCTTATTAAAGATTCAAAAGGTAAATATTCAAATACTTCATATTCCTGATACAGGATTAATGTTTGCCACAGCCTTCCCATTCTTCCGTTTCCGTCTAGAAATGGGTGAATAAATTCCATTTCATAATGAAAGACGCAACTTTTTATTAGAGCAAGTTCATCCGGGTCTTTTAAATATTTAAAAAGGTCTTTTATTAAAAAAGGTACGTTTTTAAAGGGAGGTGCTAAATGTGCTAATTTATTTGCTTTAACAATACCTACGCCTTCTAAACGATATTTTCCGGCATCCTTAATCAGGTCATGCATTAATGTTTTATGAGCTTTAAGAAATGATTTTTCGGATATTGGGTTAAATGTATGAAGGTTGTCATAGATGTCAATTGCATTTAAAACTTCTTTAATATCTTTTTGTGGACCCAGAACTCTTTTATTTTCAATAAGTCCGGTAATTTGCTCCTCGTTTAATGTATTTCCTTCAATCTTTAGTGAGTTATGAATAGTTTTGATTTTATTTTTCTTTCTTAGTTGTGGGGAGGGTCTGTCTAAGAATTTGGAATTAATTTCTCCAATCTTCTCTGAGATTGCAGTAATGAGTTTCAAAATAGTAGGAGTGATGTCGTAAGGTGGCTTCATGATAGTATCATTTGATCTTATCAAAGATAGTTGTTTTTTGCTAAAAACTGACTGCTTAAAAAAGTCATGCAGTCTGCGCTTCGACAGGCTCACCCTTCGACAGGCTCAAGATGACAATTATCAATTCATATTTCCTACTTCCTACTTCCTACTTCCTAATTAAAGCTTTGTAAAGAATCTCCACCGGGTGCAATGCTGTTCTTTGCGTTCCATCTTTAATTTGATGTCGGCAGCTGGTACCCGGGGCAGCGATAATCGTAGTTTCTGATTCTTTTCTAACCGCAGGGAATAAAACGAGTTCACCAATTTTCATGGACACATCGTAATGTTCTTTTTCGTAGCCGAAAGAACCTGCCATACCGCAACATCCCGATGGGATGAGTTGCACCTTGTAATTTTTGGGAAGTCCCAGGGCTACTTTAGAAGGAACCATAGAGGATAAAGCTTTTTGGTGGCAATGACCGTGAAGTCGAATGTGTTCTTCTTTTTCGGTGAAGTGATCCGAAGTAATTCTTCCGGCTTCTATTTCTCTTGCCAAAAACTCTTCAATGGTGAAGGTGTGCTTTGCTAAATAGTGTGCACTTTTTTGGTCTTCTACTAAATCTAAATATTCATCTCGGAGGGTTAGAATTGCTGAAGGTTCGATACCTATGAGCGGTTGCTCTTCTGAAACGATGGCTGATAGAAGGTCTGTATTTTTTTGTGCTAATTGTTTTGCTTCGGTCAGAAAACCTTTAGAGATAAAAGTTCTGCCACTTTCCTCGTGTTTTGGAATAATTACCTTGTAACTCAGTCTATTCAGTAATTTAATGGTTGTTATTCCTGTTGGAGTGTCATTGTAATTGGTGAATTCGTCGTTAAATAAATACACTTTTCCATTAGAGAATTCACCTTTTTGAGGATTGTTTTTGTACCAGTTCGCAAGGGTGGTTTTATGTAGTAAAGGCATTTCTCTTTGATCGGCAATACCCATTATTTTCTTTGCAATGCTAGAGCTGATACGGTTTTTCATTAAGAAATTATGAATCCCGGGTACGAAAGAGGCCAGTTTATTTGTTTTGGTGACTTTAGCAAATAACTTCGCTCTTAATGGTGCTCCCTTTTCTTTGTAATGCTGGTAGGTGTATTCGGCTTTCAATTTCGCCATATCCACATTTGAAGGACATTCGGATTTACAGCCTTTACACGAAATGCAAAGATCCATCACGTCCTTAATTTCTTCATTTTCGAAAGGTTTTTCCAGCGTAGTATCACTTAAAACTTCTCTTAGAATATTGGCTCTTGCTCTGGTGGTATGCTTTTCTTCACGGGTAGCCATGTAACTCGGACACATGGTTCCGCCGGAAAGTTCTGTTTTTCTGCAATCGCCCGAACCGTTACATTTTTCGGCAGCACGAAGCATGCCCATATCTTTGCTGAAGCTAAAAGCGGTGTCAAATTCCGGAGTGTTGTATCCCGGCATGTACCTTAGGTAGGAGTTCATGGACGGGGTGTCTACAATTTTTCCGGGATTGAAAATCCCCTTTGGATCCCAGGTGCTTTTGATGTCTTTACAATGTTGGTAGTTTTTTACTCCGATCATAAAAGGAATGTATTCTCCTCTTAAACGTCCGTCGCCGTGTTCGCCACTTAAAGAGCCTTTGTATTCCTTTACCAGATGCGCAATGTCGGTGGCAATGGTTTTGAATAATTGATTACCTTCTTCCGTTTTTAAATTGATGATCGGGCGTAGGTGAATCTCTCCCGTTGCAGCATGAGCATAATGCACACAGTAAAGATTCCTTTTTTCTAATAGTTTGTTAAAGTCTTCGATAAAAGAAGGCAGATCGTTTACGTCTACAGCGGTATCTTCAACAACAGCAACCGCTTTTGCATCTCCGGGAATATTGGAAAGCGATCCAAGCCCGGCTTTTCGTAAGGTCCATACTTTATTGATGTCGCTTCCTTTCACGACAGGGAGGTGTTGACCCAATTTTAGGATTTCAAAATGTGCAAGGCAATCTGCAATGACTTGATCTAATTTTTCTTTGGAGTCCTCTACAAATTCAACGACCAAAATAGCTTTTGGATCGCCCTTTACGAAGAAACGATTTTGTTGTTGCTCTTTGTTTTCTTTGGTACAGTCGAGTATGTAGTGGTCCATTAACTCGCAGGCGGTAGGCTTGAATTTTAGAGCTTCTAAATTTCCTTTAAGCGATTCTTTTATTGAATAGAAATGCATGCAAATTACAGCTTGATGTTCGGAAGGCACAGGCACAAGATTTACCTTTAATTCCGTCGTAAAAGCAAGTGTTCCTTCTGAACCGGCCAGCAGTTTGCAAAAATTGAATCGTTCTTCAGAATCGGTAAAAGAGTTTGACCCTGCTAACAGGTCAAGGGCATAGCCTGTATTTCTTCTTGGGATACTTTTTTTAGGGAACTCTTTTTCGATCTCGGTTCGGTTTTCTTCACTGGAGAAGAGTTCTTTTGCTTGTTTGTAGATGTTCGTTTCTAAGTCAGAAACGGTTCCGATACCCTTTGCTTTGGCTTCAAATTCTTCTTTGCTGAGGGCTTTGAATTCGGTTTCATTCCCATCAGCAAGGATCACTTTCATTGAGATAAGATGCTCTCTTGCCGAGCCATAGATTAATGACCTTGAGCCACAAGCGTTATTTCCCACCATTCCACCGATCATACAACGGTTGGAAGTAGAAGTTTCGGGACCGTAAAAAAGCCCGAATGGGTTGAGGTGAAGATTCAATTCGTCTCGAATAACCCCGGGTTGTACAATGGCGTAAGACTCTTTTGTGTTGACTTCAACGATTCGGCAAAACTCCTTAGAAATATCTACAATGATGCCACTTCCTACAACCTGTCCGGCAAGCGATGTTCCTGCAGCTCTGGGGATTATTGGAATAGATTCGGTGTTGGCAAATCGGATCAATTCCAATAAATCCTGTTTGGTTTTGGGGATGGCAACAGCCAGGGGTATTTCTCGATAGGAAGATGCATCTGTAGCGTACAGCTTACGCATAGTTTCGTCGAAATGTAATGTCCCTTGAATTTGCTTTGCTAAAGCTGTGATCTTGCTCTTCATCATTTCTCAAAAATACAAAAGTTGAAAGTTAAAAGTTGAAAATTGAAAGTTTTTGGTAGATCAGTAGGTTGGTAGGTTCGTATTTTGGTAGATAACTCAGCAAAGAATTATTTTATCCCTTCCAACTGGCATAGTACCCTATCTATGGGATTCTGAAACAAGTTCAGAATGACGTTTTCTTAACTCAAAACTTTTTTCAAGTAGTACAATATTTTCAAATTCTCAAATCTTCAAATTCTCAAATTGATAAACTTTTAACTTTTAATTTTCAATCTTTAACTTCTTTTAATTTGATAAAATTTTAACTTTCGTACTTTTGCGCAGCATTTTTACAAAAACACAACAAAGAGCGACCATGGAAAAATATGATGTAGCCGTAATTGGTTCAGGCCCCGGAGGATATGTCGCAGCAATTCGTTGCGCACAGTTAGGTATGAAAACTGCCTTAATTGAAAAGTACAATACTTTAGGAGGTACCTGTTTAAACGTAGGTTGTATTCCTTCGAAGGCTTTACTGGATTCTTCGGAACATTTTCATAATGCAAATCACAGTTTTGCAGATCACGGTATTGAGATTGATGCACCAAAGATCAATGTTTCTCAATTAATGAAGCGTAAAAACGAAGTTATTGATCAAACCTGTGGTGGTATCGACTTCTTAATGAAGAAAAACAAAATTGACGTGATCCAGGGATGGGCTTCGTTTGCTGATGCTACACATATCAATATTGCAAAAGAAGATGGAGAAGTGAAGATCGAAGCAGCAAAAACGATCATTGCAACCGGTTCTAAACCGTCTACGCTTCCATTTATCAAGCTTGATAAAGAGCGAGTTATTACTTCTACTGAGGCTTTAAGTTTAACCGAAGTGCCTAAGCGATTCATTGTTATTGGTGGGGGTGTTATTGGTTTGGAGTTAGGTTCTGTTTACGGAAGATTAGGTTCGGAAGTAACCGTTGTAGAATATGCTGATGCATTAATTCCGACCATGGATAAAGCTTTGGGTAAGGAATTGCGCAAAGTGTTAAAGAAAGACTTGAAATTTGACATCCACGTAAATTGCGGAGTAACATCTGTAGCGCGTAAGGGTGATGAAGTTGTTGTAAAAGCAACGAATAAGAAAGGTGAGGAAGAGGTGTTTACTGCAGACTACTGTTTGGTGTCTGTAGGTCGTCGTCCGTTTACCGATAAACTAGGTTTAGAAAATGCAGGTGTAAAAGTTGACGATAAGGGTTGTGTAGATGTAAATGAGCATTTGCAAACTTCTGTTGGGAATATTTACGCGATCGGTGATGTGGTTCGTGGAGCTATGTTGGCCCATAAAGCTGAAGAAGAAGGTGTTTTTGTTGCTGAACATATGGCTGGTGAAAAACCACATATGAACTACAATCTGATTCCTGGAGTGGTTTACACCTGGCCGGAAGTCGCTGCTGTTGGTAAAACGGAAGAGCAGTTAAAAGCCGAAGGAACGAAATACAAAGCAGGTTCATTCCCATTTAAAGCGAGTGGTAGAGCCAGAGCTTCGAATGATACCGATGGTTTTGTAAAAGTATTGGCCGATGCAAATACCGACGAAATTTTAGGAGTACACATGATCGGACCTCGTGCTGCGGATATGATTGCTGAAGCTGTGGTTGCGATGGAATACAGAGCTTCTGCAGAAGATATTGCTCGTATTTGTCATGCTCACCCAACATTTACTGAAGCTTTTAAAGAAGCTGCTTTAGATGCAACTGATAAAAGAGCGTTACATATTTAAAGTTGAAAGTTAAAAGTTGTTGTGCCGGAGAAATACTTTTGTACTTCCTTTTCTCTTTAAGGGTTGTGTTCATTAAATCGTATGAAAATGCATGTCATCCTAAGCTTGTCGAAGGGGGGCTTGTCGAAGAGCGATATGCGTTTGAATTGCCGTCCTTCGACAGGCTCAGGATGACAATTCCCTCGATCCCGATAATTCGGGATTCAATCTTTAACTTTTAACTTTTAATCTTTAACTTTTAACTAACTTTGGCTGAATGCAATTTCAGGCACATATTAGAAGCGTAGAAAATACGGATCTAAAATATTCATTATTGGACTTTTTTAAAGAGGAGTCTAACGTAATCTTGTTAGATGGAAACACCTCTAATGGTGATTCCTTTGATTGGGTGATTGCCGCAGGAACTGTGGATGAGATAAGCGTAGGCGAGCAAAATGCGTTTGAAGAATTACAAGCATTTCACGAAAAGCATAACGATTGGATTTTTGGTAGTTTAAGTTACGACCTAAAAAATGGTTTAGAGAAATTAGAGTCCAATCATGCAGATGGTATTAAGGCTCCGGATTTACATTTCTTTCTTCCGAAATATCTATTTGTTTTTAGAGAGAAGCATTTGGTGATTTATCGTCATGAAAGTCAGAAAGAATTTGAATTAGAAATTTTATCTCGCCTTTTCAACCCTTCAGAAATTGGATTTAACAGTTCTGTTAAGGCCAGAGTTTCCAAGAACAACTATGTTGATCGTGTAGATCAGATTAAAGCACATATTCAGCGTGGCGATATTTACGAGATGAATTATTGCCAGGAGTTTTATGCTGAAAACACAGACTTAAACTCTTTGGAAGCTTTTAAAAGGTTAAATGAAGTATCTAAGGCACCTTTTTCTTGTTATTTTAAGCTTGGTGATACTTATTTATTGTCGGCAAGTCCTGAGCGTTTTGTTAAGAAAGACGGAACTCGTATTATTTCTCAGCCTATTAAAGGAACGAGAAGAAGAGGTGCGAGTTTTGATGAGGATAAGCGTTTAAAAAAAGAGCTTTACGAAGATCAAAAAGAGCGCTCGGAAAATGTGATGATCGTAGATCTGGTTCGTAATGACTTATCGCGAATAGCAGAAAAAGATACCGTGAAGGTAGATGAGCTTTTTGGGATCTACACCTTCGATCAGCTGCATCACATGATCTCTACCATAAGTTGTGAACTTAGAGCGGGAAAAGACATGAAAGATATTTTTCAGGCTACCTTTCCGATGGGATCTATGACTGGTGCACCGAAGATCAGAGCGATGAAATTGATAGAAAAGTTTGAACAGACCAAACGAGGTTTGTATTCTGGTGCGGTGGGTTACATAAGCCCCGAAGGAGATTTTGATTTTAATGTGGTCATAAGAAGCATACAATACAATGCATTAAATAAGTATCTTTCCTTTATGGTTGGAGGAGCAATTACTATGGGTAGTGATGCCGAAATGGAATACGAAGAATGTTTAGTTAAAGCCAAAGCTCTTTTTGAAGTTTTGGAAAGGAAATATGCAGAAACAGTTTCTTAAATATTGTGAGAAAATAGGTTTAAAAAATGAAACCAAAATTCTCATTGCTGTAAGTGGTGGGCTCGATTCTGTGGCTCTTTTGCACTTGTTTCGGCAGTCGGGGTTTTCGGTTCAGGCAGCTCATTGTAATTTCAATTTACGAGGTGAAGAGTCTCATGGCGACGAGCAATTCGTAATAGACACTTGCGATTCATTAGAAATACCAATTCATATTAAACATTTTGATACTGAAAAGTATGCCCGATCGCAGGGAGTTTCGATCCAAATGGCAGCTCGCGATCTGCGTTATGCCTGGTTTGAAGAACTACGTGCAGCGAATGATCTGGATCATATTGCAACGGCACATCATCAGGATGATCAGATTGAAACGATTTTATTAAACCTATCCAGAGGAACCGGTTTAAAGGGAATGCACGGTATTTTAGCCATGCAAAATAAATTGATCCGACCTTTGTTATTTACCGATAGATCTGCTTTGGAAACCTGGATGAGTAGAAATAATTTTGCTTATCGTGAGGACACTAGTAATGCTTCGCTAAAGTATTCTCGAAATAAACTCCGTCATCAGATTATTCCTACGCTTAAAGAGATCAACCCTTCACTTTCGAATACCTTTCAGGAGAATGCTGAGCGTTTTGATTCCGGTGAACAGAATTTATCCTTTCTCTACGAAAAGCAACGCCGATTCATTGTATTGCAGAAAGGAGCTGAACAGCATATTGTTTTGTCAGAACTCTTAAAATATCCATCGCCAATAGACGTTTTATTTCATTTCATAAATGCCTTTGGTTTTAACGATTGGAAAGCTATTGAGAATTTAATGAATTCTGAGTCCGGGAAAATGGTTTCCAGTGAGACGCATGAATTACTAAAAGATAGAAATGCATTTATTTTAAGGGAAAAACAAAAGGAATTCAATCATTCTTTTCACATTGCTAAAGAGCAAGAAAGTATCTCTGATCCGATCTGTTTGAGTTTTCAAATGGTAGATGGTAAGGAATTTGATTTAAGTGCAAGTAAGCACATTGCGGCTTTGGATTTTGATAAATTGAAATTTCCGCTTGAATTGCGTAGGTGGCAAAAAGGAGATGTTTTTCAGCCCCTGGGTATGCGTGGGAAGAAAAAAATAAGTGATTTTTTTATTGATCAAAAGATGAGTCTTTTTGAGAAAGAAAATACCTGGTTGCTTTGTTCTGCCGGTGAGATCGTTTGGATTGTAGGGCATCGAATAGACGAGCGTTTTAAACTTGTAGAAGCTAGTCAAAAAGTTTACCTTGTCGGGCTAAATGGAGTGTGAAATGGAAGAAATAGCAGCTTTTCATGAGAAGCAGTATTTAGGCTTCAGTAAATATTCAAATTTGAGGAGAATTATTTTAGCCTTGTTTTTTTTCGTGGCCTATTATTTTTCGGAGCCAAATCATGAATCAGCTGACATTTTATTTTACCTGGGGATAGGAATGCTTTTATTGTCAGCTTTGTTAATGTATGTTCTTCATTTAGAGACCACCTTGCAAAATGGTTGTTTGATTTTTGATGGTTTATGGACGGCCAGAAAAGTAAAAATAGACCTGTCGAGCATAGAATCTGTAGAACAGATTAATTATTCTCGTTACTATGTACGCCGTCCGGTGTACAATTTGCACCGCAAGGGGAGAATTCATTTTTATACAAGGGGTAAAGATGCTATTTTACTCAGAGATAAAGATGGTTTGGAATATGTAATTGGAACACAAAGGCCTGAGGAGCTTTTTGAGGCTGTGAAAATAGAACTGGAAAAAGAATCACAATGAGAAATATTTTAAGTTTTTTAATTGCATTTTTAATTGTTGCCCCTACCTGGGCACAAATACAAGACCCTGTTAAATGGAGTTTTGAAATTGAAGCTGTCGATGAAAATGAAGTTGATCTGATCATTCATGCAAATATTGAGGAGGGTTGGCATTTGTACTCTCAAAATGTTGAGGGTGGACCGGTGCCTACTTCTTTTACATTTTTTGATAATGAAAACATTAAATTAAAAGGAAGTGTATCGGAGGGAGAGCCTCGAGAAGAATACGATCCAAATTTTGAAACGATTTTAAAGTTTTTCGATAAGCAGGCCGATTTTAAACAACGCATAAAATTATTATCTGAAGAAACGACCCTTTTAAAAGGTGAGTTGAGTTTTATGGTTTGCAACGATGTGATGTGTTTACCACCGGAATGGGTAGATATTGAAGTGGTATTGCCGGCAGCTGAGCAAGTAAGCTTAGGTACACAAGCAAAAAATGAGGGTATTTGGAGCATATTTTTAATTGCCTTTTTAAGTGGTTTTGTAGCCCTGTTAACACCTTGTGTGTTTCCAATGATACCAATGACAGTAAGCTTTTTTACCAAGCAAAGTAAAAATAAAGCTTCTGGAATACGCAATGCGATTATTTACGGTTTGTCTATCATCTTTATCTATGTGATCTTAGGTGTAGCGGTTTCGTCAATTTTTGGTGCTGATGCCTTGAATAATATGGCAACCAATGTGTACTTTAACATTGCGTTCTTCTTATTGCTCATCATTTTTGCAGCATCTTTCTTGGGAGCATTTGAAATTACTGTGCCAAATTCATGGATCAATAAAGCCGATTCAGCTTCAGACCGTGGAGGTTTGATCGGGATTTTCTTTATGGCATTTACATTAGCCTTGGTTTCTTTCTCTTGTACGGGTCCCATTGTGGGAACTTTACTTGTAGAGGCTGCCTCAGGAGGTTCTTACATGGGACCGATTGTTGGGATGTTTGGTTTCTCCCTAGCAATTGCATTACCATTTGCATTCTTTGCGGCTTTTCCGGGCTGGTTAAATTCATTACCGAAATCGGGTGGCTGGCTTAATTCCGTAAAAGTGGTTTTAGGTTTCTTAGAATTAGCCCTTGCGTTTAAATTCTTGTCGAATGCCGATCTGGTTTTACAGTCTCATCTTTTAGAAAGAGAACTTTTCATTGCTATTTGGATTATCATTTTTGCTCTACTTACGATGTACTTATTAGGTAAATTGAAATTCTCTCACGATAGTAATCTGTCGTATGTTTCTGTTCCAAGGTTGTTTCTGGCTACTCTAACCGGAGCCTTTACTTTGTACATGATCCCCGGATTATGGGGAGCACCTTTAAAAATAATTAGTGCGTTTCCACCACCAATGCACTACAGTGAGTCGCCGTATGGTGTTGGTAATACTGAAGGTGGAGTAATGGTTTCAGCACATTATGAAGAGGAAGGGCAACATTTAGGACCTCAGGGAATTATGGTGTTCCACGATTATGAAACAGGATTGGAATATGCACGTATGGTAAATAAACCGGTGATGTTAGATTTTACGGGTTGGGCTTGTGTAAATTGTCGTAAAATGGAGGAGCATATATGGTCAGATCCGGAAGTGAAGAAAATCTTGTCGGAGGATGTGGTGTTAATTTCTCTTTATGTTGATGAGCGCACAAAATTACCTCCTGGTGAACAATATGAAACTACGATTGCCGGTAAAATGAAAAAGGTGAGAACTGTTGGTGATAAGTGGACGGTGATGCAAGCTGAACGATACAAGATCAATTCTCAGCCTTATTATTTGGTTTTGGATCATGATGAGGATCCTTTAATTGAAGCTGCCAATTACCAGGATCATGGTAGCGTAGAGGTGTTTAAAGATTGGTTACAGAGAGGTTTGGTAGCGTTTGAAAAATAGCTTTCAGCAGTCAGCTTTCAGTAATTAGTCATTAATCATTATTAATTAGTCATTAATCAGAATGAGTACGATTCGCAAAGAATTTTTAGAAGCTCAGGAAGTTCTTGCTTCTTTTGTAGCAGACGATAAAAATATTCAGGCTATTGAAAAGGCGGGCGCTTTAATTGTTGAGTCCTTTAAAAATAAGGGTAAGCTAATGAGTTGTGGTAACGGAGGTTCTATGTGTGATGCCATGCATCTGGCCGAAGAGCTTTCCGGACGCTTTAGAGCTGACAGACCCTCACTTCCGGCTTTGGCTATTTCTGACCCTTCATACCTGTCTTGTGTGCTAAACGATTACGGAGCCGATGCTGTATTTTCGCGTTATGTGGAAGGAATGGGTTTTGCCGGTGATATTCTCGTAGCTATTAGCACAAGCGGTAATTCTGTCAATGTGATCAAGGCTGCCAAAGTAGCCAAAGAAAAAGGAATGAAAGTGATTGCCCTTACCGGAAAAACAGGAGGAGATTTAGCTGCTCATGCCGATATTGAAATTCGTGCGCCACATTCTAAATATGCCGACAGAGTACAAGAGATCCACATTAAAGTCATCCATTCTTTGATTCACTACATCGAACAGGAGTTATTTAATGACTAATTTTTAATTAATAATGAATGATTGTTAGGTCGGAGAATAAAGAAGGAGTTAAAGTAGTTAAAGAAGATGTTGTCTTAGTCAAAGTTTAGTAATAAAAGACTGCAAGACAATTTTCAGAACAACAATGAATCATCATTAATTAGTCATTAATCATTATTAATTAATCATTAAACTTCCACTTCGTAAATTTCAAAGTCCAGGTGATGAGAGCTTTTTATTTGGAAAATTTTCTCAAGGAGTTTACAAATAATTTTAGCAGATTTCTCTGAATTATCCGCAAGAGGTAAGAAGTAATAGGCAACTTCTTCATCGGTATCAGTAGCAGGAGTGGAGTCAAATTTGAAATGTGAGTGCGTAAATCGACTCAAAGCATCTTTATCTTCTTTCACATCAAAACAGACCGCTAAAACAATTCCAAATTCACCATTTTCGGCTTTACATTCCTCAGCCATATTTCTATTGATGATCTGTAGGAGTTCTTCTTCTTTATGGAGTATGGAAATGACGAATGCTTCGTTTTCTTTTCGATATCCTGCCATTGCAATATCAATGACTTCTAAGAGTTGTGAAGGAATGTTCATGATTTACGGAATAGGGTGATGAGTTGATTGGCTGCAACAAAGGGACTTATTTTCCCATTGACAACCTCTTTTTCTAAATGGGCTAATTCGGTTTTTACTTTAGGGTTTTCGTAAAAGTAGTTTCCCAAATGTTCCAGAATGCTTTCGTGCAACCAAAATTGAGCTTGATTTTTTCTGTTTTCTTCAAAGTGATTGTTCGTTACACAATGATCCACAAAAGAAGAAAAGATCTCCCAAATTTCTGTAATTCCCTGGTTTTCGTAAGACGAACAGGTAAGTACCTTTGGAATCCAATGATTGCTTTTGGCAGGGAAGAGGTGTATGGCTCTTTTGTAATCGCCTACAGCGGCTTTACTTCGATTTAAATTATCGCCATCGGCTTTGGTAATGGCGATTGCATCTGCCATTTCCATAATTCCTCGTTTAATCCCCTGAAGTTCGTCTCCTGCACCTGCAAGCATTAATAAAAGGAAGAAATCTATCATGGAGTGTACGGCAGTTTCCGATTGCCCGACGCCCACCGTTTCTACGATGATGACTTCGTAACCCGCAGCTTCACAAAGTAAAATGCTCTCCCGGGTTTTTCGGGCTACACCTCCTAAAGACCCTGCGTTTGGAGAAGGTCGGATGAAAGCCAAAGCATCTTTGCTCAATTCTTCCATACGGGTTTTGTCACCTAAAATACTCCCTCGACCTTGTTCACTACTCGGGTCAACAGCCAAAACGGCTACCTTTTTACCCATGGAGGTGATCAGCTTTCCGAAACTTTCGATGAATGTACTTTTTCCAACGCCCGGAACCCCTGTAATACCAATGCGAATTGATTTACCCGTTTTCGGCATGCATTTTTCCAGAATCTGTTGTGCTAATTCCTGGTGTTCCGTTTTGGTACTTTCCACCATAGTGATGGCTCTACCCAACATGCTTATGTCGCCATCGGCAAGTCCCTGAACATATTCTTCAGGGTTAAACTCTTTCTTTTTATGAGTTCCTTTAGGCTTTATCATGGCCAAACATATTTTCTATGGACAGGCTGAAAAGCTCTTTTAGACTCATGCCGTAGCATCGGGCTTGTTGAGGGATGATACTTTCTTCCGATAAGCCCGGGATCGTGTTGATCTCAATTAAGAAAGCCTGTTTGTTTTCGATGATGTAATCCATTCGAACCATACCTTTTAAGTTTAGTATGCGGTAAATGTCTTTACTTATCGATTGTACCTGATCTCTATTTTCATTGCTGACTCTTGCCGGAGTAATTTCCCGGGCTTTCCCTTCGTATTTAGCTTCGTAGTCGAAAAAGTGATTTTCTGAGGCGATCTCTGTGAGAGGCAGTGCAATGAGTTCTCCTTCTTTTTGAATCACACCACAGGTAATTTCAGTTCCATCTACAAAGGATTCAATAATGACTTGTTCGTCATGTTTAAAAGCGTCTTTTATGGCATCTCCCCATTGATTTTCTGCAGAAACTTTAGAAACTCCAAAGCTTGAACCCGCTCTGTTGGGTTTTACAAAACAAGGCAGACCAACTTCGTTTTGGATTGTTTCAAGATCGTACTCAGCACCTTTATTGATAATAACTGCTTTGGCACTGGGGATATTGAATTGCTTCAAAAGGGCATTACACATAGCCTTGTTAAACGTAATGGCAGATTCAAAGCTGTCACAGCAATTGTAAGGGATGTTCAGTAAGTCAAAATAGCCCTGTAAAACTCCATCTTCACCCGGAGTACCATGAATAGCCATAAACACCCCGTCAAAACAAATCTTACGACCGTCTGTTGAAAACGAAAAATCGTTTTTATCAATAGGGTAGGTTTGTTGATCATGGATTACATGCCAATCCGTACCTTCCATATGTACCCGATAAGGAGTGTATTTGTCGGTGTCGATATGCTGAAATACAACATCGGCACTTTTTAAGGAAATGGCTATTTCTGAGGAATCTCCACCTCTAAGAATGGCTATGTTTTTCTTCATGTAAAAAAGAAAGTTAAAAATCGAAAGTTAAAAATTAAATCTTGAATTATTGCGATAAAATTAAAATCAGCTTTCAGTTATTCCTTTCCTTAACCCAGGGTTTAAACCCTGGGTTAAGGAAAGGAATGGGGTATTTGAGTGACATTTCCCACCAACTAACAACTAAAACTCTTAAAAATCATAGAAACTCTTGCGTTTGTTAAGCTTCAGATCTTGCAGTATTGCAGATTTCACGTTGATGCTGAGGTTGTAACTTTGATGGAATCCGAAAGGGATCCAGTTGAATCGCATTTCCCAGCAATGCAGGTCTCTGTAAAAGTCGAGCGAGGTGTAAGAGATATCTTTAGCATCGAAATCGTAGCCCGAATGGAAACCGATCTTCCATTTTTCCGTTAGGCGGACGTTTCCTCTAATGTTAAAGGTTTGTCGAACGGATTTTTCCAATGCGGGTTTACTGTAACTGTATTTGTAATCCAGGCCGATATCCCACGGGATGTTAAAATCTACATAGTCGTTAGGCCTGTCTTGTATCATATCCCATTGTTCTTCAGAACTATTTTTGGGTCGTTCTACAGGTTTAGACCTGTCTGAATTCTTAAGACTCCAATTCACAGAGAAGCTAAAATTGGTTAACCGTCCTAATGATAATTGGTCCTTCCAGGCGTACTTATGAACTCTGTAGCCATTTTCATCCATTTGGTAAGGATTTATGGAGCCATTAAACTTAATGCTCATTTTAGGCAGTAACTCTGTTCTACCGGTAAAAGTCAGGTTTGACAACTTGAACGAGTCGGCAGCAAGATTGTAATTCCCTCTAAAGTTCAGGCTTTTGAACAGAGCGATCTTTTTGTATTCAGCGATGCTGTCGTTTAAATTGCGGACTTTTAATTCCACATTATTGTCGATACTTAAACTAATATTACCCGATTTTCCCGAAGGGGCAGTGCTGTAAATTCCTTCATTGTAATACGAATACATTTGTTCGTTTCCGAGAGTATCAATAGTGGTCCAATCGTAATAGCCCCATTTTTCCTCACTAAAGTCCGGTCGATAGGTAAAAGATAAGCTAGGGCTAATGACGTGTCTGATGGCTTTGATCTTTTCAGATTTAAATGGGTACAGACCGTAGATTTTGGTGTTTAACCGAAAGCTGGTGTTGAAGTCTCTTACGGCGCGCATGCCACCAATAGTGTCTTTTTCTACATAAAGTAATTCTTCATTCCACGACTTTTCAATGCGATTAAAATACCAACGTTCTGTGTAATTAGCCGAAGGACTTACATTAATGTATTTAAACAGTTTGAAAGAGCTGCTGATCGGAATTTTGTGTTGAATACCGTATTTCATTTGGTCTATTGTTTCCCTTCTAAACAAAAGACTATCAGTAGTTTCTATTTGGTTTTTTGCATGGGTAGTGTAGGTCATGCTAATCTTCTCATACCATTTTTGTTTCCCCGAAGCCTGTTTTCTTTCGAACGGATTGATCCTGTTCATGCTAAAAGCAAGGTCTGGCAGGCTTAAGCTAACCGAATTATTTAGGGTGTTCTGGCTGTGGCGTAGGTTGGCAGAAAAGTTAAAAGGTTTATCCGGCCATGAGTAGCTGTATGAAACGTTAGAGTTAAGTGTGTTTTTTAAATAATCATTGCTTTGGTAGGAATTCATTTTGTTGAAACTGCTCGAACCTGCATTTACTTTCGCACTAAAACGTTTGTTTGGATGTGCTTTAGCGTCTTGTTTGTGCGTCCAGCTAATAAAGAAGTCTCTTTTATCTTCAAAATTGGACAAGCCCTTTTCACCCAACAGGTTTTTTGAGTAGCTAAGACTAAAATTCCCACTGTATGCATAGCGTTTTTTGTAGGCACTTTGTGCTTTTAATTTCCACGAACCCAAGGTGTAAATATCTCCTCTTAGAGCTAAGTCCATATGCTCATTGATGGAGAAATACCATCCACCGTTTCTAAGGTAATAACCACGGTTAGTTGAATGTCCATATGAGGGCATAATCAAGCCTGAGCTCTGTTTGTCTTGTATGGGAAAGAAGCCGAAAGGAATAAATAAAGGCGTTGGAATATCTGCAATAACCAGGTTTGCCGGACCACTTACTATTTTATTGTCCGGAATGATTTTTAATTTTTTTGCACCTATGTAGAAGTGTGGTTCTTCAGCAGAACAGGTCGTGTATTTACTTTGTTCAACGAACATAGAGTTGTCAGCACTCTTTTTGAGTTGATCTCCATGAATGTATCCTTCGCCATCCTGGGTTTTCATGCCTTTGATCTTCCCTTTTTTACTGTTGAAATTGTAAAGAATGCTCTCACAGTGATAGGTTTTGCCCCCTTCTTTAAAAATGGGTTTGCCAATAATTTTTCCTGTGCTGTCAGGCAATCCAACAGCATAAACTGTATTGTTTTTCCAGTTTAGAATAATGTGTTCTGCCTGAAGTTCTATGTCTTCATAGTTTACCTGTGCCTGATGATAGAGCAGTACTTTTTGACCTTGAAGGTTAATAATACTTGAATCTGTTGCAAAGTACTGTACTTCAGAAGTTAAGAAAGTTGATGCTTTTGCAGTAGTATCCTGTTTTACTTGCTGTGCTACAGCAGATAAGACTGTTGAACACCATAGAGTTAAGCTTAAAAGGAGACTATGTATGGACTTTACTAACAAAAGTGAATTTTATTTTTATTTTTGTTCTGACTAACAAAGCAAAACTAACTAAAAAAAGCTACTTAAGGTGAAACGAATCATAGCGATATTTCTTGCACTTTACTCCATACCCGTTTGGTCGTATTTGTTTTCTG
>Ga0207964_1000168_pt1 | contig 21386 bp, 21 predicted proteins | sample Knorr_S23_td_250_FD_185608 | JGI IMG/M metagenome (GOLD analysis project Ga0207964, IMG submission 185608) | Marine microbial communities from Southern Atlantic Ocean transect - Knorr_S23_td_250_ad_251m_LV_A (SPAdes) (version 2) | ecosystem: Environmental > Aquatic > Marine > Oceanic | place...
GGGGGTTGAAAGTTGTCAATTAACAAAATAGTATAAAAACATCAAAAAACATCAAAAAAAGCCTAAAATTGATCAAAAAATGGCAAAAAACCATCAAAAACACCCTAAAAGTGACTTTTTTTAATTTGTAAATATTTAAAAACCTACTTTAGAAATTTGACTGGGTGAAATCTTTTAAAAATCCATACCTTTGGTCAAATATTTACCTTAAACCCTTTGTTATGGACTTGGTCATACTTTTGCTTTCAGCGGCGAGTTTAGTGCTTCTTTTTTTGCTATTTTTTAATCGGACAAAAGATACTTCGGCTACTTTGCTCGAGGACCTGCGAAAGTTACTTCAAACAGAGCTCAAAGAAAACCGTACAGAACTTTCAGATGCTTTAAAAGCAAATCGTATGGAGTTGTCTGAAGGGCTTTCAACTTTGACCAAGCGTTTGGAGGAAAGGTTAAAGATTATTACCGATGATTTAAACAAAAATGCGAAAGAGAATCGCTTTGAATTAAATAATTCTTTAGGGGCTTTTGAAAAAACCTTTAAAGAAAGTATAAAGGAATTCAACGACTTGCAAAAAGAAAAGTTTACTGCCATGACCACCAAACAAGATGAATTGGTCAAGGCTACGGAGTCAAAACTTGAAAAAATGCGAGAGACGGTTGATGAAAAATTACATAAAACTTTAGAGGAGCGTTTGGGACAGTCTTTTAAAATTGTGAGTGATCGCTTAGAGGCCGTTCAAAAAGGTTTGGGTGAAATGCAAAATTTGGCGACAGGGGTAGGAGATCTAAAAAAGGTATTGAGCAATGTAAAAACCCGGGGTGTTTTAGGAGAAATACAGTTGGGAAATATTCTTGAGCAGATTATGGCTCCAGAACAATATGATTCAAATGTTAAAACAAAAGAAGGTTCGAATGATCACGTAGAGTTTGCTGTTAAGCTTCCAGGAAAGGATGAGGGAGGTAAAGAGGTGTACTTGCCTATTGATGCGAAGTTTCCACAAGAAGATTATGTGCGTTTACAAACGGCTTATGACAAAGGTGATTTAGCAGGTATTGAAACGGCTAATAAAGCCTTGGTTCAGTCGATCAAACGTTTTGCGAAGGACATTCGCGATAAATATATTGATCCGCCAAACACCACAGATTTTGGGATTATGTTTTTGCCTTTAGAAGGTTTGTTTGCAGAAGTGGTTCGTCAGCCAGAGGTGGTCGCTTTATTGCAACGTGAATATAAAATCATAGTGACAGGTCCTACAACTTTAGCAGCGATGTTAAACAGTTTGCAAATGGGCTTTAAAACCCTAGCCATTCAAAAGCGAAGTGGAGAGGTCTGGCAGATCTTAGGCGCTGTAAAAACGGAGTTTGGTAAGTTTGGAGGTGTTTTGGAAAAAGCGCAGAAAAAAATAAGTGAAGCGAATAAAGAAATTGACAATTTGGTGGGGACCCGTTCTAGAATAATGATGTCAAAATTAAAAAAGGTCGAAAAGTTGCCTAGTTCAGAGACAGTAGAAGTTTTGGGGAAGGTTGCTGAGATTGAAGAAGATCAGAACCCATTGAGTTAAATGGGGGCGTATTTTTTTAAAATAATTGTCCGGTCAATTTAAGATTTGATCTCAAAAACTTTACCTGATCTTGCTAAACAAACGTTTTCAAAGATTGGAGCAGCCTCTTCTTTAAATTTTTCAATATCGTTGTAGCGAGAGGAGTAATGTCCTAAGATTAGTTTATTGACCTTTGCTTCTTTTGCAATAAGAGCGGCCTCTTTTGCCGTGCTGTGTTTAGTGATGCTCGCTAATTCTTTTTTGTCTTCTAAAAAGGTAGCTTCGTGGTATAAGAGATCTGTGTTTTTAATGAGCGGAGCTATAGAAGGTTTGTAAGCAGTATCACTGCAAAAGGCATAAGAAAGGGCTTTTTTAGGTGCCAGGGTGAGTAATTTGTTTTTTAATACAGTCGTTCCCTCTGCAGCAGTAAAATCTTTTCCGTTTTTTAAATTGTGATAGTCGCAAATATCAATTTCAGGATATTGACCAATTGCCTCCATATTTAAGCGCCGTTCTCCTATTTTTTCTTTAAATAAAAACCCATTTGTATAGATGCGATGGTCCAGGGGCAGGGTATAAATCTGAACCTTTTTGTCTTCGTAAATCAATTCACTTTCTTTACTTTCTAATTCGTGAAAATACAATGAAAAACTAGTCCACGATTTTGATAGTTTTAGTTGTAAGGTAATGACCTCTTTAATTCCTTTGGGACCATATACATGTAGGTCGTTTTTTCGATCTAGCAGGGAGAACGTAGAAATTAAACCAATTAACCCAAAAAAGTGGTCGCCGTGTAAATGAGAGATAAAAATGTGTTTAATTTTTACAAATGGCACTTTGTGGTTTCTGAGTAAGGTTTGGGTCCCTTCTCCACAATCAATCAAAAATGAACGGTTTTTAATTTCTAAAAGTTGCGCAGTAGGAAAGGCGTCCTTTCTGGGCGTTGCAGCATGACAACCTAAAATAGTGAGTTTAATACCCATGTTTTATGGTACTGGTTTTAATAATAACTCTAAAGACCTAAATCGCGTTCCATTGCGTCCATTTCTAAGATATCTTCGGCTTCTATAAGTGTGGGCACAAGGCTTATATCTTCATCTTCTAATTCATCAATTTCCACACTACTACAAATAAGAATAAAAGAAGTTCCACCTTCTTTTTTTGTTCGAGCGATTTTTGAAAACTGTTCAATCTCTACATGAGATGGTTTAAAACAATCTAAAAAATCAATCATAAGGTGTTCTTTTTCAAAGTCTTTGGCATTGAATTCTTTAAAAAAGTCAGTAAAGCTTGTTTCCGTTGGTTTTATAAGTGTGTATTTGTTTGTTTTGTGAATTTTCATTTTTAAAAAGACGGGTTATATTGTAAAAAACTTGAAATTGATGATAAGATTAAAAAAAGGTGTCTTATCGTTTTATTTGTTCAGCGAGTAAGTAAATGCAAGCCATTCGTATGGCGACCCCATTTTCTACTTGCTCTAGTATGATGGCTTGATCAGAGTCAGCGACATCACTGGTAATTTCGACACCCCGATTAATTGGTCCAGGGTGCATGATTAAGATTTCTTTGTCTAAGCTGTTTAAGATTTCTTTATTGATTCCAAACAGTTGTGTGTATTCGCGAATAGAAGGGAAGTATTTAACATCCATTCGTTCGTGTTGTACCCTTAGTACATTGGCAACATCACACCATGCCAAGGCTTTTTTTAGATCAGTTTCTACTTTTACACCCAGGCTTTCAATGTGGATTGGAATTAGGGTGGTAGGTCCGCAAACCTTTACTTCTGCACCTTGTAATTTTAGGGCAAAAATATTTGAAAGTGCCACTCTTGAATGTAAGATATCTCCAATGATCACTACTTTCTTTCCTGCCACGTCTCCGAGTTTTTCTTTGATAGAATAAGAATCTAATAAAGCTTGTGTAGGATGTTCATGGGTTCCATCACCTGCATTGATGATTTTGGCATCGACGTGCTGAGATAAGAAGACACTGGCTCCTACATTGGGATGCCTCATGACCACGATATCTACTTTCATAGATAAGATGTTGTTAACCGTATCAATCAGTGTTTCTCCTTTTTGAACAGAAGATTGTTTTGATGAGAAGTTAATGATGTCTGCTGAGAGTCTCTTTTCAGCCAATTCAAAAGATAATTTGGTACGGGTGCTGTTCTCAAAGAATAAATTAGCAATGGTAATATCTCTTAGAGAAGGAACTTTTTTAATGGGACGGTTAATAATCTCTTTAAAATGATCTGCTGTTTCAAAGATCAGCTCCAGATCATTTTTGTTTAGGTTCTTAATTCCGAGTAAATTACTTACACTTAGTGATTTCATTTGTTTAGCTGTTCGTCGTTATATAAACGGTGTCTTTGCTGTCATTTTCTTTCCAATGTACAGAAACACGCTCATCGTTAATTACATCTACCTGTCTTCCACGGTAGTCTGGTTGAATTGGCAGGTGTCTGCTAAAACGCCTATCTATCAACACTAGTAATTCTATATGTTCAGGTCTTCCGTAAGATTGTATGGCGGACAGCGCTGCATTAATACTTCTGCCTGAGTATAAAACATCATCTATAAGAACTACTTTTTTATTTTCAATAAGGAACTCAATCTGTGTGCTATTTGCTTTTACAGGTTGTGATCTTCTTCTAAAATCATCTCTGTAAAAGGTGATATCTAATTTACCCAAAGAAACGTTTTCAATCTTATAGGCCTCTTTTAAAAGCTTTGCTAATCGCTCTGCCAAGAAAACACCCCTGGGTTGAATACCAACTAAAACTGTATTCGAAAAATCTCCGTGGTTTTCAATTAGCTGACAAGCCAATCGATGTAAAAGAATTTTAATTTCGTTTGAGTCTAGTAAGGTTTTATTACTCATGTTGTTAATCGTCAAAGCTTATTTTCCAGACAAATATAGGTATTTATGTTAATTAAATTGTTAAAAAGAATTTCATTATGAAGTTTATGTCTGGGAGTGTTATTGTATTTTTATTCTAGGAGGTTAAATCTTTTTAATACAATTTAAATATGGCTTTGTCGAGATTTGAATCTATGTTAAAAACCAATAAGGTGTATTTTTTTGATTCTTTTGAATTCGAAGAAATAGTTCATCATTACATAGATAATGGAAGGCATCCACTGGCCAAAAAAGCAGTAAAATTAGGTCTAGAACAACATCCTAATTCTATGTTGCTTAAGCTTTTACGGGCAGAATTGTACGTTTTTGAGTCAAAATTTAATTTAGCAGAAAAACTTCTTAACGAATTGGAACTTATAGAGCCCACAAACGAAGAAATTCACATTCAAAGAGCGTCTATTTATTCTAAAAAAAACAAGCATAAGGAAGCTATTACATCTTTGAAGATTGCCTTAAAACACACCAATGATTTGGCAGATGTGACTTCTTTACTGGCTATGGAATATCTCTATTTAGATGAATTTGAAAAAGCTCGATTGAATTTTGCCAAATGTTTGGAGGTAGATTATGAAGATTATTCAGCGCTTTATAATATCATTTACTGTTTTGATATGGATGAAAAGCACGAAGAGTCGGTGGCGTATTTACATTCGTATTTAGAGATCAATCCCTATTGTGAGATTGCTTGGCACCAGTTGGGGCGCCAGCATATGATTTTAAAGGCTTATGAAAAAGCGATAAAGGCATTTGAATACGCGATTTTAATTGATGAATCTTTTGTGGGTGCTTACTTAGAGAAGGCGAAAGCACTTGAGGTCTTGGAACGTTACGAAGAAGCAGTAGAAAATTATTTAATCAGTATTGATTTAGATGATCCAACAGCTTTCGTATACTGGAGAATTGGAGATTGTTATAAAAATATGAATCTTGTAAAAAAGGCTATTTTATATTTTAAAAAATCGGTTCATGAAGATCCCTTATTAGATAAGGCATGGATGGCTTTGACCGATGTGTATTTTAGCTTGAAAGAGTACTCCAAATCTTTGTATTATATTAAAAAAGTGATTTCTATAGATGAATTCAATCCTTTGTATTGGAGAAGATATGGAGAAATTAATTTAAAATTGAATTTCTTTGAAGAGTCAATAACTGCTTTTAGGCAATGTTTGAGTTTGGATGATAGGTCTTTGGTAATTTGGATTGCTTTGGTAGATGTATTACACTATATAGGAGATTATTCAGAGGCCCTAAAAATTTTAGCAGAGGCTAAAAGTTATCACAAAGAAGCTGCTGAAATTGAATATCGTTTTTTCGGATTGTTTATGGAAACCAATAAGACAAAGGAGGCATTTTCTCATTTACAAAATGGATTTGTGTTAGATTTTGAATACTGTAACGTTATCAAAGAATTGTATCCAGGTTTTTTTAAAATTAATCAGGTTAAAAAGCTGGTGGCTGCTTTTCAAAGCAAACAAAGGTAAACTGCTGAATTAATAGTACATTTGTCAAAATTTCACTGACAGATGAAGAGATCATTTAAAGAATATATCACACTTTTTTTTAAAGGGATTGCCATGGGAGCTGCTGATGTTGTTCCTGGAGTATCTGGCGGTACGATTGCCTTTATTACCGGAATATATGAAGAACTTATAGAAAGTATAAGTGCCTTTAATATTCAAACTTTAAAGCTGTTAAAAAATAAAGGAATTAAATTCGCTTGGAAAGCAGTTAATGGTAATTTTTTAAGCAGTTTGGTCCTAGGAATTTTTCTTAGCGTAATATCTTTAGCAAAAGGGATTTCTTATTTGTTAGAAGAGGAGCCTATTTTGTTGTGGTCCTTCTTTTTTGGATTGGTTCTAGCAAGTGTTTTGTTCGTTGGAAAGCAGATCCAAATTTGGAATTTTAAAAGTATATTTTTTTTATTGTTAGCTGCTTCTGTCGCCTACTATATAACAACTTTAGCGCCTTTAGTAGTTGAGGGTGGTGCTTGGTGGTTTTTGTTTCTGTCAGGTGCCTTGGCAGTTTGCGCAATGATTTTACCAGGAATATCAGGTTCTTTTATACTTGTTTTATTAGGGTCTTATAAAATTGTTTTAGAGGCACTGCACTCAAAAAACATGCAGGTGATTGTGATTGTTGCTTGTGGGGCAATAACAGGGCTTTTAAGCTTTTCAAAAGTTTTGAAGTACTTGTTTCATCAATACAAAAACGTGACGCTGGCATCCTTAACGGGCTTTATATTAGGGTCTTTAAATAAAATATGGCCCTGGAAAGAAACACTTTCTTGGAGGATAAATTCTGAAGGATTAAAGGTTCCCTTACGCCAGAAAAGTGTGGGTCCTTTGCAATTTGACGGAGATCATCAATTTGTGTCTGCGATTTTCATTTTTATAGTTGGTTGTATTTTTATCTTTATCTTAGATAGAACCACGAGGGTTAAAAATTAAGTTTATCTTAGATACATAATGAGAAAAGAACGTTCCTTTTTAGATAAAATAACTCTCTTTTTGAAGGGTTTAGCTATGGGTACTGCGAATAAAGTACCTGGTGTATCTGGTGGAGTTGTAGCTTTTGTATTGGGCTTTTACAATGAGCTTATCTACTCTTTTCAAAAAATGAATTTCAAGGCTTTAAAACTCTTGTTAAATGGGCGTTTTAGGAGTTTGTATTCTTATATGAATCTTTCTTTTTTGATGTTGGTGATGGGAGGAAGTTTATTTAGTTATATTAGTGTTTCAATACTTTTAGATTATCTTTTGCGAGCATATGAAACTCAAGTATGGGGTAGTTTCTTTGGAATGATCTTAGGTTCTGTTTATTATATTGCTAGAAAGTATAGGGTTTGGAACTTATATCGTGTTTTAATACTTTTTATCGGGGTTTTTATAGGTGTAGTCTTGAGTTTTATGCCACCTGCAATTGAAAACAGTAATCTTTGGTTTGTGTTTTTTTGTGGGGTGATTGGAGTAAGCGGTATGACACTTCCTGGTCTATCAGGTTCATTTTTATTGATGTTGTTAGGAAATTACGTATTGTTATTAGTAGATACTGTAAATGTTGTTTTTAAGATTTTTATGAGTGTCTTAGTAGGTGATTTGGAGCCTTTACAAGATGCTGAAAATGTAAATTATCTTAAAATAGGGTTTGTTTTTTTTATGGGGTCTTTTGTTGGTCTGGTTTCAATATCTCATTTGTTAGGATATGTTATAAAAAGATGGGAATATGTTGTAAATGCGCTTATTATAGGTTTTATAACGGGTTCTTTGGGAATCGTTTGGCCTTGGAAAGAAACGCTTTATAAGCTACAAGAAGGACACTTGGTTTATGATAAAAATGGTAATGCCATCATAGAAAATTACCAAAGATTTATGCCCGACATTTACAATTTAGATACTTGGGTTACTATCGGATTTATTTTGATAGGACTTGCTGTGGTATTGGGGATTGACTATTATGAAAGAAAAAAAAGTATATATGTGTGATAAGAAATTATTTGGACTGGTAGGAAAGAATATTGAATATTCTTTTTCAAGAGATTATTTTTCAAAAAAATTTAAGACCTTAGACTTAGACAATCATTCGTATCAAAATTTTGATTTAAAGTCTATTGATGATTTAGTAGCAGTTTTTTCAAAAAACAGCCCTTTTCTTAAGGGGTTAAATGTAACGATTCCATACAAAGAACGGGTAGGTGATTTTCTAGACGAAATAGATCCTGTTGCGGAAAGTATAGGGGCTATTAATACTGTAAAAATAGAAACCTCTGGTAAAAAGACAGGTTTTAATACGGATGTATATGGTTTTGAAAATTCCCTGAAGCCACTTTTGAAAGAATCTCATAAAAATGCCTTAATATTAGGAACGGGAGGTGCTTCGAAAGCGGTTGCTCACGTATTTAAAAAATTAGATATTGATTATAAATTTGTTTCTAGGAATCCAACAAATGAAAATCAAATTACCTATAGTAGTATAAGTTCCGATTTGTTGAGTACGACAACGGTACTTGTGAATTGTTCTCCTTTAGGGACTTCACCGGCAACTCATCTCTGTCCAGATTTGCCATATAAGGCGCTTACAGCCAATCATTTGTTATACGATCTAATTTATAATCCTTCAGAAACCACCTTTCTTCGTTTGGGAAAAGAGCAGGGAGCTACAATTAAAAATGGATTAGAAATGTTGGTTTTGCAGGCTGAAAGGTCTTGGAAAATCTGGAATAGTGTTACGTAGGGCGACTTTTTTGAGGTCTCTTTTTTACTAACGGAATTTTTTAGATTTTGTAGTTAGAATTGCTATGAGTATATTTAGAGTGCGAATTTTAAAAAAACAAGATGTTAAACCATTCTGATGATTCTCAAGATTTAGAAAAAATCGAAATGACTAATTCTGTTTCTGAAAAAGGTGAAGTACGTGTTGAATCTACTGAAAGCACTCTTGACCATGAAGAAATCGTTGGTGTTGTAGAAGTCGGATCAGACAAAGTAGTAATGTCTGTTCATGAAGGAGAAGAGGGGGGGTCCGAAGAAAAGTTACCTGATAAATCTGTAGAAATTATTCGAAGAGAAAAAAAAGCACCTTCTATCAAAGATTATGAATCTATGGAGATGGAAGCTTTAGTTTTAGAGTTGGAAAAACTTGTTGGATATGATAAAATACATCTAGCTAAACAGCGTGTAGCATCTATAAAAAAAATATTTGAAACAAAATTTGCAGCCCTATTGGCCCAAAAAAAGGAATCATTTTTGAAAGCAGGAGGTGCGTCTATTGATTTTTATTATGAAAGTCCTATAAAATTGACATATAATAAATTAATGAAGATTTATAAGTCAAAGATTAAAAAGTATCACTTAGATTTAGAAAGCTTACTAAAAGAAAATTTAAATAAGCAAATTGAAGTTATAGAGGAGCTTAAATTAATTATTGAAAGGGCGGATTCTGAAACGATGTATAAAGAGTTCAAGGTTTTAAAAGAAAGGTGGAAGCTGATTGGACCTGTGCCAAGGACAAAACACAATACTACATGGAGAAATTATCAGCACCATGTAGAGCGTTTTTATGACTTGTTACGTTTGAATAAAGGTTTTAGAGAGCTCAATTTTAAACGTAATTTAGAAGAGAAGTTAAAAATTGTAGAAAGGGCAGAGGAGTTATGTGAGTTAAAAGATGTTTCTAAAGCTTTTAAAGAATTGCAAAAACTCCATAAATTATGGAAAGAGGATATTGGTCAAATTTCTAGAGAGTTTAGAAAAGAAATTTGGCATAAATTTAGTGTAGCAACTAAGATTATTCATGACAAGAGAAATCAGATTCTAAATCAGCAAAAGTCTGAATATGAAGAGAATAGTCAACTGAAAATAGCCCTTATTGCCGAATTAGAAAATTTTGATACGTCTAATAATAACACCCATACTGATTGGCAAAAAAGCATCAAGGAGTTTGAAGGCAAAAGGGCACAGTTCTTTAGTATTGGTAAAGTACCTCGAAATAAACATCCGAAAATATGGGAACAATTAAAGGTGGCTACCAAAAAATTTAACCATGCCAAGAACTTGTTCTATAAAAGATTACAAGGTGTTCAACAGGAAAATTTAGAAAAAAAATTAGCCCTAATTTCTATCGCTGAATCTTTAAAAGACAGTGATGATTTCAGTACGAGTACTCCGAAGGTAAAACAAATCCAAGCAGATTGGAAAAAAATTGGACATGTTTCAAAAAAGGTTTCTGATAAAATTTGGAAGCAGTTTAAAGGTGCTTGTGATTATTATTTTGATAGGCTTAAAGAGAGTAGTGAAACAGGGTCGTCTGCTCAAGTAGAGGCATTGGCTACTAAAAAAGAATTTTTGTCTCAAATAAAAGGGGTTTTAGGAAATTCAGAACTCACTTTAGAAGAAGTCAAAGCTTACATAAAAACATGGAATGATATTGGACCTGTTCCTAACAAGGCTAAAAGTATAGAAAAAGAGTTTAATAAATTGATTGAACAGTTGTTTGAGCAATTTTCTGTAAAAGGAGATGATTTAGTTTTGTTAAAGTATAAGATGTCTATGAATGCTTTGGTAAGTAATCAGCAACTAAAGAAAATCAATGGAGAATTGCAATTTGTAAGAAAGAAAATAGACGAATTTTCAAAAGAGATACAGCAGTTAGAAAATAATTTAGGTTTTGTTACCAATGCTTCTGACACCAATCCTTTGGTAAAGAATGTTCAAAATTTGATCGATAAAAAAGGAAAGGAACTAAAATTTTGGAAATTAAAGCTAGATTATTTACGAACGGTGATTTGATTTTTTTTATGTTTTATAGACGGCTATGCTAATATTTTGTCTAAAGCTGTTTTTTCTTCTTCAGCCAAGACCTTGTCTACAAGAATTCTTCCACTGTGTTCATCAATAGTAATTTTTTTACGAGTGGAAATTTCTATTTGTACTTGTGGTGGAATTGTAAAGAATGATCCTCCAGCTGCCCCTCTTTCAATAGAAACAACAGCCAGTCCGTTTTTTACATTTGAACGAATTCTGTTATATGCTTTTAATAGGTGGGCATCTATTTTTCCTGACAATTCTTCAGACATTTTACGCATTAACTTTTCTTCCTTTTCAGTTTCTTTTGCGATGGTGTCTAATTCTGTTTTTTTATGTGTTAAATGAGATGATTGTCGCTCTGTTTTTTCAGTAGTAGTGGTAATAACTTCTTTTTTCTGCTCAATTTTGACTTTGTATTCATTGATGCGTTTTTCCGACAATTCTATTTCTAATTGTTGAAATTCAATTTCTTTTGATAGCGAGTCAAATTCACGATTGTTACGAACACTTTGTTGTTGTTTTTCATATTTTTTTGAAAGTGTTTTGGATTCTTCAATCAAAAGTTTCTTGTTATTGATTTCGGTTTCTAGGTTTAAGACATCCTCTGATAAATTCGCCAATCGGGTGTTTAAACCTGCAATTTCATCTTCTAAATCTTCAATTTCTAAAGGAAGTTCTCCTTGTACACTCTTAATCGTGTCAATTCGAGAGTCAATTAATTGTAATCTGTAAAGAGATCTTAATTTGTCTTCAACGCTTAGTTCTTTGCTCTTAGCCATGTTTATGAATAATAAATTGGATTTGTATTGATATCTGATAAAATGACTGCGAAATTACTAAATTTTTTTCTAAGATAATCAGTTAAGAGGTTTTTTGTGAATTGTTCACTTTCATAATGTCCAATGTCTGTAATTAATAGCTGATTTTCGGCTTTAAAAAAATCGTGGTATTTGAAATCTGATGAAATATAAGCATCTGCACCTTCTTTTTTAGCCTTTTCAATTGCAAAACTTCCAGAACCTCCTAGTACAGCGACTTTCTTTATTTTTTTTCCACGGAGTTTGGAATGACGGATGCAGGTAGTTTTCATTTTGGCTTTAATCATTTTTAGGAATTCTTTTTCTGTGATGGCAGTTTTTAATTCACCAATCATTCCCATTCCAATTTGTGGGTGTTTATTTTCTATGGTACTGATTTCATAAGCAACTTCTTCATAAGGATGGTTTTTAAATAATGCGTTTAAAATTTTTTCTTCCAGATGTTTTTCAAAAATAACACCGATAACAATTTCTTTTTCTGAGTGTAATATGCCTTTTTCTCCTTTTGTTGGATTTGAATTTTCTGTGCCTTTGTAAGTGCCAATTCCTTTTATGTTAAAACTACAGTTTTTGTAATCACCAATATTACCAGCACCCTCAGCAAATAGGCCATTTCGTACTCGATCAGCATTTTCTGTAGGAACATAAGTGATTAGTTTTTTTATGTTGTTTTCTTGTGGAATGAGTACCTGATAGTTTTCTAATCCTAAGACCTCACATATTTTAGCATTGACCCCTTTAAAAGAGTTATCGAGTGCTGTGTGCATTGCATAAATTGCAATATTGTTTTGGATGGCTTTGATAACAACACGTTCTACATAGTTTTTTCCATTGAGTTTTTTTAAGCCTGAAAAAACAATCGGGTGAAAACTGACAATTAGATTGCATTTTTTTTCGATGGCCTGGTCAACCACAGTTTCCAAGCTGTCTAAAGCAACGAGTATTCCCGTTACCTTTGTTTTTTCATCTCCAATGAGTAATCCGACATTGTCAAAACTTTCTGCGTAGTGTAAGGGGGCTAATTCTTCAATGTAATTACTGATATCTTTAATTGTTGCCATAATAAAGTGAATTGGATTCAAATTTATAAAATATAGTTGAAATGTTCGATGTTTGCCGTTTGTATTTGTGTAACTTTGTGAAGATGATTTTAGTTTTAGATACCCAACCATCAATAAAATTAAAGTAAAATTAAGGAATGATCAATCATCCATTTATAAGAATAGTTCGCTATCTGCTATTTCCATTATCTATTGTTTATGCTGCGGTGTTGCAACTTCGTAATTGGTTTTTCGATTGTGGGTGTTTTGAATCTACTTCTTTTGAGATTCCTGTAATTGCCGTTGGTAATTTGAGTATTGGTGGAACAGGAAAAACACCACAAATAGAGTATCTAATTAGGCATCTTCACACGAGTTATAAGATAGCTGTTTTAAGTAGGGGGTATAAACGTCAGTCTAAAGGATTTATATTAGCCAATTCTGAATCTACCGTTGCTGAATTGGGAGATGAGCCTTTTCAGTATCATAAGAAATTTTCGAATGTTTATGTGGCGGTTGACGCTGATAGAACTCACGGGATTAAAGAGTTGCTTTCGGTTTGTCCAGATATCACTTTAATCTTGTTAGATGATGCCTTTCAGCATAGGAAGGTAAAGGCGAGTTTTTATATTCTTTTAACAGCGTTTGATAATTTATATACATCAGATTGTGTTTTACCAGTAGGAAATTTACGAGAGTCTAAGAGAGGGGCTTATCGTGCAGATACGATTGTTATTACAAAATGCCCAGAAGAAATAAGTATTTCTAAAAAAGAAGCATTGTATAAACAAATAAAACCTTTAGACCATCAACAGCTTTTTTATACGAGTATTGTCTATGACACCTATATTTATTCGAGTAGTGATAAAATTGCTTTGGCAGATTTAAAAGAGTATAAAGTCCTTTTAATTACGGGTATTGCTGATCCGAATCCTTTGCTTACATTTCTTAAAACTCAAGCGATTGACTATCAGCATTTACAATATCCAGATCATTACGATTTTAAACGAAGAGATTTACAAAAAATTCAAGCTACTTTTTCAGATATCGTGTCTTCGAATAAAATTATGTTAACTACTGAAAAGGATGGTGTTCGTCTACAAGATAGATTAGAAACCTTGTACACTTTAGGAATTCAAACTTCTTTTCACGAGGGCTCCGACAAAATATTTAGGACCCTTCTTCAAAGCAAGGTTAAGAAGTGATGTTTTTAAGATTTTTTATTTAAAGCTTATTGCTTTCTTTCAAAGGCCAATAGGGTGTTTTTTAAAAGCATGGCAATAGTCATAGGACCGACACCTCCAGGAACAGGAGTTATAAAATGAGCTTTTTTAGACACGTTTTTAAAATCGACATCACCTGCCAAACGGAAACCACTTTTTTTACTAGAATCTTTGACACGAGTAATTCCTACATCAATGACATTTACCCCTTCTTTAATCATGTCTTCCGTTAAAAATTCTGCGATTCCTAAAGCCGCGATTACAATATCTGCTTTTTTAGTAATCTCTTTTAGGTTTTTGGTTCGACTGTGTACGAGTGTTACCGTTGCATTACCAGCCCTTCGTTTTTGACTTAATAGTATACTCATAGGTCTTCCTACAATATGGCTGCGTCCAATAACAACAACATGCTTGCCAGAGGTTTCTATTTTATAACGTTCCAATAGTTCCATAATGCCATAAGGGGTAGCAGGTAGGAATGTTGGAAGTTCTAAAGCCATTTTTCCAACATTACTAGGGTGGAATCCGTCAACATCTTTGTCAGGGTCTACAGCCATTAATATTTTATGCTCGTCTATGTGTTTTGGTAGTGGTAATTGTACAATGAATCCGTCAATTTCATTGTTTTTATTTAATTTTTCTATTTCGTTTAATAATTCACTTTCGGTCGTAGTATCTGGTAAGTCTATTAAAGTAGACTCAAATCCTACCAGTTTACATGCCTTTACTTTTGCGCTTACATAGGTCATACTAGCACCATCTTTACCAACGAGTATGGCTGCCAGATGTGGAGCTCTTTTACCTTTGTCTTTTAGGTTATTTACACTAGTTGTAATTTCATCTTTAATAGTTGCCGATGTTTTTTTACCATCTAAGAGTATCATAGTGCTGTGTATTTTTAATTATTGTGTAGGCGTCTAAATTATTTTTTAAAATTTACTGCATTCCCTTCATCATTTGCATCATTTTTTTCGCGCCACCTCCTTGCATCATCTTCATCATTTTGCTCATCTGATTGAATTGTTTCATCAGTTGATTCACTTCTTGAATATTTCTTCCAGCACCTTTTGCAATTCGTTTTTTACGACTAGAATTAATGCTTTTAGGTTCGCTTCTTTCTTTAGGGGTCATTGATTGTATGATTGCTTCAATGCCTTTAAAAGCATCATCATCAATGTCTGTGTTTTTCATCGCTTTTCCTGCTCCTGGGATCATACCCATCAAGTCTTTTACATTCCCCATTTTTTTAATTTGCTGAATTTGCTTTAAAAAGTCATCAAAACCAAATTGGTTCTTAGCGATTTTCTTTTGGATTTTTCGGGCTTCTTCTTCGTCGTATTGTTCTTGTGCTTTTTCAACTAAGGAGATGACATCACCCATTCCTAAGATACGATCTGCCATACGATCGGGGTGAAAGATATCTATGGCCTCCATTTTTTCACCAGTACCTATAAATTTAATAGGTTTGTTTACAATTGTTTTTATTGATAGTGCTGCTCCCCCTCGTGTATCACCGTCTAATTTGGTAAGAATTACCCCGTCAAAGTTTAGCAAGTCATTAAAAGCTTTTGCTGTATTTACAGCATCTTGACCCGTCATAGCGTCCACTACAAAAAGTGTTTCTTGGGGGGTTACGGCTTGGTGAATGTTTTTGATTTCGGTCATCATTTCAGCGTCAATAGCTAAACGACCTGCAGTATCTATAATTAAAGTATTTTTTCCAGTTGCTTTTGCGTGTTTTAAAGCGTTTGTAGAAATTTCTACGGGATTTTGATTATCTGGCTCAGTATATATTTCTACACCAATTTGTTCAGCAAGAATCTCTAATTGATTGATTGCTGCTGGTCGATAAACATCACAGGCTACTAATAAAACATCTTTAGATTTTTTTGTTTTTAAAAAATGAGCCAGTTTTCCAGAAAAGGTAGTTTTACCAGAACCTTGCAGACCTGCCATTAAAATAACGGTTGGATCTTCTGTAAGATGCATTCCTACCGTTTCATTTCCCATTAATTTTGTGAGCTCATCTTTGACAATTTTAACGAGCAATTGTCCTGGGTTTAATGTAGTTAAAACATTTTGTCCCATGGCCTTTTCTTTAACACGGTTTGTAAAGTCTTTGGCTATTTTAAAGTTGACATCGGCATTGATTAAAGCCCTGCGAACTTCTTTTAAAGTCTCCGCAACATTGACCTCTGTGATTTTTCCGTGTCCTTTAAGTACGTGTAGTGCTTTGTCTAGTTTTTCGCTTAAATTTTGAAACATATGCTTTGAAATAAGTTAACAGCAAGTCGCAAAGGTAAGAGAATCGATTAATTATTAAAATTTAAACCTGTGAAAATTTATTTTTGAGCTTGGTTGTTTAAAAGTTTAATAAGAAGGCAAAATTTTAAAATTCTATTGCAAAAAAATGCAGACTGGCACTCTTTGCACTTGTAAAGATTGCTAAAGGGGATGTATTTTAAAACGCCTGTCCTGTGTATTTTATATCGTCTTTGAGATTTGCAGCTAGGGCATTCTTTATTCATAATAATTTTTTACAAAATGGAAGTGCAAAGATAAATACTATTTGATAAATATAACGAGTGTAAAGTCACTTATTTTTTTAATTTTATGACAAAATTAAAAATTTTATTTACCAAGAATTTTCCTTCGCATTGTTTGCATTCGTATTTAGAACAGGGAAGATATTTTAGAAAAACAGAACGTTTTATTCTTCTTCTTTCTGTTGATTTACAATATGGACATAAAATGATCTTCATTACTTTCTGTTTGAGCGTGTATGACCCTTTAATTCGTATTTAAAACATATGTTCAGCAGTTGATTGTGTAAATAGCGTCCCTTGCATTTCATACAATTGTATATGTGGGTAAAAGGCATGAATTTATATATAATAAAGACACTTATTTTTCTTCTTCTTCTCGAGCCACAGTGAGGGCAGTATTTACTCATTATTTACTCATTGACTAGGGGGTTTGGAGCAAATTTATTAAATTTCTAAACAAATGGCAATTAAAAGCTTGTTTTTTAGAGGGATATCTATTTAAAATTAATAGAAATAGAATTGACACAATAACGTAAACCAGTTTCCGTAGGACCGTCATTGAATACATGCCCCAAATGACTATTGCAACAGGAACAGGTAATTTCAGTTCTAATCATACCGATCGAAGTGTCCTCTGAGTAGTGTATGCTTTCTTTAATGGCCTGGTCAAAAGTCGGCCAACCACAAGTTGATCTGAATTTTGAACTCGATCTAAATAAGGACGATTTGCACCCCTTGCAGTAATAGGTTCCTTTCTCAAAATGTAGGTTGTACAATCCTATATGAGGGGGTTCAGTTCCTTTTTTTCTTAAAACACGGTATTCTTCCCCACTCAATTTCTTTCGCCATTCAAGATCTGTAAGTTTTTTCTTTTTCACACGTTCAAATTTTTAATCACCTATAAAAGTACCTTTTATTTTTAAATAGGCATAATAGTAAATTACAGAGGGTTTGTTTTTTTATTGCTTTCTATATAGAAATTATTGTCGATTGAGAATTTTAGAATTTTTTCTTTTAAGATCATTTCAGACCAAGAATTTTTTGGTTCAATCCACAATACTTTTGAGTTGATTGTAATTTTTAGAGGCATATTAAAATTTGACACAACATTTTTCCAACGATAGTATAATTGTTTATCGTCTATTTTATATTCTAAAACAGGAATCTGTGTAGTTCTTAGATACTGGTTAAAAACCCCGGAAAAATCAATCTTTGAAAAGTCAGAAATGAATGTTTCAATCTGTTTAGAGCTTACGGTTTTATGGAAAAACTGCTGGTTCAACGCTCTTAATAAGAGACGCCATTTGTTATCATCATTGATTACTTGTCTTATTGTGTGTAGCATATTAGCCCCTTTAGAATACATATCGTTAGAGCCTTTTTGATTTAGGTTATATATTCCGATAATAGTTTTGTCATTTTTAATACCTTTTCTCAACCCTATGTTGTACTCATTTGCTGCTTTTTTTCCGTAGTGGTATTCTAAAAATAAAGTTTCAGCATAACAAGTAAACCCTTCGTGAATCCACATGTCTGCAACATCCTTATAAGTAATACTATTCGCAAACCATTCATGTCCCGATTCATGTACGATGATATAATCGAATTTCAGTCCCCAACCAGTAGCACTTATATCCTGTCCCAGATAGCCGTTTTGGTAGCCATTTCCGTAGGTTACAGCGCTTTGGTGCTCCATTCCTAAGTAGGGAACTTCTACAAGTTTATAACTGTCTTCATAAAAAGGATAGGGGCCAAACCAATATTCAAAGGCATCTAGGGTACGTTTAGTCTCTTTAAAATGTTTTTTTGCCTTTGAGTAGTGTTGTTTTAATACGTAATAATTGCAATCTAACAAACCAGATAATCCTTCATATTTATCAGAAAAATGAATGTAGTTACCTACAGAAAGATGAACGCCGTAATTGTTTATTGGGCTGATGACCTTCCAATAGTAAGTTTTGGTTTTTTCTTTTTTTTGACTTGTTGTTTTAACGAGTCTTCCGTTTCCAATAGCCATTAAGTTTTCTGGTACGGTGTATTGCATAGTGACTCCAAAGTCAGGCTCATCGTACATATGATCTTTACAAGGCCACCACATACTAGCTCCTTCTCCTTGACAACTCGTCGCGATGAAGTCTATTCCATTAATGTCCTTTTTCCAGGTAAATGCGGCATCCCATGGAGGGTTTTTACTTACTTTAGGATTTCCTTCAAAATAAATGGTCACTTTTTCAGTGTGATTGATGGTTTGTTCTTTAATCAAATTGATATAATATATGTTGCCATTTTTTAAAAAAGACAGGTTTTGGCCGTCTTGTGTTACCTTTTTAATTGACATGGGTTTTTGAAGATCAATTTGTAGGCGGTTGTTTTTGGAAAGAACCTTATAAGAAATCGTGTTTTTTCCACGAATAAATTTCTCACTTGGGTTTATTGAAATAGATAGGTCATATTGCTGTAAGTCCCACCAAATTCTTTCAGGGGTAATATTTCCTCGTAAGCTATCTTGAAGGGTAAAATGATTTGAATACTTTGCTGAGATTGTAAAACTTGAAAGAAGTATTATGACAGTTAGTATTTTTTTATATGAATAAAAAAGAGGTTGTTTTGTAATATTGGGAGAGGTCACGGTGAATTCTTTTTGTAAAGGTATAAAAAAGAGGGTGTTTTTTAGTACGTGATTGATTTTAAAGGATTGTAGTAGAAAGTTCTAAAAAAAATCTTCATTTGTAAAATGAAAGTTTGCCTCAATGGTTGCGTTTTCATTACTGTCAGAACCGTGAATTGCATTTTCGCTCATAGAAGAAGCATATTGTTTTCGAATACTCCCTTCGGTGGCTTGGGATGGGTCTGTAGCACCTATTAAGGTTCTAAAATCTTCAACAGCATTTTCCTTTTCTAAGACAGCAGCAACAATTGGTCCACGACTCATAAAGCCAACTAAGTCTTTAAAAAAAGGTTTTTCACGGTGAATCGCATAGAATGCTTCGGCCTTACTTTTGCTCATTTGTGTTAATTTCATGGCAACAATTTTAAAACCAGCAGCATTGATTTTTTCTAAAATTTCACCAATATAGCCTTTTTCAACAGCATCGGGTTTTAGCATGGTAAATGTTCTAGATGTATTCATAGAGAGTTGTTTTTGTTCGCGAATATACTTTTTTATCTAACAATTCACAAAATAATTTCCTCAATACAATTTATCTGAATGATGTGTTTTTTTATAGTATTATTAACAAATAATTTATTTAGAGAATTCCTTAAAAATTGTATCTTCGCCTTCGATGACCGATAAACAGATTAAAGATCTTAAAAGACGACTTTCAGTTCCACAAAAAATTGTGTTGGTGGCTCATAGAAACCCAGATGGAGATGCTATTGGTTCTAGTTTAGCGATGCAACATTATTTGCGTTTAAAAGGACATTCTGTACATACAGTTTTACCTAATGATGTGCCCGGGTTTTTGAAGTGGTTACCTGCTATTGAAACAGTTTATAGATTTGATAAGCAAAACAAGCAATCCAAAGATTTCATTTCAAATTCGGATCTGTTGTTTTTGTTAGACTTTAATGCATTACACAGAGTTGGAGAAGACATGCAAAGGACTTTAGAACACTATGCTGGAACCTTTGTGATGGTGGATCATCATCAGCAGCCAGAACCTATTTCAGATTATATTTATTCAGATACATCTATTTGTTCTACTTGTCAGATGGTTTACCATTTTATAGATATGATGGGTGATTTGCCGATGGTTAATTCAGCTATTGCAACTTGTTTGTACACCGGTATTATGACAGACACAGGCTCGTTTCGTTTTGCAACTACTACTAATACTACGCACAATGTTGTTGCGCATTTAATAGAAAAAGGGGCTGATAATGCAAAAATTTATGACCGTGTTTTTAATACCAATTCACAAGGTAAATTGAAGCTTTTAGGAGTGGCCCTATCAAATTTAAAAATCTTGGCTGATTATAATACCTCTTATGTAATTTTAAGCCAAGACGAGTTAGATGCATTTGATTATCAAAAAGGAGATACGGAAGGATTTGTCAATTATGGATTGTCTATAAAAGGTATTTATTTTGCAGCCATTTTTATTGAAGATATTGAGCAAGGGATTATAAAAATATCTTTTCGATCAAAAGGTTCTTTTTCTGTAAATCAGTTTGCAAGAAAGCATTTTAATGGAGGAGGGCATGAAAATGCAGCAGGAGGACGTTCTATGAAAAATATGAAAGAGACTATAGAATCGTTTCTTGCACTATTGCCACAATACAAAACAGCTTTAGCTAAATCGTATGAGAATTAGTTGCTTGTATTTTATAGGTTTGTTTTTTATAGCTGCGTGTGGCGAACCAAATCCCAGAAAACCAGTAGGAAAAAACGCATTAGATTTTTTAGATAAAACAGTACTGTTGAATAAAAAAAGGGTTGCTGATGAGAATAAACAATTACAAGATCGTATTAATTCAGATACGCTATTTAATTATATCAATTCTAATAAAGGGTTTTGGTATGCATATATAACTAAAAATGAAAGTTCTAAAAAACCAATAAAGGGAGATCTTGTTCAATTTGAACAGGAGATTTATGCTTTAGATGGTACTGTTTTATACACCAAGGAGGAAGTTGGATTGCGCTCCTATAGAGTTGATATGGAGCCTGTTATTAAAGGCTTGCAGGAAGGAATTAAATTGATGCGAGAAGGAGAAGAGGTGTCGTTTGTGTTTTCGTCTTTTGTCGCATATAGAACAAGTGGAGATTACAATAAAATAGGGGTTAATCAACCTGTAATATCTAATATAAGAATAATCAATATAAATTAATCATTATGAAAATAAGTAGTATTTTAAGTGTAGCAATCGTAGTTGTAATATTGTCTATTACAGCTTGTAAAAATCAAAAAAGACAGGATAAATTAGTTAATGAAATAGACTCTGTGAGTTATGCTTTAGGACTAGATATAGCAAATAAAATTAAGATAAATTTT
>Ga0207964_1000169_pt1 | contig 21372 bp, 20 predicted proteins | sample Knorr_S23_td_250_FD_185608 | JGI IMG/M metagenome (GOLD analysis project Ga0207964, IMG submission 185608) | Marine microbial communities from Southern Atlantic Ocean transect - Knorr_S23_td_250_ad_251m_LV_A (SPAdes) (version 2) | ecosystem: Environmental > Aquatic > Marine > Oceanic | place...
GGAGAAGATGAATACTTAGAAGTTACTCCTGCAAGTTTGAGAATGAGAAAGATTAAATCTTAATCGATACTTAATTATAATTAAAACGACCACTTTTGTGGTCGTTTTTTGTTTGAGATAGTTTATTTTAGACCCTATGAAAGTAGCTATAGTTGGAGGAGGTGCAGCAGGTTTTTTTGCCGCATTTTCTGTTAAAGAACATCATCCTAAAGCTCAGGTAACCATTTTTGAAAAGTCGGATAAACTCCTGGCTAAAGTGAAAATATCAGGTGGAGGTCGATGTAATGTTACCCATGCGTGTTTTCAAGCCAATAAACTTTCAAAATTCTACCCAAGGGGAGCGAAGCAGTTGAAAAAGGCTTTTTCCATATTTCAGCCTATGGATACGGAAGCGTGGTTTGCCGCCAGAGGTGTGGCTCTTAAAACGGAAGCTGATGGTCGGATGTTTCCTACTACAGACGATTCACAAACCATTATAGATTGTTTTTTGCATGAGGCTCAGGTAAAAAAGATTCAAATAGTTAAACAGACACAGGTAAATGAATTAGTGCCGGAAAAAAGCGGATATACGCTTGTATTCAAAGAGTCCAAACAACATTTCGATAAAATTATTATTGCAAGCGGTGGTAGTCCGAATGCTAAAGGTTTTCAATGGTTGAAAAATATTGGGCATTCTATTGTTGCTCCAATTCCATCACTATTTACGTTTAATATGCCCGAAGAATCTGTAAAGGAACTTATGGGGAACGTGGTAGAAAATGCTACGGCTAGAATTCAGGGCACAAAACTGCAATACACAGGTCCTGTTTTAATTACGCATTGGGGAATGAGTGGTCCTGCGATATTGAAATTATCGGCCTGGGGAGCTCGATTGCTTCACGATAAAAATTATCAGTTTAATGTTCAGATAAATTGGTTGTCTATTAAAAGTGAGAACCAGGTTCATGAAATCCTGGATGCAGAATTTGAAAATATACGCAAGAAAAAAATAGCGAATGCAAATCCTTTTGGATTACCTGGCAGAATGTGGCTCTTCTTATTGGAAAAGGTGCAGATTAATCCTGAGACACCCTGGATGGAGTTGTCAAAGAAGAATAGAAACAAGTTGATTAATGTTTTGCTCAACGATGTGTATGTTGTTTCCGGTAAAACCACTTTTAAGGAAGAGTTTGTTACCTGTGGTGGGGCAAGCCTGTCTGATGTTGATATGAAAACGATGCAAAGTAGCGTTTGTAAAGATCTGTATTTTGCAGGAGAGGTTTTAGATATTGACGGTATTACCGGTGGATTTAATTTTCAAGCTGCCTGGACAACCGGATATATTGCAGGGAAGTTGATTGCTAATGATTAATTAATAATGACTAATTAATAATTGTTATGCAGGAGAAAAAATTTATCACAGGTCATTCTGAACTTGTTTCAGAATCTCATGGATAACGTACTTGACTTTTTAGAATGGACAATTGTTAGGCTGAACAACCAACAACTAACAACCAAGTTGTTTTTTAAACGCTTCGTAATCGTTTGGCATTGATGTTTTTTTGCAGTCTTTTAGGTCTGCAGTTTGAATTTCGAATTCAGGTAGGGCCTTTTTCATGACCATGGAGAATTTTTGTGGATGGGCAGTTTCAAGAAATACGCCAAATTCATCACTTTTTATGCTTGCTGACAGGGCTAATTTTCCCACAGCGCCATGTGGATCCAACAGATAGTTGTTTTTTTCGTAACAACTTTGTATTTCCTGTAGTGTGGACTCATCGTCAAAACGGAATGCGGTAATGTCTTCTTTTAGGGCTTCGATATCTTTATTATATAAGTATTCGATGCGTTCAAAATTACTTGGATTCCCTACATCCATAGCGTTTGAGTAGGTAAGTACGGATGTTTTTTCATTGAAAACACCTGTTTTTAAATACTCGTAAAAAGTATCGTTTGCGTTATGTGCTGCAATAAATCGATGGATGGGAAGCCCCATTTTTTTAGCGATCAATCCGGCGGTAACATTTCCTAAATTTCCTGAAGGAACCGATACAACCATCTTTTTTCCATTTAGATCTTTTTTGATCTGTTTGTACGCAAAAAAGTAGTACAACATTTGAGGCAACAGTCGCGCAACATTAATAGAGTTTGCACTGCTTAAAGATTTCTTGCTTCTTAGGGTTTCATCGTTAAGCGCTTTTTTAACGAGCTTTTGGCAATCGTCAAAGGTTCCGTCAATTTCAATCGCGTCAATATTCTCACCCAGACCGGTCATTTGAAATTCCTGGTAAGCACTTACTTTCCCCTTTGGAAAGAGGATTTTTACCGATACACCCGGCACCTTGTAGAAACCACTGGCTACGGCACTTCCCGTATCTCCCGAGGTAGCTACTACAATCGTTACTTCTTCTTTTTTATTTGAATAGAAATGAGATAGGCATCTGGACATGAATCGTGCTCCTACATCTTTAAATGCTTGAGTAGGACCGTGATAAAGTTCCAAAGAGGAAATGTTTTTTTCTACCGGAACGACAGGAATTTTGAAGTTAAGCGTTTCGGAAAGTATTTTTTTTAACTGGCTATCGTTTAATGAGTCTTTTACAAAGGGTTTGAGTACTGTTAAAGCGATGTCAAGGTCTTCATACGTTTCAATATTATTAAAAAAATCAGCCGGAATATTTGGTAGACTTTCGGGAATATACAAACCACCATTATTAGTTAATCCGTTAATAACTGCTTCTCTAAAAGAAATTTGCTCGTTATTTTTTCGTGTACTTAGATACTTCATTTGTTCAAAATTCTGGCTCCACTTTCCTTACAAAGTAAATGCTTGCGTGTTTGTATTTTTATGTTCAGGTCTTTGTAAACATCTTCTAATGCTTGTTGGATGTTGCAGGCATGTTCTTTGTTTTTGGCAATGGCAAAAACAGAAGGTCCCGAACCTGATATTCCGAAGGCTAAAGCCTTATTTTCGTGGGCAGCATTTTTCAATTCATTAAATTTAGGAATGAGTAAGCTACGCATAGGTTCTACGACAAGATCTTTTAGACTTGCAGAAAATAGTTCCATATCTTTTTCATACAAACTTGCCACAAAAGCCCCCATAAGACTAACTTGTTGGGTGAGTGTTTTTAGATCAACTGTGTCGTTTAATATCTTTCGGGCATCTGAAGTTTTCACCTTAATATCCGGAAACAAGGTTACAGCATATAAATTTTTGAGTAGAGGGAGTTCTATCAGATCAGAGGCTTTGTTTCCTTTGCTTAAAACAATCCCTCCCAATATCGAGGGTGCTACATTATCTATGTGTGCAGTGCCACAAGCTACTCGTTCTCCTTCTGCAGCAAAAGCGACCAATTCTTTGTTCGAATAGTTGTTGCCTGTTAATTTATTGTACCCGTATGCAGCAGCGGCACTGCTGGCACTACTTGATCCAAGTCCGCTGCCTGCAGCAAAGCCTTTTGTTATGATAATATCTACACCGGTAAATTTATTTTGTGCTTCCTGCATCTTTCGAATGACTACTGAGCAGCAATTTTTATCCTTATCGGTAGGCAATCCATCACCATTAATCATCTTAATGATGTTGTTTTCTTTCGTTCCGTTAAAGCGCAATTCAACCTCATCTCCGATATCGTTTAGAGATAGCCCTAAAACATCATAACCTACATTAAAGTTGGCCAGAGTAGCGGGGGCATAGGCAGTTATTTGATCCATAAATTACTTATTAACGATAGACATTACATCTGCAAACACACCACTGGCGGTAACGCTGGCACCTGCACCTGCACCTTTAATGACTAAGGGTTCGCTTACATATCGGTCGGTGTAAATAGCCACCACATTGTCTTTTCCTTCTAAATTGAAAAAAGGACTGTCCGAAGGAATTTCCTCTAAGCCTACGGATAGTTTTTCATTCTCAAGAGTGGCAACTACTTTTAATTTAAAACCTTTTTCATTTGCTTTAGCATAAAGTGCTTTGAAAAAGTCTTCGTGTTTGGCTAAGTTTTCAAATAAGGCATCTACACTTTCTGAATTGGTACACTCATCAGGGATAAAGCTGTTGAATTTAATCTCAGATAAGGAGCCTTTTAAACCCGATTCTCTGGATAGAATAAGAATCTTACGCATCACGTCCAATCCGCTTAGATCGATTAACGGATTAGGTTCTGTGTATCCTTCTTCTTTAGCCCTAAGTACCACGTCGGCAAATTTATTTTCACCATTGTACTGGTTGAAAATAAAGTTTAAACTACCTGAAATAACCGCTTCGATCCTGTTGACTGCATCCCCACTTATGATTAGGTCGTGAATGGTTTTAATAACCGGAAGGGCAGCACCTACGGTAGTTTCGTATTTAAAGTGACAATTAAACTCTTTGGCCGCATTTATCAATTCCGAGTACGTTTTGTAATCGCTACTGCAGGCTATTTTATTACAAGTTGAAATTGAAATACTGTTTTCCAATAAATAAGGATATCCGTCACTTACCATTTGAGATGCCGTATTGTCAATGAAAATACTGTTCGGCAAATTCAGTTCGCTTATTTTTGAAAGGTACTCAGGTAAAGATTCGTATGCTTCTCCTGTTTCCTTCACATTCAGACTATCTTTCTCCTCAATTTCATTACCATCCTTTAAAAGCATTTTTGTGCTGTTGGCAATTCCAATAACTTTAAGGTTGATGTTGTATTCTTTGATTAACTTTTCTTTTTGTGTATAAATGATCTTTAAAAATTCCTTACCCACATTTCCGGTTCCGGCAATAAACAGGTGAACATTTTTTACGATGTTACTAAAGAATTTTTCGTGAATGACATTTAGTGCCTTTACTTCATCTTTTTGATCAATAACAATAGAAAGATTTCTTTCAGAGGCTCCCTGAGCGATGGCAGTTATGTTAATTCCATTTTCACCAATGATACTGAAAGCTTTTCCTGCAAGACCTATTTTATTTTTCATATTATCACCGATAAGAGCAATAATGCATAGGTTTTTTGTAACGTTCATTGGTCGTATTGTACCACCTTTTATTTCGCTTTTAAATGCAAGGTCAAGTACTTTTTTGGAGATATCGGCATCAGATTCTTTGATTCCTATTCCAATACTTTGTTCAGAACAACTTTGTGTAATTAGTATCACATTTACGTTATGTTCTTCTAAAGCTTGAAATACTTTTCGTGCACTTCCTTTTTTCCCCGATAATCCGATTCCCGAAACTGTAAGAATGGCAATATCATTCAACGAAGAAAGTCCTTGTATTTTATGTGTTGATTTTTTATGTGAATGGCTGATAAAAGTCCCTTTCTGTTCAGGATGAAATGTGTTTTTCAGATACAGGGGTATTTTTTTCTTTATCAGTGGCAATATTGCTTGAGGGTAGATCACTTTTGCTCCGAAGTATGCCATTTCAAAGGCTTCTTCGTAGCTTAGTTTTTTTAGAGAGAGCGTATTTTTTACTTTTTTAGGATTTGCACTGTGAATACCGTCCACATCGCTCCAAATTTCTATGGAACTTGCACGAACGGCACTTGCATAGATCGAAGCCGTAAAATCAGAGCCTCCTCTTCCGAGTAATACAGTCTCATTATTTTCATTAGAGGCTATAAATCCGCCTACAATGTAGTTTTCCTTTTTTATTTTTTTGAGAATGTTGTTTGTTGAAACTTCAAAATCAACATCTCCATCCAAATAATCGTTATCGGCACAGATTAGATCGCGGCTGTCTAAAAGCTGAATAGGTATTTGCTGTGTATTTAAATAATTATGCACAATTAATGAGGACAATTGCTCGCCCATACCTAATACTTTTGCCCTGGTTTTATCGGTTAATTCTTTTAAGATATGAATCCCTTTACAAACGGCTTCCAATTCGTTGCATTTTTCCTGAACTGCAATGAGTAGTTCTGTTTGTTCTTTGATAGGGATGAGCTCATGAATGAATTTAAAATGAATGTTTTTAAATTCTTCTATCAGAGTAAAAGGCTCATCAATAAGAGCTTGCTCTATGATCTGTTCTAATTTATTGGTGATGCCGGAAAAAGCAGAAACAACTACAATGTAATTTTCCTTTTTTTGTGATAGAATTACTTTTATCTGCTCTAAATTTTCCTTTGAGGAAACACTCGTTCCTCCAAATTTTAAAACCATCATGCGATTGCTCTTTTACGTCACTTAAAATTGATTTAAACACAAAAGTCTCTAAGCTATTAGCAGCGACTAATTGTAGCATATAATCTCCGCCCAAATGTATTAAATTATTATGGAACTTTATACACTTATTGTAAGGGGAATTTTCTTTGTAAATCTGAGTAAATAGGATATCGAAAAGTACCCGTTTTTTTGCTTTTTGTCATCCTGTCTTAATAGCCATTGGGGCTCTTGAAGGAATTGTCATCCTGAGCCTGTCGAAGGATAGACAATTCATTTGCCGTACTTCGACAGGCTTAGTATGACAAATGAATTTATTAGAATATTGTAAGGTCAAATAGTGTTGAGTTCATTTTCAAATTTATGACTTCTCGCTTGAATGGAACGGGCAGACAAGACAGTACGACCGCACAACATTTACTTGTAATTCGTAATTAGTCTTCTGCGCGTAAAATTTGATTGATAGAAGCCATTTTGATGGCTGCAATGGCGCATTCAACACCTTTGTTCCCCAATTTACCTCCGGAGCGGTCGATGGCTTGTTGCATGGTATTGTCGGTAAGCAGGCCAAAAATTACAGGAATATCAAGCGTGATATTTAATTGCGTTACTCCATTACTTATTCCCTGACAAACAAAGTCGAAATGTTTGGTTTCTCCCTGAATTACAGAACCCAAAGTGATAATGGCATCTACATCTGTAGTTTCTGCCAATACAGAGGCTCCAAAAGTTAATTCGAAGCTGCCGGGAACGTTCACGCATAAGATATCTTCCGGAGCGACACCATTTTCAATTAAAGCTTGATGAGCCCCCTTGTAGAGACCTTCAGTAATTTCTTTATTCCATTCAGAAACAACAATCCCAAAGCGCAGACCTTCTGCGTTTGGGATCGAGTCTTTATCGTAATGTGATAGGTTTGTTGTAGCCATATACTATTCAGCTGCAGTAATACGTGCAATGTATTTACTTATGTTTTGACCTTCTTTTGATGAAGAAAATTCATTTTGTATGCGATTGTACAAACTCAATGCTTTATCTTTTTCTCCTAAAGAGTAAGCAGCGTTAGCAGCTTTCATTAAGTAAACAGGTGTTGTAAAATCGTTCGTTCTTAATTCAGCAGCTTTAATGTAGTAGTTTAAAGCTTCTTCATTCTGACCCAATTCAGAGAAAGCATCACCAATAGCACCCTGAGCAATAGGAGCTAAGATCTCATCATCCGAAGAGAAATTATCTAAATGCTCAATAGCAGATTCCGCATCACCTAATTTTAAATAAGAAATACCTGCGTAATATTCAGCCAGGTTGGCAGCGTTTGTACTACCGTAAGAGTCTATAATTTCCAGTAAACCGGCATATTGCTCGTCACCGTCAAGAGCTTCCTGAAATTTGTTTTGCTCAAAATTCTTCTCAGCCATGTACATTTCTGTACCTGCATTATTTTCTTTTGGTTGAACGTAGAGTCGATCGTAAGCAAAGAAAGCACTGAAACCTATAGCAATAGCAAGAACGACAACCATAAGGTTGTTCTTGTTATCCTCTACGTACATTTCAGCCTTTGTAAGGCTTTCCTCAATCGTCTTTAACTGTTCTGGTGCTTGATTTTTATTTTCAGCCATTTTCCTGCTTGTTTGTTTATTGAAGCACAAAAATAAAAGAAATTCTGAAATCACCGCTATAAATATAAATTCAGGTCTTATTTTTACGAAAATTAATTTTACATGCACCTCAGGGATCTTTCTTTAATTTCGTTTAAAAATTACGAAGAAGCTCAACTGACTTTTTCATCTAATATCAATTGTTTTGTCGGAAACAATGGTGTTGGCAAGACGAATTTATTGGATGCGATTTACTACATGTGCTTTTGTAAGAGTTATTTTAATCCCATTGACAGTCAGAACATACAGCAGGAAAAACACTTTTTTACTATTGAAGCTACTTTTGATAGGAACGATAGGGAAGACAAAATTTTTTGTGGTGTAAAACGTGGGCATAAAAAGGTTTTTAAAAGAAATAAAAAGGAGTACGAAAAGCTAGCCGATCACATTGGGTTATTTCCTTTGGTTATTATTTCACCTGCCGATAGAAATTTAATCATTGAAGGAAGTGAAACACGTCGAAAGTTTATTGACGGAGTGATCTCTCAGTCGGATAAAATTTACCTGCAGCATATTATTAAGTACAATCAGGTAGTCTCTCAACGAAATGCATTATTGAAATATTTTGCAGCAAATTTCACTTACGACCCAACGACACTGGGCATTTATAATGAACAGTTAATTGATTTGGCCAATAAAATTTATGCGAAGCGTTGTGAATTTATGCAACAATTCAACCCTATTTTTCAGAAGTATTACAAGTCTATTTCCGGATCCAAGGAAAAAGTGAGTTTAGCGTACAGGTCTCAGTTAAATGATCGTGATCTGGGATCTTTATTGGAAGAAAATTTAAATAAAGATAAAATTCTACAATACACAACCTGTGGTACGCATAAAGATGACCTTTTATTTAAAATAGGAGACTTTCCGATAAAAAAACAAGGCTCCCAAGGACAGCAAAAAACCTATTTGATTGCTTTAAAATTGGCTCAATTCGACTTCATAAAGAATCTGGTTGGTTACAAACCTCTATTGCTTTTGGACGATATTTTTGATAAATTGGATGATACACGAGTTGAGTCGATCGTGCGATTGGTTTCAGAACACCATTTTGGACAGATTTTTATTACGGATACTCATAAAGAGCGTACGGAGGAAATCATCAAAAAAATAGATGATTCTTACAAGATTTTTGATGTTATTGACGGAGCAATACAATGAGGAGAGCAAAAGGACAGACCATAGGAGAAGTGATCAAAGAGCTTCTTAAGAACTACGATATTACATCGAAGTTTAATGAGGCTCATGTTGTTACTGCCTGGGATAAGATCATGGGGCCATCCGTTACTAAATACACGGTTAATATTGAAGTTGAAAAGCGCATTTTGTTTGTGCAGTTAAGTAATGCAGCTTTAAAGCAGGAACTAAGTTATGCACGAGAAAAAATAAAAAAGATGCTGAATGATGAAGTAGGAGAGGAAGTTTTGTTAGACGTTAAAATTTATTGATAAAAACGAGAGAAAATTAGATCATTGAAACAGATTCTATTTAGTACGGATGATGCTGTAACTGATATTTTCCGTTTGGAGAAAACAGTTGCTTCTGATTTTCATTCATTTCATATCCGTAAACCAAACTGGTCAAGGTCAGAGTTAGAAACGTATGTTGAAAATCTGCCTAAAACCTGGAGAGATAAATCTGTAATACATCATCATTTCGACCTCTGCAATACATACTCATTAAAAGGTATTCATTTAAACGAGAAAAATAGAAGAGAAGCAGGTGTTGTAAGTCAGGGGTTTAAAATAATTTCTACTTCATTTCACTCTATTGATGATCTATTGGGAGATCATTCAAAGTACGAGTATGTTTTTCTCAGTCCTGTTTTTGATAGTATTAGTAAAGCCGGGTACAGATCAGCATTTTCTACTGAGGAATTAAGACGAGTAAATAAGCTTTCTAAACACCGTATTATTGCTTTAGGAGGTATCAAACCGGAACTAAAGGATGCCTGTAAGAGTATGGGCTTTAGCGGTGTGGCGCTCTTAGGTGCTTTTTGGTATTAAGTACGAAGTATCAAGTACAAGGTATTTTAGATTGGTAGGTGTCACCCTGAGCTTGTCGAAGGGTTGGTAGGTTAGTACGTTAATGCGTTAGTATTACGAATTGACAATTGATAATGGATAAGTAATAACTCAAAACTTATCACTTAAAACTCAAAACTTCACTAATCCCTCATCCCTCATCCCTTCTAACTAATAAGTAGCCATACTTGTATCAATTTCAGTGGCCCAGGCGTGAATACCGCCTTCTAAATTGATGAGTTTGTTGTATCCTTTCACTTCTAAATAGTGGATCACGTTCATACTTCTTACCCCATGGTGGCACATGACAACGGTAGTGATGTCCTTAGAGATTTCATCCATACATTCATCGATTAAATTCATAGGAATGTTATGAGCTCCCTTGATATGACATATATCCCACTCAAAATATTCACGTACATCAATAATTTGGATCTTTTGCCCGGAGTTTATCATCTTAGCGAATTCTTTGGCGGAAATAATTTTGGGTAATTTTTCAGGAGTTGGTTCACAATGAAGATCGTAAGAGCCCAATTCGGTGATGTTGGAAGCATCTGTTTTATCAAATTCCACAATAGACATTTGATAGTTTAGCACATTTATGGTGAGTAACTTTCCTTTGAGTACATCGCCAATTCCTACGATTAATTTAAGTACTTCGTTGGCTTGAAATGTTCCGATAATCCCGGGCAACACGCCTAGCACACCAGCTTCTGCACAATTAGGAACATCAGAGGTAGCCTTAGGGAAAATACAACGGTAAGAAGGTCCGTTTTGATAATTAAATACTGAAACTTGACCTTCAAATTGGTGGATGGCTCCATACACCAGCGGCTTGTTTTCAAGTATACATGCGTCATTAATAAGGTATCTGGTCGGAAAATTATCGGTACAGTCAACGACAATATCAAAGTTGCTGATGAGTTTTATGATATTCTCTTTGTTGACATGGGTGTCAACAACCTTAAAATTAACATGCTTGTTTTGTTGCTTTAGTTTTAATGCAGCTGTTTTTGCCTTAGGTTTTTTAAGATCCGCTTGAGTAAATAGAATTTGTCTTTGCAGATTACTTTCATCTACAGTATCTCCGTCAATAATACCCAGGGTACCTACACCGGCTGCGGTAAGATATTGTAAAACAGGACAACCCAAACCACCTGCCCCAATAACCAATACTTTAGCTGCTTTAAGCTTTTCCTGACCATCAATACCCACTTCACTAAGTTTAATATGTCTGCTATATCTTGAAAGTTCTGCTTTACTAAGGCTCATTTTTATTAATTTTAAGCAAAGTTAAGAATCGCATCAGATAATATTCGTAATTCGATAGAAATACTGAACTAATGAAAATATTAATTACAGGAGGAACCGGTTTAATTGGCTCGGCTTTATCTAAGGCTTTACATCGTATAGGGCATGATGTTGCCATTTTAACAAGAAAACCAAATGATGAATTGGATTTCAAACCATATTTTTGGGATCCGTCTAAAGCTGAAATTGATGAAGATGCTTTTGAAGATCTCGATTGTATTATTCATTTGGCAGGGGCTAATATTGCTGAGCGGCGATGGACTAAAAAACGCAGGCAGGAAATTTATTCGAGCAGGGTAGAGAGTGCTCAATTTTTGTATCGAAAAATAAAAGAGTTGAAAGTTCCTTTAAAGTCGTTTATATCTTCTTCGGCGATAGGGTGGTACGGTGCAATTACCAACGATGAGATCTATACTGAACAAGCTCCGTGTGCGAATGATTTTCCAGGGCAATTATCTAAGCAATGGGAATCGGCTGCCGATCAATTTACTGACCTGGGTTGTGCAGTCTCTAAAGTACGAACGGGAATTGTATTGTCGTCTGAGGGGGGAGCATTACCGAAAATGACGAAACCTATTATTTGGGGACAGGGAGCTCCTTTAGGATCTGGAAAGCAATACATGCCCTGGATCCATGTGGGTGATTTATGTGCTATTTATATTCATCTTGTTGAAGGAATCTTACCTGCTGGCGTTTACAATGGTGTTGCGCCGGAATCTGTTACGAATGAGGATTTAACAAAGTTATTAGCTCAGGCTCTTGATAAACCTTTATGGATGCCTAATATCCCTTCCTGGGCATTGTATATGTTGTTGGGAAAGATGTCGTCCCTATTATTAAATGGTAGTAGAGTTTCTGCAGATAAATTGTGTCAAAACGGTTTTGAATTTAAGTATCCTACAATACGGCGGGCTGTAGCAAGTTTTATTTATTAATTACTGATAAGTTTAACTGTCTTAATGTCTTTTATTTTGATTACATCAGAATATGACCGGTAGGTGATCTCTCTCTTATTTTTGACACTGACCGCTGAAAGCTGACTGCTGACTGCTGATTGCTGAATTTTGATTCCTATTTCCTATTTTAGCTAAAATTTATATCAATGGATTCTATTATATCACATTTAGATTTTATTTTGCCGGCAGTTTTGGTGATGCTGATTGCCGTTTATATGCTGAATAAAGTGTTGAATCACGATCATACACGACGTGTTTTTGAATATAAAAAGTCGGTAGCTAAAGAAATGGTATCCCTTAGGATGCAGGCATATGAAAGGCTGGCTTTGTTTTTAGAGCGTATGCAGCCTGCTAATTTATTGCTTAGAGTACAACAGCCTAATATGAAGTCAATAACACTCCATGCGGGTTTAATACAAACCATACGAAGTGAGTATGATCATAATATGTCGCAGCAGGTTTATGTGTCTGATGAAGTATGGGAGTTGATCAATCAGGCAAAAGATCAGTTAATCGGTGTAATTAATGAACAGGTAATTTCCGTTTCACCCCATTCAGATGCTACAGAACTGGGTAAGTTGATCATAGAAGCTTCTTTGGAGGAGCATAAGTGGTTGATAGACGATGCTTTAAGTCTTTTGAAAGAAGAGTTGCGAAAGAATTATTAAAATTATTCCTTACTGAATCTTATTGGTTTTTTAGTCCCTTTTTTATTAGCTTGGTAGGTGTCAGCCTAAGCCTGCCTATAGTTCGGGATTCAACTTTTAACTTTCAACTTTCAACTTTCAACTTTCAACTACTACCTATATGTCTTCGAATTCGATATTTGTGAAAGAAGAAGCGTCTTCCGGCTTTTCTACTTTGGTAGTAGTTTCTACACTTTCTTCTTCTTTAGGCTCGTAATCGGAAATAATTTCTTCACCTTTTTCATCAATAATGAATTTTGTTACATCATCAAAAATGTCTTTAAAACGAAGAAAATCTTCTTTGTAAAGGTATATTTTGTGTTTTTTATAGTAAGCAGAACCATCATCGTTAGTGTGTTTCTTACTTTCTGTAATGGTTAAATAATAATCGTTTGCGCGGGTAGATCTTACGTCAAAGAAGTAAGTTCTTCTTCCGGCTCTCAAAATTTTTGAGAAGATTTCCTGCGATTTACTATCGTGTCCTTCCATGATTTTATTTCGTTCTGTCTCTTTTCAATCCTTCAAATCTTGTAAAAATTATTCTGAAATAAAAGGAAAAACATAAAAAGCTGCTTTAATATTTAGATTCAACCAGTTGTTTTTTGAAGATACGGGCATATTCTCCATCTATATTCATAAGGGTGTTGTGGTTTCCCTGTTCGATAATCTCACCCTGTTTCAATACAATAATTTGATCTGCATGTTTGATGGAAGAGGCTCTGTGTGAAATGATTACACAAGATTTACTCTCGCTTTGATTTTTGATGTTTTGAAGAATGAGTTCTTCAGTTTCTGTATCAACTGCAGATAAGCAGTCATCGAATAGCATAAATTTAGGTTTTCTTATTAGTGCACGTGCAATAGACAATCTTTGTTTCTGACCACCTGAAAGCGTGATTCCTCTTTCACCAATAATAGTTTCAAACTGTTTTTTAAATTGTTTAATGTTACTGTAAATGCCGGCTTTTTTTGCTGCATTCATTACTGCATCTGTATCGCAGTCCTGATCTCCAAAAGCAATATTGTTATAAATTGAATCTGAGAATAGAAATGATTCCTGAGGAACGTATCCCATGGCATTTCTTAAGTCGTTTAGGTTTAAGTCTTTTATATTTTTTCCTCCGATACGAATGATTCCTGACTTAGGGTCGTTAATGCGACAAAGTAATTCTGCAAGTGTACTTTTTCCTGAACCAATTTTACCAATAATCCCTAAAGTTTCACCTTGTTTTAAGGTGAAAGAAATATTGTTTAGCGCTTTAATTCCTGTATCAGGGTAGGTAAACGATACCTTGTCAAATTCAATATCTCCTTGAATATTACTATGTTCTGTTGTTTGATTTTCAATTTCCGGTTGTTCATTCAGAAATTCATTGATACGTTCCTGTGAAGCGGCAGCTCTTTGTACAATAGAAGTTACCCAACCGAGTGAAGCTACGGGCCAGGTAAGCATGTTTACATAAATTACAAATGTAGCAATGTTACCCACTTGAATATGACCGGCTATAGCTTCCAGACCACCAATGTAGATGGTGAAAAGTGTACTTAATCCTATCAGTAAGATCATTAATGGGAAGAACAAGGCATTTACTTTTACAAGTGATAAATTCTTCTTTTTATAATCTTCGGCAGCATCCATAAACTGATCTTGAGCAAAATCTTCCTGGGTGTAAGATTTTATCACGCGTATACCCGAAAATGTTTCCTGGCTAATACTTGATAATTTTGAGAGTTGTCTTTGAACAATTTCACTCTTTACATTCATTATACTGCTAACTTTGTAAATGGCAATTACCAGAATAGGTAAGGGGCTAAGTGCATAAAGAGTAAGTTTTGGGCTTATACTGGCCATTTTTGGTATAATAAGAGAAATGCTGATGATAAGATTTGTGGTGTAAAGTATGGCAGGGCCCAAAAACATTCGAACACGACTAACATCTTCACTTATTCGGTTCATCAGATCACCCGTTTTATTCCTTTTGTAAAAAGATATACTGAGTTTTTGATAGTGATTGTAGATCTCGTTTTTTAGGTCGTATTCTATCATTCTCGACATAACAATGATAGTTTGGCGCATGAAAAACATGAATATGCCCTTACAAACAGCAAAAGTTAAAACCAAAAAAGCATAGTAGGCTAATTGATTTTTTACTAAGCTCTGAATGGTATTATCTGATGAAGTTTTTTCGCTTAGTGCATCGCTGATAATATTAAAGACTTCACCAATGTATACCGGAGGGTAAAGCCCGAAAACATTCGAGATAAAGATGAAAAGCAATCCCAAAATAAATCTGTAGCGATATTTCCAAAAATACTTATTGAGATGACGAAGTGCTTTCATGAGTTAAATTCAGTTTTTTGTTCTTTAAAAAAAGAGTATTTTTGCACAAAATTATAAGTGTATTAATTTGACTTCAAAAATACAGTTCTAAGATATACAATCTTTACGCTGTGTAGAAAAAGTCAGCAATAATAAAAATAACGCATGATTAAAGTAAATGAAGTACAAGATGTACAATCTTCCGACAATCCGATTATTCGTCAAATGAGTGAAATGGGCCATGAGCAAGTTGTTTTTTGTCAGGACCAGAAAACGGGTTTAAAAGCCATTATAGCTATTCATAGTACAGCTTTGGGACCGGCACTCGGAGGAACTCGAATGTGGAAGTATAATAATGAATTGGAAGCTTTAAATGATGTATTGCGTTTATCACGTGGTATGACTTTTAAAGCATCGATCTCCGGATTAGATCTGGGAGGCGGTAAAGCGGTAATTATAGGGGATGCCAAAACGGAAAAAACAGATGATTTAATGCGTCGTTTTGGTAAATTCGTTGAAACTTTAAGTGGAAATTATATTACTGCCGAAGATGTGGGGATGACGACTCACGATATGGAAATGATCCGTGATGAAACCAAACACGTAACCGGTATTCCTCAGTCTATGGGTGGTTCCGGAGATCCTTCTCCGGTTACAGCTTATGGAGTGTATATGGGAATGAAAGCTTCTGCCATGTACAAGTGGGGTTCTGATGATTTGAAAGGTAAGAAAATTGCTGTTCAGGGTGTCGGTAATGTTGGGATGAATCTGGTAAAACACTTATCTGATGAAGGTGCTGTGATCTATATTAATGATATTAGTAAAGAACAATTAAAGGTGGTAGCTGCTAAGTATGGTGCTACGATTGTTGAAGGTGATGCTATTTATGATGTAGATATGGATATTTATGCGCCTTGTGCTTTAGGTGCTTCCGTAAATGATTACACTTTAAGTCGTTTAAACTGTGGGATTATTGCCGGAGCTGCGAATAATCAATTGGCTGATGAGGTCAAACATGGTCAAATGCTTATGGATATGGGAATTATTTATGCTCCTGACTTCTTGATCAATGCAGGAGGATTAATTAGCGTTTATTCGGAGATTAAGGGATATAATCATAAAGAAACCTTGGTGAAAACAAAAGAGATTTATGATACAACTCTTGATATCCTAAGGAAATCTGAGTTGGAGGGAATTACTTCTCATGAAGCCGCAAAGCAAATTGCCCAAACTCGTATAGAACAGTCTTTATTTTAATTAAGAAATTATACATTTGTGCGAAATTTACTGAAGCAATCTGTTTTTTTGTTCATTGAAACCCATATCTATGCTAAATAGGAGACATATTCGTATTAAAGTCCTTCAAATTCTTTATGCTTTTTTTCACTCAGAGGGTGATGATTTAATGAAGGTTGAGCGTGAATTGGAAAAGAGTTTTAACCAAACGCACGCCTTGTATGTTCACTTATTATTATTGTTAGTGAATTTAAAATCGCTGGCTGAACAAAAAATAGAAAAGGGTAGAAATAAATTGCTTCCTACACAGGAAGATTTAAATCCAAACACAAAATTTATTGATAATCAGGTTCTTTGTCTTTTAGCGGCGAATTTATCACTTCTTGATAAAGCGAAGTCTGAAGTTGTTTATTGGGATGAGAATCCTGAGATTCAGACTAAATTATTACGTCAAATTCAAGAGTCGGAGCTCTATAAAACTTATATGGCCGAGTCGGAGTCCTCATTTATCGATGATCGTAAATTTGTTTCGGCTTTATTTATGGAGTTTATTGCTCCTAACGAAGATCTGCACTCATTTTTAGAAGAAAAAAGTATTTATTGGTCAGATGATTTTTCTGTTGTTAATCTGTCGGTTATTAAAACTATAAAAGCTTTTAAATCAGATTCTGATGAGTACAGTAGATTATTGCCTTTGTACAAGAATGAAGACGATGAAAAATATGCATTTAATTTACTAAAGAGAACATTAGCTAATTCTGCTGATTACAAAAAGTATATTGTTGAAACTGCAAGTAATTGGGGTGAGGAGCGTATCTCTGATATGGATCAGTTGTTAATGCAAATGGCGATATGCGAATTGTTGCACTTTGAAACGATTCCTGTTAAGGTGACCTTAAATGAATATATAGAATTATCGAAAGACTATTCCAGTCAAAAAAGTAAGGTTTTTATTAATGGAGTAATCGACAAATTGGCTATTCGATTTAAGGAAGAAGGAAAATTGAAGAAATTAGGTAGAGGCTTAGTTGAATAATTCTCTTAAGAATTTTACATTTGTTCCAAATCAAAAACGAATGATGAAAAATAGTGCTGTTATCGTATTTTTGGGTTTGGGTCTTATGGCTTGTAAACAGGATGCTACATCGAAAATTGATGTTTCCAGTCAAGTAGAACGTACAGAGGTAAGTTTAGATCAGGTAGATACACCTACAGATGCTAAAATGGACTTTGAGGCAATCGAATGGGATTTTGGGGACATTAATCAGGGAGATGTTGTTGTACATGCTTTTAAGTTCACGAATTCAGGTTCGGATCCTTTAATCATCACAAATGCGAAAGGATCTTGCGGATGTACGGTTCCCGAATGGCCAAGAGCACCTGTTGCCCCAGGCGAAAGTGGTGTTATTGATGTGAAGTTTAACAGCAAAGGAAAAAAAGGAAAACAAAACAAACGTGTTACTTTAACGACCAATATGGTTCCTAGCCAACAGATATTGACTGTTAAAGGACAAGTAAATTTAAAAGAAGAGTAGAGATGTTGACAATTTTATTACAAGCTCCAGATGCAGGCGGGATCATGAATTTTATGCCTCTAATTTTAATCGTGGTGATCATGTATTTTTTTATGATCCGTCCACAGGTAAAAAAACAAAAGGCTGAGACCAAGTATCGTGCTGAGATTCAAAAAGGCGATAAGATCATAACGATTGGTGGTATCCACGCAAAAGTATTGGAAGTGAATGAGGATACTTTGCTCATTCAGGCCGATGGTGGTACTTCAAAATTTATGATCAACAAAACAGCGATTGCCAAAATTTAATCGTCAGGCAGCTTTTAGCAGTCAGCTTTCAGGATAAAAAAACTGTTTTAGAGAAATAAGATTTTCCCCTTGATGGAATCTGTTTGCCGGTAAAGCAAGGGTGTCATTGAGTGATAGGGGTGTTTGCCTATTTTATCATAACTAAGATTTTCGAAGTATGATAAGATTTGTTGTAAGTGAATATATTTTAAAATTCACAAACCCGACTGTGTCAGGCAAGTTCTTCAAATTTTCAAATAGAAAAGAGGCTGTTCATTGAACAGCCTCTTTTTTATTTTATCTCAATTTGATTAGATCCCCGTATAATTTTGAGGTGTAATCTGTTTCAATTCAGCTTTCAATTCATCGCTTACTTCTAAAGTGTCGATAAAGTCGGCAATACTCGATTTTGTAATCCCAGCATTGGTTCTTGTCAGACCCTTCAGAGCTTCGTAAGGCGAAGGATAAGCTTCTCTTCGAAGAATGGTTTGTATGGCTTCAGCAACTACAGCCCAGTTGTTTTCCAGATCACCCAGGATATTATCTTCTCTAATAATAAGTTTATTTAAACCTCTTAAAAGAGCACCAAAAGCAATACTTGTATGAGCCAAAGGAACACCCACATTTCTTAATACAGTAGAATCTGTCAGATCTCTTTGCAATCGTGAAACAGGAAGCTTAGCAGCCAAATGTTCAAATAAAGCATTTGCAATACCAATATTACCTTCTGAATTTTCGAAGTCAATTGGGTTTACTTTATGTGGCATGGCAGAAGAACCTACTTCGCCAGCTTTAATTTTTTGTTTGAAATAATCCATAGAGATGTAGGTCCATATATCGCGGTCCAGATCTAAAAGGATATTGTTGATACGCTTCATCGCATCAAAAAGAGCGGCCAAATTATCGTAATGTTCAATTTGTGTGGTTGGATGGGAGCGGTCTAAACCTAATACATCGTTTACAAAGTGATTTCCAAAAGCCAACCAGTCATTTTTTGGATAGGCCACCAGGTGTGCATTAAAGTTACCCGTTGCGCCACCAAATTTTGCAGAGAAAGGAACCGCTTTTAATTGCTCTGCCTGACGGTTTATACGTGCAATGAATACTTCGATCTCTTTACCCATGCGGGTAGGAGAGGCCGGTTGACCATGAGTACGAGCCAATAAAGGGATATCTTTCCACGCTGCAGCAAGCTCTTTCAGTTTTTTGATCACCTCTTCCAATTGCGGAAGGTATTGCTCTAATACTGCTTCTTTAAGAGAAAGGGGCACTGAAGTATTATTGATGTCTTGTGAAGTCAAACCAAAGTGAATGAATTCTTTGTATTCTTCTAATTTAAGTGCATCAAATTTTTCTTTGATAAAGTACTCAACTGCTTTTACATCGTGATTGGTTACTTTTTCAATGTCTTTAATTGCCTGAGCATCTTCTTCCGTAAAGTCTTTGTAAATAGCTCTTAATGGTTTGTAAATAGACTTGTTAATATTTTTTAACTGCGGTAGGGGAATTTCACATAAAGCGATGAAATATTCAATCTCCACTCTTACGCGGTATCGAATTAAAGCGTATTCAGAAAAATAAGCAGCCAGTTCTTTCCCTGCTCTTCGGTAACGACCGTCAACCGGAGATATGGCAGTAAGTGCATTCAAGTTCATAATTGTGGGTTGAAAATTGAGTTGCTAAGGTAAGAAAACCCTCTTTCTATGATGGAGTTATTTCGATTTAGTTTTCTATAAAAGCCTTTAGCAGTTGGGTGTTAGCTTTTAGTAGCCCTTTGTTACTTCTTTACATCCCTATCTTTTGCCAGACGGGTCTTTCTGTTTTTTTATGTAGATAAGATAAAAACAAAAAAGTCCTGCATTACTGCAGAACTTCTTTTGTGAGCCAGGCAGGATTATTTCATGATCCTAAATAAGGAACTTAAGCCAAACATGAAGTTCACATGCTGCGCATGCTTACTTTTTTACTTTTCTTCAGTAATGAAATAAATTTCAAACTGAAGAAAAACAAAAAAGTCCTGCATTACTACAGAACTTCTTTTGTGAGCCAGGCAGGATTCGAACCTGCGACCGCCTCCTTAGAAGGGAGGTGCTCTATCTATTTAAAGCACCATTATTCAGTGTATTAAGACAGTAATTATTATAAATCTGTCAAATGTCTGTCAAATGAAAGTGTTCTATCCAAAAGTTAATGTTGATTCAAAAGATAGAGTCTTCATCTCATTTTATCAAAATGAAAAGAGGTATCGATTGTTCAATGGCTCTAAAATAAATTCTTCAATCTATCCTAATTCATATAGTTCAGTGTCCAAAAGGATTGAAGTGAGTAAAGTATTAGCGGCTGAGATTTATCAGTTTTTAATTAATGGTATTAGTATTGAGCAACTTCAGTATTCAAAACTGTTAAAGCCTAATATGACTGATAAGGAGTACCTATCAGCAGCACTTTATAACAAGTTGAATGAGAATCATACCGATAAGTATAAATATATGTTGAGGTTCATTTATGACAAGTTAATCAACGAAATAAATAATTCACCTATTGAATCTTCACATATTACCTCTGTGCTAAGTTCTTATACTTCAGCAACTAGTTATAATACCTATCGAATGAGGATTAGCACTCTCATTAATGAAGCTCGAAAACTTGGGATGACATCAAACCCAATGATGGAAATAAAGTCAAAAAGGTCAAAAGCTAACTTGCACAAATACTATAGTGATATAACGCTAATTCTTGATGATATAAAGACTTTCAACTCAAACCTCTACTTATGTTGTTTGATGACCTACGGCTGCTTATTAAGACCACACAGAGAGATCAGAGAGCTTACTTGGGCAGACCTCTCAGATGACCTTTGCCACATCCATTTGTCAGGTCATAGAAACAAATCAGGAAGAAATAGAATCGTTCCTGTACCGGCTTACATTCGAAAACTACTAGTAAAGGGTGAGCCTAAACACAACATATTCTCAGGTAAACCTAAACCATATAATGAAGACTACTTTAAAACCCTTTGGAGTCGATTTAAAGCACAATCAAAGTGTATTGATGCAGGGCAGACTCTATACTCATTTAGGCACACAGGAGCTATTGATATATTCAAGAGAACAGGCTCTTTAACAAAACTTCAGAAGGCCATGGGGCATTCGTCTATAAATGTATCGTTAACTTATTTAAGAGGACTTGAGGTGGCTGAGCTCAATGAGGAGGATATGCCTATGATATAAAATATTATCATTGTGTATGAATTG
>Ga0207964_1000170_pt1 | contig 21334 bp, 21 predicted proteins | sample Knorr_S23_td_250_FD_185608 | JGI IMG/M metagenome (GOLD analysis project Ga0207964, IMG submission 185608) | Marine microbial communities from Southern Atlantic Ocean transect - Knorr_S23_td_250_ad_251m_LV_A (SPAdes) (version 2) | ecosystem: Environmental > Aquatic > Marine > Oceanic | place...
ACATCTTCTATACTGGAACGCGACTGTTTGAGTTGCTCCCTATATTTTTTGATCAAATTTAGAGCCAGCAGAAAATAGACTAACCTAATAATTTTAATCAGTGTGTCGCCAGTCACAAAATGCCACTGTTTATCAAAAAGGTATGAGATAATTATTTGGCTTTTGGCTAAGTGTTCTTGAATGTAATAAGCAAAGATTAAAAAAACAAAATAGCCCGCCAAAGGAAAAATGTGCAGTCGATGACTGGCTCCAACCCTAAAATCCTTTCGAATTAGCGAATTCGCATACAGATACAGCAACGGCCCATCAATAGCATAACCAAAACCGGCGATAAAAAATAAATTAGGCGAAATACCCAACACCGTATACCTGAGCTGATCCCCATATAATACGAGCTCATGAAGAGATAGAAGTGACTGCGAAAGGAAAAAAGCGGATAACAAATAAGCACTGACGGGCTTGAATTTCCCGCTGGCGACGATCATAGCTGCAAATAGAAAGCACAGTATTACCGTCATCATGGTTGCCATATCATGCAACTCAAATTTCATCGTTTCCATTTACACACCAAATTGACTTTATCAGCAGTACTATTTACTTAATGAGGTCACTGCATTAGAGATAAGACGATGCTCAGAGTAGGAAAAAACAGGCGAAAAAACGGAGTTTATACAAAATAAATGAGTATTTTGAGCCTGTTTTTAACAACCTATGAGCGAGTATCATCCTAATGCAGAGGTCTCTTAATGCTAAAGTTTACTACAAACTGCTACTAGCTAGTAACAAACTCTCGCCTTTATTGGGCATAATAAATGCGAGAGGCGCATGGTAGTGGCTATTGATCAAATGAGCAATGCAGTAGCGTGCAAAAATAATCGATTTATGATGTTTGCGCTCTTTTATAAGGCACTACAGAGTAACCTTTCTTTTGTAGCTGTAGGGATAACAGCTGGCTGCGCTTTCCCGTGGCACAAACCAATAGATAATTTTTATCTTTAACCAGATAGTGCTCGGGCTTATCGGCTAGTTTAGCCATTTCAATATGTTGCTCTGCAAAAGGATAGGGATTTTCAGATACCTCACCTTCTGACCTAATATCAATACAAATCCATGCTGATATATCAATCTCAGACGAAGGGCAAACAGGTATGGTATTTTTAAACCCATAATCCCGCTCGATATCTTGATAAGTCATGCTATGCATACAGTGTTCAGACTTGGGAACATTGACGGTTGTAAATTGATAGGCACTAAAGTCACAGTGAAGTAATTGACCGGACAGCGTATTTTGATGCTCAGTTAGTAACTTAATCGCCTCTAGTGCCTGTAAACACCCCAGCATGCCCGGAACTGGCCCCAAAACGCCGGCTTGGTCACATGAATCTCCATAATATTGCCCGCGCGGCCACAGGCAATTAAAACAGGGCTTGTCGCTATCGGGGTGGAGAACAAATAACTGCCCTTCAAGCCTTACTGCATTTGCAAATACGACTATTTTCTTTAACAGCAGGCACAGCGCATTTAATTGATAGCTAAATAATTGATCATCCGTGCAATCTAAAATAATGTCCTGTTGCTCACAAAGCTGATGCAACTTTGAAAACTCAAGCGGTTGGCTGATAGCTTCTATCTTGCATAGAGAGCTACGCTGACGTAAGTAATGTGCCGCCACTTCGGCTTTAAAGTTGCCTATATCACTTATCTGATAAATAGTTTGCCGATGCAGATTACTGCTATCAATTCGATCGGGGTCAACAATAGTAATTTGCCCAATACCTGCACCCACTAGGTAGCTGAGCGCAGTTACGCCTAAACCACCGGCTCCAAAAACCAGCACTCGCGTTTCAGCTAATTTTTTCTGCTGAGCCTCGCTCATGCTATCTAGGCGCAATTGTCGAGAAAAGTCAGGAATATAAGTCATAGATAAACCTATTTATTCCCTTGAAAAACATCACAGGCACGCTCAAATTCCGGTCTTGTATTAAAATTGAAGTAGTTATCCCAAAGTTTGGGAGCAGTCACGCGATAATAGGCAATCCCCTGCATAAACTCCATCACCGAGCGTTGACCTCGATTTAAATAATCCAACAAACTGTCAGCCACATCAATATGATAGGCGCCGTGTAACGGGTGATCTCTTTCACCACCCAAGTAAATAATCTTACTCGATGGCATATCGACCATTGCCTGCTTAAATAAATCAATGGTTTCAGAGGGCAGTAAAAGTGTATCGCATGGAAATGTTAATACCCATTTAATATCTGTTCGCGGCTTGTTTTTTAACAACGCAAATACAGCGGCCAGCGCGGAAAGCGGTCCTTGGTTTTGACCCAGATAGTCTTCTACATATATCAGAGAATCATCCCTCAACTGGTTATACTTTTTAGTATCTGAACAAATAAAAGTATCGCCACCGACAGGTTGGCAATGTTGAATATCTTCGACAATGCGCTCTATTAATGTTTGACCATTGATACTTAATAGGGATTTGTCATATCCCATGCGACTACTTTTACCACCTGAAAAAATAGCGTAGCAAAACGAACCGGCATCAGTCTTGGCTGTCATGGGGCGCTGTTTCCGAACCCAGCCACTGAGCTGTTTTGGATCCTACATAATATTCTTTTTTCCAAATTGGAACCCTTGCCTTTATTTCATCAATAACAAAGCGGCAAGCTTGAAAGCCCGCGTCGCGATGCGCAGAATTAATCCCTACCCACACGGCCATATCGCCAATATTTAAACGACCCAAACGATGCACACAGATGGCCGATTGAATATCAAAGGTTTGCATAGCTTGCTGCATAATAGCTTGACCTTCTTGTAAGGCCAGTTCGGGATAGGCTTCATAAAACAGATGCGAAACTTTTTGATTTTGATGGTGATTGCGCACCCATCCTTCAAAACTAACAAAAGCGCCACAGGATGGATTTTGAAATTTATCCACCCATTCCTGCCTATCAATTGTCTGATTGTCTAAATAAAAATTTTCCATCCACTACCCACCTGATACTGGCGGTATAAAACTAACGACATCCAGATCTTTTATTGCCGATTGCCATTCACAAAACTGATGATTAATCGATGGGCGTATATGATTTTTTTGCTGTTGCAACTCATAGCGCTTACTTAACTCCTGCCACAGCTCCTCTGCGGTCTGCGCCGAAGTAAGGTATTCTTCACTACTTTTTTTCACTTCTTCAGCAAGGCTGGAAAAATATTTCAAAGTAATTTTTTTATCTAAAGATATCTCCATTATATAGACTGCCGTAAGTTAAACATTGGATTTTCCACCGGTTTTATTGACCAAATGAACATGGTTGATGTGGATATCGTGGGATAGCGCCTTGCACATATCATAAACGGTCAGAGCGGCTACAGATGCCGCCGTTAACGCCTCCATCTCAACACCTGTTTTATGGGTTACCTTTACCATAGCCGTTATCAGCAAACTGTGCTCATCGTCATTTTGGGTAAAGCTGAGTTTGCAATAATCCACGGGTAATGGATGACACATGGGTATAAGTTCCGCGGTCTTTTTTGCCGCCATAATCCCTGCAATATTGGCTGTATCAATAATCGACCCTTTAGCACTTTCTAGCTTAGACTCCTTTAACTGCTTATAAACTGAAGGTGGAAAGAGTACAGTGGCACAGGCCGTGGCTGTCCGCCGAGTTGACGATTTATCCGCTATATCAACCATACACGATTTGCCCGCTTGATCTATATGACTTAGTTGTTTCATAAGTTCTCTGTTCCCCTCTGTTAGCCACCTAGCATCGAGAAATGCCGAGTAGCGCCAGTCTGCTGTTCCTGTAAATAATGTTTGGGTAATTTTTCATGGATGCTCGACCTTAAATAGTCCGACAGCCCCACAGAATCCCCCGCTTGTAAATAATGTCTTAGATCTTTCCCCTCATCGGCAAATAAACATAAATGTAATTTCCCCTGAGAACTGACACGAAGGCGATTACAGCTATCACAAAAATTTTTACTGTACGGGGCAATAATACCGACCGAACCTAAGTATTGTGGATGAGAATACTCTATGGCGGGGCCTGCGTGTAGAGACTGTAATTTTTTTATCCAGCCCTGATGATCCAAGTAAGCCTTAATTTGATCTGCCGAAACATGCTGTCGATTAAAAAATTCCCGATTTTCGCCAGTTTGCATTAATTCTATAAAGCGCAGAGTAACGGGACGTGTCTTTACCCAGTCGATCAGCGGCTGTGTATTGAGATGCTCTCGCAACAACACTGCATTGATTTTTATACCTGTAAATCCGTTGGCTATGGCACCATCTATAGCTGCAGTGATCTTATGCAAGTCTGATGAAGATGTAATCAGCTTAAATTGTTGCGGCGATAAGCTATCGATACTGATATTTACTTGATCAATACCCGCTTTTATCCACTGTGGCAAAAAATGCTCGAGCCGATAACCATTGGTTGTAATGCAAAGCTTTTCAATTCCCTGTTGTTTTTTACAGATATCCATAATCTCTAACAAATCCTTGCGCAAACTGGGCTCTCCTCCGGTCAGTCTTATTTTTTTAAAACCAAGACTGGAAAAACTGGAGACTAAGGTTTGTATTTCCTGCAAACTTAATTCATTTTTAGACGGCTTGCCCTGATAACCTTTTGGCAGACAATAACTACACTTAAAATTACACAGATCCGTAATCGACAGGCGCAAATAAGAAAATTGTCGCTGCTGAGAGTCTCGCAATATAATATTTTCTTGCATAGGATCAGCCATTAAAACACCATGGAAAGGGCACAACAGTCACCGAATTGCCCGCCTCTAGATCTCCACTTTCCTGAGCGAGAACAAGGATACAATTAGCCTGAGCTAGCTGGTAGACTCGGTGGGAATCCTGCGCACCTAAACTACTCACTGTCCAATTAATATGTCCCTGTTGGCTCATATGTGATGCCAGTATGCCACGCTGAAATTCCACACGCCCAGGACATTTTTTAATATGGTTTTCCAATATGGCCGTCAGTTGCAATTTATTGGCAGATAATTCACCACCTGCCAATAACCCTATAGCGGGCATAAAAAATTCTTGTAAGACAATAAAGGCAGAGACCGCATTACCGGGTAATCCAAAAAACAGCGCAGGCTGTCCACTAGCGGTATTTAAAGAACCAAAACAAAGCGGTTTACCCGGCTTCATAGCGACCTTGTAATGGGCAATATCACCCAGTTTTTCTACACATTGGCGAACATAATCATAATCCCCAACTGACACCCCGCCGCTACTAATAACCAGATCATAGCTTTCACTGGCTTGCCTCAGACAATTTTCTATAGTTTCTGGATTATCGGCAATAATGCCTAAATTGTGGCACTCCACGGGCAAGTTATGCAACAACGCAGCAATTGCCGATAAATTACTCTCATACAGATCGCCCGAATTTAAACGCTCACCGGCCGTTCGCAACTCATCACCACTAGCAAAAAATGCCACCCTAAGTGGTCTATGGACACAAATTTGATCTATTCCTTGGCTGGCAAGCACGGGAATAATACTGGGGGTAATCCGCTGTCCTTTAACAAATAATCTTTGCCCTTTTTCAATTTCTTCACCCTGCTGACGAATATTTTTTGCTATAGCTGTATCCTGTAGCAATGCAATATACCCATCGTCTTTTTGCCTTGTATTTTCCTGTATAACAACCGTATTCGTACTATTTGGAACCACCGCACCAGTCATAATACGAAGACATTCATTAGCTTTGAGTGGCTTACCCACATAGGGCTGGCCCGCCCGCGCTTCACCGCGCACAATAAATATTTGTCCCTGCCTTGCTAACAGTTGTCCCTCTTCCAAACAGAGTGCGTAGCCATCCATTGCAGACAGTGACTCATAGGGCAAGTCAACTTCAGCAACAAAATCTTCTGCCAAATAAAAACCTAAACTTTGATACAGTGCTCTAGGCTCTGCTTTAAACTCAGCCTCTGCCAGCCAATGCTGACAGAGACTTATTAATTTTGTTTGAGCTTCAGAAAAACTAATCATCATTATTCACATTGATCTCCGCAAACAACAGTGCAATATAACGCACCAAGTTCATTCTTAGTGCGATCAATGCAACTAACTGTTTCATCTTGGTGCAAGGCAACGCCCGCATCTCTAAAAATGCTCCGCTCAGTCAAACCCAATTGTTTAGAATCACAAATTTCATAAACTTTCGCGCTCGAGATATAAATATTATAGATCTGCTGTAACCATTCTTTCATAGTTTATGAGAATAAAATAATGACCAACTATGCCATTGCCGACAATAACAGGAGTATTGCCCATACAGCGATCATTAAAAATTAAATAGCCCTGTTACATGGATGTTGCTCCGTTCATTTCTAGGTTAAAGCAATAAGTATGCCAGACCCAATGGTTGGCACACTTATTGCTTTGTATGAAGTTATTTGCCATTAACAATGGAAAGTACGAGGTTGACTGCACAATGAATGAACAGCGTTTGAATATTTTTTCTTTCTCGGGGAAGAACCGGATCTTACACCTAAGTTGGGTGGCCTTTTTTATTACCTTCTTTGTCTGGTTTAATCATGCCCCCTTACTTACCTCTATTGGAGAAAGTTTAAATCTAAGCGCGTCACAGCTAAAAACTCTACTAATTCTCAATGTTGCCTTAACCATACCTGCGCGCATTATTATCGGCATGCTCACAGATAAATGGGGGCCACGCATCGTCTATTCTTGCATTCTATTATTTGGCTCTGTGCCCTGCTTTATATTTGCCTCCGCCACCAGCTACGAAATGCTAGCTCTATCGCGCTTTTTGTTGGGTTTTGTCGGCGCTGGTTTCGTTGTCGGCATCCGCTTGGTCAGCGATTGGTTTCCAGCTAATGAACTGGGTGCCGCCGAAGGAATCTATGGGGGCTGGGGTAATTTTGGCTCGGCCGCCGCCGCCATGTTACTCCCCATTATCGCAGTATGGGCAACATCTGCATGGGGCGGTGCAGAAGGCTGGCGCTATGCCTGCGCCCTATCCGGCGTTATATCATTGTTATACTCGGTGGTATTTTACTTATCAGTCCGCGATACCCCAAAGGGAGCCACCTATTTCAAACCCAAAAAATCAAGCGCCATGACCGTCACCAGCAAACAAGATTTTTTCTTAATGCTGATAATGAAATTACCCATGTATGCGGCGTTGAGTCTACTGATATGGAAACTATCATCCACGGAAATCAATCTCTTATCTGATGCCGCCGCCTACATAAGCTATGCCGGTTTAGCCCTGTTGCTGATTTACGAAATTATCACTGCTTATCACGTAAACAAAGGTATTTTCACGGAACCAGTAGCAGATATTCATCGCTATGACTTCAAGCAAGTTGCCGTATTAAATATCCTGTATTTTGCAACCTTTGGTTCTGAACTGGCAGTAGTATCCATGTTGCCTTTATTTTTCCAAGAAACCTTTAACTTATCCGTGGTTTTATCCGGATTATTAGCTTCATCCTATGCCTTTATGAACCTAGTCTCACGCCCATTAGGCGGATTGTTGAGTGATCGTTTTGGGCGCAAATCGACTCTACAGGTGCTTACTGCAGGCTTGGCCATAGGTTACGCGTTAATGGCTTCGGTCAACGAGAGCTACTCGCTGGCATTGGCAGTGATACTCGCAATGAGTTGTTCCTTTTTTGTACAAGCTGGTGAGGGGGCTGTATTTGCCGTGGTACCACTGATCAAACGCAGCCTGACAGGACAAATTGCCGGCATGACCGGTGCTTATGGCAATGTAGGTGCCGTAGTCTACTTAACGGTATTTGCAATGGTTTCATATCAGGTATTTTTTATGGTCATTGCCATTACAGCAGTTGTTGGATTCTTAACTTTATTTTTATTCAAGGAGCCTACTGGTACTATTGTAGAAGTTATGCCAGATGGTAGCTTGGCTGAAATAAAAGTAGCCTAAGAGGAAATAATAAAATGTTCGTCTGTGGGGCGTATAGCGACCGAGGAAGAAAGCAAGAAAACCAAGATGCCTTGTTATTCAACTCGGCATATGGTCGCTCAGACTCTGAACAAAAATTGATTGATCTAGGATCTATTCAAAAACATAAGCCATTGGTTGCCCTGTTGGCCGATGGGGTTAGTTCTTGTAAAAAGCCTAGACAAGCAAGTGCACTAGCACTTGAAATTATCAATCAGAAATTATTGCAAAATCTGTCCAGCGAATCTGACCTTCATATGGAATCGTGCATTGCTGCATCCTTATCAGATGCCAACAATGTCCTGTATTTTTCAGATCCCTATGAACGTCAATCCGCTCTATTGTCCACATTGACAGGCATTGTTTTTGAGAACAACAGCGCACATATCTTCAACGTTGGCGACAGTCGTGTGTATCGTTTTTATCAAAATAAGCTTGAATGTTTGACCCGCGATCAAAACCACCAATCAGGTCTATACAAAGGTGCGCTGGCATCTGCTTTAGGTGCTGACTGCGGATTGAATAGTCAGTACTTTAAACGCACTTTACTTGAAGGTGAGCTCTATTTTATCGCCAGCGACGGTATTCATACCTCGATCAGCGACGACGAATTGAAATTATTTTTTCGAGAAACCGAAACCCACAACAGTACCCCAAAGCTCAATCAGATCATGCAAAAAATTGGGCAGGCTGCCTATGCCAATGGCAGTCATGATAATTTAAGCTGTATGGCAGTATATATACAACCCTCATCAAATAAGATGTGCTCGACCCACGATTTTCTGCAACGTAAAAATAAGCAATTCTCACCCGAATTAAATACTCATGATACTTTGGATAATTTCTTAATTTTACGCGAACTACAAAGTAGCCCCAGAAGCCATATTTATTTAGCTCAAGACCTTCAGAGCAAGGAACATCGAACTATTAAGGTCCCCTCTGAATATTTCAGAGATGATCAAGTATCTATCACTCGATTTTTAAAAGAGGAAAAAATAGGTCTGGGTTTCGATCATAGCAGCATCTTAAAATTTTATCCGAAGCCTCTAGATAGCAACTATATTTACCATGTTACAGAGTATATTGAGGGCTATACATTACGCGACTATATGAATACCCATGGTCCTTTATCTTTGAGAGTATCGCTAGATTTTATCTCAAAAATAGTTATTGGCCTGCGCGTACTGCATCGTTCGCATTTATTGCATCAGGACTTAAAGCCGGAAAACATCATGTTGACAATGGGTGGTGAAATCAAATTGATTGATTTGGGGGCTGTGGGCTCGCTTATTTTACAGGATCACTCTTCGGCACCTCCGGGGGACTTGGAATATACCGCACCAGAATACTACTATGACAAACCCAGAGGCGTTTACTCAGATTTGTTTTCGCTGGCAATTGTGGCTTACGAAATGTTGACAGGTACAGTCCCGTTTTCCAGTCAACAGATCTCAAATGCCCAAAAAAACCTGTCTTTTAAAGCGCCTCACCTAGTAAATCCCAATCTTCCCAAATGGCTGGAACCTATATTTTCTCGAGCCTTCAGAGCAGAACCTACGGCAAGATACCAAGCGCTATCAGAGTTTGTCTCAGATTTAGATCCTGACAATCACAATGCAGACCTCGATAGCGAACCCCTATTAACACGCAACCCCATTCTATTTTGGAAATTGACATCATTGCTCTTCTTTTTATCAAGCATAGGCATGTTAATTTATTTTACACAACACTAAGGTTTCACAAATGATATTTGGACGAAAAAAGAAAAACCCCATCATCATAAACAATAAGCAAGTCAGCGAGTGGAAGTATGCGACCTGTGGCTATTGTTCAGTGGGTTGCTCTTTGGAAATTGGTGTTGATAAACAGGGTGTGCCAGTGACCACCAGAGGGGTGGGAGGCGCGGATGTCAATCAAGGCAAGCTGTGCATTAAAGGCTTAACAGAGGCAGGTATTTTTGACGCCACGGGGCGCGGCACCCATCCAAGATTGCGGAATCGAATTTTTGACGCCTGGCGCGATGTCAGTTGGGATGAGGCCTTAGATGATGTGGCTGACAACTTTAAAGCCATTCAACAAAAATATGGCCGTGACAGCATAGGTATTATTTCCACAGGACAATTCTTTACAGAGGAATTCTATACACTGGGCAAATTTGTACGAGGCGTGTTGGGAACCAATCATTACGATGGCAATACCACCTTATGTATGGCCTCTGCAGTATCTGGGTATAAACGCTCCTTTGGCAGTGACGGCCCGCCCGGTTGCTACGACGATTTTTCCCATACCCATTGTATTCTGGCTATTGGCTCCAATCTACCAGAGCAACATCCAATTATTTACTGGCGGATGAAAGAAGCGCTTGAGCAACGCAATATTCCCTTAATTGTCGTGGATCCACGCAAAACCATGCTGGGTCAAATGGCCGATTATTATCTGCCCCTAACCCCTGGCACCGACTTGGTGCTATTGAATAGTATGGCCTACGTTATCCTAGACGAACAATTAGAAGACAGAGCCTATATTGAAGCCCATACCTCTGGCTATGATCAATTTTACCAAACGGTTAAAAATTACCATCCTAGTTCAGCAGCTAAAATCTGTGGCATCGATGAAGATACTATTCGCAATGTCGCTCGACTGTATGCAAACGCACCTTCAGCTATGAGCTTCTGGACCATGGGCATCAACCAGAGCACCCATGGTAGCGACGGCGTCTGCGCCATTAATAATTTAAATTTAATTACCGGCAATATAGGTAAACCAGGCGGTACCAGTCTCTCTATTACAGGGCAATGTAACGCAATGGGAACCAGAGAGTGGTCCTCCTGTTCAGGTCTGCCCGGCTATAGGTTCCTAGAAAACAAAGAACACCGAGAGGAAATAGCCAATTTTTGGGGCGTCGATGAAAGTTTCTTTCCTGAAAAGGTCGGCTTAAAACAAACCGATATTTTTCCAGCTATCGAAAGCGGTCAAATTAAAGCCCTATGGATTGTCGCAACCAACCCAATGACATCCATGCCCAACACTAGTCGTATTCGTAAAACTTTAGAAAAATTAGACTATTGTGTAGTACAGGACAGCTATCAAGACGTCGAGACCACAGAATACGCCCATGCCTATCTGCCCGGCGCCCCCTGGGCTGAAAAAGAAGGCTGTTTTACCAACACCGAACGACGCGTCAATATTACTCGAAAAGTACGAGAGCCCTTGGGAAATTCAAAGGCCGATCATTGGATCATATCGCAACTAGCCCAGCGCTGGGAGCAGGGTAAAAAGATGCATTTCCCAGATAACACCGCGGAAATATTTGCCGAAATGACTCAGCTTTCAAGCATTGGTAAAGGCCACCACGATCAGGATCGTATACTGGATATCTCGGGTATGACACATGACAAAATTGAACAGCAACGAGGCATTCAATGGCCCTGTACAGAAGGGCAAGAACAGGGATCACCGCGTTTATATGAAGATGGTATTTTTCAATTTGCAGGGGGTAAAGCCAAACTGCTTCCACTACCCTATATTGAAAATAATGAAGTACCCGACACAAATTTTCCCCTGTGGCTAAACTCAGGTCGAGTTGTCGAACATTTTCATACCCGCACCAAAACCGGCAAAGTTGGCAATTGCAATAAATTCAGCCCCATGCCCTATATGGAAATGAATCCAGATACAGCCCAAAAAATGAACGTTGAACATATGCAATATGTACGCGTGGTTTCACGTCGAGGTGATGCCGTAGTTATGGTTCAACTGACACAGCGAGTACCCTATAACATGGTATTTATTCCCTTCCACTACTACGACTGTGTCAATCGTTTAAGCTTGGGTTTGCTCGACCCCTATTCACGACAACCTGCATTTAAGCAGGCCGCGGTACGCATTGAATCCATTGATCAGGCTGAAGCCGCAAAAATTAATCAGGAATCACGTAATTTTTAACGCGATACTCAAACCCAATACTCACTCAATTAAATACGGTTTATATTATTGTGCATAAAGTAAGAGAAGACGAACCCAACTACGCCAAACTGTATGATCCGGTGACTGAAAAAGTTAACCGCTATGGCAATCCTATTGAATTGATTCCCGCGAGCGAAGAACCCGTGAGTCTCAATATCAATCACGACCCGGGTATTGGTTCAAATCCAAATCGCAATAAACAACATGGTTTTCATTTTACCGCGGATAACTGTATTGGTTGCCACGCCTGTGAAGCGGCCTGTAGTGAGAAAAATGACTTGGCACCCCATCTATCATTTCGCTCCGTAGGCTATGTCGAGGGAGGCACTTTCCCCGACTATACTCGCATGAATATATCTATGGCCTGTAATCACTGCGATGATCCCGTATGTTTAAAAGGCTGTCCTACCCGAGCTTATACCAAACACCCTGAATTCGGCGCTGTTATCCAAGATCCAGATATTTGCTTTGGCTGCGGATACTGCACCTGGGTCTGTCCATATAACGCACCACAACTGGATCCTGTGGCTGGTCAGGTAGAAAAGTGCAATATGTGCGTAGATCGCTTGGAAGTCGGCTTAAAACCAGCCTGCGTATCTGCCTGTGTTGGCAATGCCTTGGATTTTGGTGTGGTAGAAAACACTCCGCAGGGGCGAGAACAGATTGATACGCAAATTCCCGGTTTCCCCGACCCCAATATCAGCAAACCCAATATTCGTTTTCAGCAAACAAAATCAATGCCCAGAGAGCTTTCACGCACCGACTCTATGCCTGTCAAATATAAGAAAGATGATTCGCTGGGACATTACACCCCGCAAGTTGACCGCAAACAGGGCGTAGAAAAGCATTGGAATCTGGCGCGCTTGTCCTCTGGCGAAAACCCTTTGGTGCTATTTACCCTAGCCGTACAGGCGGCGCTCGGATTATTCGCAAGCATCACTATTGGTCACTGGTTGAATATTGAAGCTATGCTCAGCATAAAAGCCAGTGCCTTCTACTTGCCGATCATGTTTCTAGTGTTAAGCATGACCGGATTTGGTCTGCTGATGTCAGTTACACATGTAGGTAAACCCTGGCGTTTTTACCGAGGCTTCAATAATTGGCGCCACTCACCGGTAAGCCGTGAAGGTCTTGGGGTTTTCTTATTTATGAGTTTTCTTTCACTACATATTGCCTGTCTATTGCCCAGTCACCCGTGGCTACTAAAAAACCTAGCTACTTTTGAATCCCTAATGGCAGTGCCCCATCTCAAATCATGGTTGACGCTAATTGCCAATTCGGCCTTAGTCTTGGCACTAATCTCTGGTGGCGTTGGACTATATTACATGTACAAATGCTACAGAATTCCAGCCAGACCCTTTTGGGATCACTGGAGCACTGCAACACATTTTATCGGCAATGGACTGAGTATTGGCGGCATACTATTTGCCTTTATATCTCTGGGTATTAGCCTATTTTCTCAAGAACTGAGTGCCAGTGCACTGAACAGCAACTATCAATCCATATTGATAAGTTCAGCACTGATTATCGGCGCAGGAATACTGCTGGAAAGTATCGGTCTTTGGCGACAGGCAAAGAACTTCAAAAAAGTCGATAATGAAGGGGCTGTATCTCATTATATACAAACCACAACCTTCGGATATACCTATGGATTGCGCAATGCTTTGCTATTGGTGAACGGACTGCTCATTGGCTTGCTTCTAACCCCTGCGCTACCCGCAGTGGCGGACCTTCCGCTATTAATATTATTAGCTACCGGCATTATCGCAACCGCCCTTATAGGTCGTGCACTGTTCTATGTCATAGTAATTCCAACTACAATGCCTGGAGCCTTCTTTTGGAAAAATAAAGGCTTTGTAGAACATGCTCAAGCGCTCGGAATGCACCATAATGTAAATACTGGGGTGCCTCCATTGGGACACTAGTTGCCAATGGGTGATTTGATGATTAACAATTTTTCAAATCATCTATAACATTTTTTGCCTAGGGATTTTATTATGACTACTTCCAAATTAACGCCTATACGGATTGCAGTGCTTACCGTGTCTGACACTCGCACCCATAAGACCGATGGCTCTGGAGGCTATTTGACCGAAGCGCTACAGGCATCGGGTCACCATTTAGCCGATCGAAAAATAGTCACTGATAATCTGTATGACATTCGTGCAACGATGAGTGCATGGATCGCCGATGACAATATTCATGCCATTATCACCACCGGTGGCACCGGGTTTTATCCCCGCGATATCACCCCCGAAGCCATTAGCGTCTTGTTTGACAAACCTATTGAAGGTTTCGGTGAACTGTTTCGCGCCATTTCATATGAAGAAATAGGCACCTCGACAGTACAGTCTAGAGCCTTTGGAGGCATGGCAAACAACACCGCAATTTTTTGCCTACCCGGGTCACTCAATGCCTGCAAAACCGGCTGGTTAAAAATTATTGAGAAGCAACTGGACTCCCGTACCCAGCCCTGTCATTTTGTCAGCCATTTACTGCGAAATAACTAACCCAGAATAGCTCACAATATGCTAATAGAACCCTGGTATCTGCAGCTGGCACTATTAACCCTGTTTTTTCTATCGGCAATGCTCCACAGCAGTGTCGGTTTGGGTGGAGGCTCATCTTACACCGCCTGGATGGTTATTCTATCAATACCCACCCTAATGATTCCCTCGTTGGCTCTAAGCCTCAATATACTGGTTAGCGGTGTGGTATGCATACAATTTATCCGTAAACGATTGATACCATGGAAGATACTGTCTCTATTATTAATCTTCTCAGCACCATCTGCCTATATTGGCGGACTACTTCAAATCAACGAAGATATAATTCATCTTATATTGCTAATCAGTCTGATTTTTATTGCCTTTCGATTAGTTTTTTTTGATTCTAAAAACTATATACAGACAGCTCCCCCCCAGAGATTAGCTATTATCTACATTGCTATTTTAGGTGCTCTATTAGGCTTTTTAGCAGGCTTAGTGGGCATTGGCGGCGGCATCTACTTAGTGCCTGCACTACTTATATTGCGCCTAGCGAGTATCAATCAAGCTGCAGCCTGCGGCGGCGCCTTTATTTTATGCAACTCCACTGTAGGTTTATATGCAAAGTGGCAAACAAACAATATTCCTTATACCTTTGAAGAGTTATTGCCCTGTTTGATAGCCGTTGCCTTGGGCGGCATCCTAGGTTCACAATTTTCTATTACCCAAAAGAACCAAACTATTTTGGAAAAAATACTTATCTGCGTGGTTTTCCTAGCCTGTTTATTATTGATAAAAAAAATATTTATCGGCGCGTAACTGTCAATCCTATCGCTTAATACTTCTAATTAACTGATCAGCAATCGTTGCATCAACCGAGTTAAACCAAGTTAACTCAGGGTGCTTCTTACCTGCTGCCAAAAAACAACTGATTAGGAAATCTCGGGGATTACGCCCTGACCCATCTCCTCCTGAATGAAATGGCGTAGAAGTATTCGACAACCATATAGCTCGCAACTGACGCACCAAATTCTTCTCCACAAATCTTGTTGCCCGCTCAGCTGAGAAATCTCCCTGCCCCTCAACCAATTTATTCAACGTATCGACCATTGTTGAAATGCGATAAGCCATTTTCCCTGCAGGATGGGGAAGCCCCTCTAATAATTTCGATGCTTTTTGCAGATGGAACTGAGACTCTATATACAGCCGACGCGCCTCCTCTGTATCACTGCTAAATTCAGACAGCGATATCAAAATATAGTCCGTAAAGGCTTTTTGTAACGCATCCTCAATCTCTGGCAACGACATTCGTTTAAAACCAAACCTGCGCACCAAATCCTCCAGCTCTTGGGGACTAAACAACTTTTCAAGGCTAAACCTATTGACCAATTACCCAACCTCATCTATATTTATAAGTAGTAAAGGTATGCTTTAAATACCTCGCATTGATCATGCGTCAAAAGACCACTTGTTCCTTTACCCGAGCTAAACCAAAAGGCTCATAGGAGAAGTGTTATGAACAACTTAAACAACTCTATTGTTTATCGTGGCGTACGCCAAACTAGAAAGTCCATTTCAGACACTAGCAACAGACGCAGTCTGTCTAAAACATACCGAGGCTGCAAATATACTTCATTGCCGAAGGATACACACAAGCCTTGCAAACACACTTATCGTGGTAGTGTCTATGTGTCATAAAACTAACTGTTTGTCGCTCAACCGCGACTAAGGTTAGCATCAAAAAAGCCGGGATCAAAATCCCGGCTTTTTACACTGTGTAAGCGTTCGATCATGGTGCATTTTTCAGCCAAAATGCACCGCAAATTCGAGTGGCCACCCCCTACTACAAACCAAAATACAACAAAACAGACAGTCCACCCGACTACTACATCCATGAAACCAATGACTGGCTTGTGTTCCCCCATGAACTACACGGCTTAAGCGCCGACGAAATTCGCCAACACAAACCTGAACTGGCGGACTTGATTGAAAAAATGGAGCCTATAATTAATAAAAAGTAAGTACATACTTCACTTACAGGCTATGCTAGATAGGGAATTATAGATAATGCCCGCTATTTTAAATAGCGTATAACAAACTACTTTTGTTGATAAACTCTGATCCAATCCACATACATTTGCAGTGGAAACTGAGTGCTTTCGCTCGGTCGACCCGCCCAGGTTCCGCCAACCGCTATATTTAGCAAAATAAAGAATTCCCTGTGAAACTCCTGCTTATCCTCACCTGAAATATCCACTGCGCCAAAGGCTTGACCATCCACTCGCCAAACAATCTGCTGCTTATCCCACTCAAGTTCAAAAATATGAAAGTTGTCGGCAAAAATACCCTTAGCTAACTTATATTTAAAAGCATCTAGCATCTTATGCTTGTTATTAAGATCAGAAAAATGGATATTGGCCTCAACAACTGCATCATCTTTGCTGCCGTATAGCTCAATAATGTCAATTTCACCACTTTCTGGCCAAGGTGTATCCCCGCCATTCTCATTTATATTTGCCCCCAGCATCCAGAAAGCCGGCCAAACACCCTCACTGAATGGCAACTGGATTCTGGCAACAATTTTTCCATATTTCCACGCCGCCTTATTGGCAGTATTCAGACGAGCTGATGAGTACTGATCCATGCCATGAATATCGGCTTCATGAATGGCCTTAATCACCAAATAGCCATCTTCAACATAGGAATTTTTAATATTATCCGTATAGCGTTGCCATTCTTCATTGAATCTACCGGCCTCAACAATTTGGCGATTCCAAAACTGCTTATTTAACGAGTCACCTTCAAACTCATCTGACCATACCAACTTATAACCCACTCCTGGTGAGTAATCCTGATTGTGGCCACTCGCCGAAGGGTAGCTAACAAGCCGTTCAACATCCGCCCTCTCAGGTAGCTGAGTGCAAGTGATCGCTACTAAAAGTACAAAAAATGTTACAACAGATAACTTATAGATCAGCTGTTTGTTAATCATTGTTAAGCCTTTAAATCTAATGAAGGTGAAATAATCACCACAAGAATGCCCAATTCATTACACAGCTTCAACCTCTTATTCCTAGTAGCAAGAATCCCCATTGCTGGATTGAGCTCTAAACACAGAAAAAAGAACTAGAAACCATTATTTTTTGTGTTAGTATAAATTTGAAGCGGTCTTATATTGGTGTATTAAATTATGTTGAGAATGGTCGCCTTTTAAGCCCTCGAGGCACCTACTGAGGGAATTGTACGGGACCATCCTCGTAACCTGCGATATAAGCATTTAGCCTGTATCGTCAGAATAACAGAGGGCTTACCCGTATGGCTTTTGCTGTCATCTTGGTCGCAATTGTTGTTGCTTCTGTATTATTTCATTTCCTTAGCCCCTGGCAGGCAACGCCGCTAGCATCTAATTGGGGTTCTATAGATACCACCATCACTATCACCTTCGTTATAACCGCTATATTCTTCGTTATTATTGTTCTATTTGTCGCCTATTCTGTGTACAAATTTCGCGCTCGCCCGGGCGGGCGATCCAAATATGAGCCCGAAAACAAGAAACTGGAGTGGTGGCTAATTGGCATTACAACAGCGGGTATCTGTGGTCTCTTGGCGCCTGGGCTAATTGTCTACGATGACTTCGTCAACGTTCCAGCAGACGCCGAAGAATTTGAAGCCGTCGGTGAACAGTGGCGATGGAGTTACCGTTTACCCGGCGCAGATAAGCAGTTTGGCAAAAGTAGTGTCGCCAATATGAGTGTAGACAATCCATTGGGCATAGATCCGCGCGATCCGGCCGGACAGGACGATGTAATAGTCTCTGGCCACCAACTGCATCTATTACTAGATCAACCAGTTAAGGCGCTACTGCGATCCAAAGATGTTTTACACGATTTTTATGTCCCTGAATTTCGCGCCAAAATGGATTTAATCCCCGGTCAGGTTACCTATTTTTGGTTTACCCCAACCGTGGTTGGAAACTTTGATATTTTATGTGCCGAGTACTGCGGAATCGGTCATTACAATATGCGTGGACAGGTGATTGTAGAGGATGGAGAAAGCTATCAACAATGGTTAGCGCAACAGCCAACCTTCGCACAAACACTGACTGGTGAAACTGCCGTCGGCCTAGTCGCTCAGGGTGAGAAACTGGCCACCAGCAAAGGTTGTTTAGCCTGTCACAGTATTGATGGTAGCCCCAGTCTGGGTCCGGGTTGGCTGGAGCTTTATGGCAGTAGTGAGACTCTTCAAGATGGCACCCAAGCCATTGCCGATGCCGATTATCTGAAAGAATCTATCACCGATCCTGCGGCCAAGCTTGTGGCTGGATATCCGGCAGTGATGGCGGCCTATCAGTTTAGTCCCGAGCAACTCGACAGCCTAGTTGCCTATATTCAATCGCTGTCGTCTGGTGACACAACCACAGTTAAGGAGTGATATATGGCCTATGCAGAAGATGTAGAACATGATGACTTGCACCAACCACGCAGTTTTTACAGCAAATATATCTGGAGCCAAGACCATAAAGTTATCGCTATTCAGTACTCCCTAACAGCCATTGCAGTGGGATTAGTTGCGCTGGTTCTATCAGCTATGATGCGTATGCAAATCGGCTTTCCCGACAGCATAGATATGGACTCAACTGCCTATTACCAAGCCATGACCATGCACGGCATGATTATGGTTATCTATCTACTGACCGCCCTATTTCTCGGTGGTTTTGGCAACTATCTTATTCCGTTGATGGTAGGCGCTCGGGATATGGTATTCCCCTTCGTAAACATGTTGAGTTATTGGTTTTATCTACTTTCAGTGATTGTGTTGCTGTGCAGTTTTTTTGTCCCCGGCGGTCCAACTGGTGCCGGCTGGACACTCTATCCACCTCAGGCAATTTCCAGTGGCACCCCAGGAACCGAATGGGGCATTATTCTAATGCTGGTGTCACTAATAATATTTATCATCGCCGCCACCATGGGTGGCTTAAACTATGTAACAACCGTGCTACAGGCGCGAACTCACGGCATGACATTATTTCGTATGCCCCTGACCGTCTGGGGTATTTTTATCGCTACCATTCTCGCCCTTCTGGCATTTCCAGCATTATTTGTCAGCGGCATTATGATGTTATTGGATAAAATCATCGGCACCAGCTTCTTTATGCCAGAAATGTTTTCATTTGGCTCACAGTTAGAATATAAGGGCGGCAGTCCAATTCTGTTTCAACATCTGTTTTGGTTTTTTGGTCACCCCGAAGTTTATATTGTTGCCCTACCGGCCTTCGGCCTAGTCTCCGACTTAATCAGCGTACATGCGCGCAAATGTATTTTCGGTTATCGGATGATGGTCTGGGCAATCGTTGCCATCGGCGTATTGAGCTTTATTGTTTGGGCACACCATATGTATGTGAGTGGTATGAACCCCTACTTTGGATTTTTCTTTGCCATTACAACATTGGTTATAGCGGTCCCCACAGCGCTCAAAGTCTACAACTGGACACTGACCCTATGGCACGGCAACATTCAGCTCTCAGTGCCCATGTTATTTTCATTGGCATTTATTGTTACCTTTCTGGTCGGAGGGTTGACCGGACTGTTTCTTGGCAATGTAGTGGTTGATATACCCCTGTCCGACACCTATTTCGTAGTTGCCCACTTCCATATGGTGATGGGGGTAGCACCTATTTTGGTGGTATTTGGCGCCATATACCACTGGTACCCAAAAATTACTGGGCGTATGCTCAACGACAGCATTGGTAAATTACATTTTTGGATCACCTTCCTCGGCACCTACCTGATTTACTTCCCGATGCACTATATAGGCCTGCAAGGTATGCCGCGGCGCTATTATTTGTTTGAAGACTACCAATTTATCCCCGATTCGGCCCATAGTCTAAATGCATTTATCACAGTTGTGGCAATACTGGTTGCTATTGCACAGCTACTGTTTCTATTTAATCTTTTTTACAGTGCCTTTAGAGGCAAGCCAGCTGGATCAAACCCATGGCGGGCCGCCTCTCTCGAGTGGCTGACACCAGACACCCCACCCAAACACGGCAACTGGGGTCCATCACTACCTGTAGTTCACCGCTGGGCATACGATTATGGCGTACCTGATCAAGCTGAGGATTATGTCCCCCAGACAACCTCTGCGGATCTGGCGCCCGTACATGAAGGGGATAAACTCGCATAGACTAAAATTGTAAAAATTAGCGGAGGGTTTTATGTATACAAATAGCAATACCCTTTATCTCAATGAGGATAAGGATCTTTTGCAGCGCGCTAAAATGGCAAAAACCGGCCTGTATTTCTTAATGGCAGCCGTTAGTTCGATGTTCCTGCTGTTCTTAATTTCCTATATTTTGCGTTCGCAAGTTTCTGACTGGCAAGCCTTATCTCAGCCTTGGCAACCTTTATCCAATACTGCACAGCTGTGGTTTAACAGCGCTCTTTTAGCGGTTGCCAGTATTGCATTGGAATATGCGCGAAGAAATATTAAAGATCCCGATAACAGCAAACTAACCCGAGATTGTTTGCTACTTGCCTACGCGGCAACTGTGGCTTTCCTAATAGGACAGTTATTGGTTTGGAAAAAACTAGTGGCTATGGGATTTATGGCGTCTAGCAATGTTGCCAACGCGTTTTTCTACCTGCTGACGGGCTTACACGGACTGCACCTAATAGGTGGACTGGTGGTATTAACAATCGCCACCTACAGATGCAGTCAATTAACACGTGAATTACAAGAGCCATCGAGGTTGCGCACAAAATCATCTATCGAACTCTGCGCCACCTACTGGCATTTCTTATTATTGTTATGGTTGGGGCTATTTGCACTGCTTACCGGCTCGCCAGAAAGCTACGCAGCCATAGCAAAATTCTGCGGATTTTAAGGTGTAAAGACTATGGACTCACAGACTACATC
>Ga0207964_1000172_pt1 | contig 21244 bp, 23 predicted proteins | sample Knorr_S23_td_250_FD_185608 | JGI IMG/M metagenome (GOLD analysis project Ga0207964, IMG submission 185608) | Marine microbial communities from Southern Atlantic Ocean transect - Knorr_S23_td_250_ad_251m_LV_A (SPAdes) (version 2) | ecosystem: Environmental > Aquatic > Marine > Oceanic | place...
CGGGCATTACGCGCTGTTAATGAGTCGTTTATATGCTGATTAGGGGACTCCGCACTCGGAAGTATCAGTACCTTGAAATTCAGTTCGCCCAATTTGACGGTTTTGTCTCTGATTATCTCTAGTAGATCAGGATCAAGTTTGTAGCTAGCTTTTAGGAGCGTTCTCGATGATTCCTCTGTCATTGCAACGTTAGCGCTTAGAGAACAAATGACAAGCAGAATGGAAAGTAATAGTCCTTTCATATCTATCTTAGGTAGTTTGCTAATCCATATGAGCTCATAATCATAGCTGAATACCCGATTCAGTCAAATCAGGGCTAGATAATGGAGAACAGGACTTAATCACCATACTTACATCACTGAGTGTTTTGAAACACAGCGGTAGTGGCCACTCCGATTAGAGTTAGCCAAACTATAGGTTGCTTTAGCACTAGCGGTGGTAACAAGTAAGGGCTTATCTTGTTCCTCCTCACCGCACCACCGTTTATATAGCCAGTTACAGCCAAAATTAATGCAGAACCTCCAATATATATAAGAAGCCTTGATGGATCATCTTTTTGTAAGGCAGCAATCGCATCTTCAAACCGAACAATAATGCCAACGATTACCCAAACGAAAATAGATCCGATCCATGCCATTCTCTTAACATAGCGCTCAATATCGGGCTTCCAGTATTCGGACATTTATAGCTCCCTCGCTGATTCAGCGGTCTTTAGCTAATTCATTGTCGAGCATTTCAATTAGTTGATCACGGCTATAGCTATGGGGACCCCATTGATTTAACTGGACTAGTTGACGTATCTTGGTACTAATTGTGAATTCCTGCTCTGGTTGACTCGGTGTTACAACATAGCGGCGCAATGGTTTCTCGTCGAACAATGCATGCATGTAGGCGGCTGATACTTCATCTGGTTTTTTTAACGATAATTCGTAGGCTGCAGTCTGGTCGTATTGTTTTTGCATTGCATCGGTTATTTTCCCACCGTCAGCTTTTATTTGAGCAAACGCACGTAACATACTGCTACGTCTAATCCAAGATTGGTAATTGCCCGGCTCAATTACACTGACTGATACTCCTGTTGATGCTAACTCTTCTGCGAGTCCATCGGTAAAGGCTTCAATCCAATGTTTACTGCCACTATAAGAATTTAATCGGTTGGTAGTAATGGTGCCGGCAACAGAACCTGTTGTTGCAATCCTGCCAGTAGATTCAATAACTAAGGGTGCAAATGCCTTAGTAACGCGATAGACACCTTCCACATTGACTTGATAAAGCATGTTGTGGTCTGCAATTGGAGTTGATAACACGGGGCCACCACCACCTATACCGGCATTGTTGATTAACCCATAGAGTCCGGTTCCTGATTCTTTGATCCTGCTTACCACAGCATCAATCTGATCTTGTTTTGTAACATCTAGTCTAACTGCGGTAACGTTTTTAATGGCATTTAGATCAGCCATCTCACTGTCAGTTCTTGCTCCTGCGTATACATGATGACCATGTTTTGCCAGTGTCTCAGCCAAGTTTCTACCAATGCCAGTTGTCGCACCAGTCACTAGAATCGATTTCACTTGGGCGTCTTGCGTCTCCGCAGCATTTGTCTGGGCAGGCAAGACTATTAGGCTTGCAACGAACATGCATATTAAAAGTTGTACTCGAAACATTATTTCTTCCTTTGGTTCTCAAATAACCAGCAATCGCAATACTAATTTCTACCTCTTAAATTTGCGATACCATTATTGGGTGTGGCTATCATATTGGGTTTTATCATCGGGTCCAAACTTCTTGAACAAAACATTGAATCTTCAACCTGTTTTGCTAATTTTCAATTTTTTCTTGTTAAGGCTACCAGTTATTGAACTATGTACTATAGTAAATAGACTACTAATCATATTTGAATGGAGAACCATTATGTTGAAACAAATTTTAATTGTCCTTGTAGTTGCGCTTTTAGCAAGTTTTGGCTTTGCAGATAACCATGAAGAAGCAGACTCAGGGCCAAGCGCTGAGGGAGCTGATAATCTTCGTGCTGAATATCAATTTTGCACGCTAAATAAAGGTAAAACTCTGAGAGATGTTGAGAAACATGCTCAAAAATATGGTGATTTCGCAGCGGAGCATGGCGTCAAATACAACCAGAGCCTTTTGATACCAGTGCATGCGGGCTCTGGTATGGGTGATTTCACTCATGCAATTGTAGGACACTGGCCTAACGGTTCAGAAATGTATAAAGATTGGGGCGTTTATCTGAATGATTTTCAAGAGGCATATCCAAATCTAAAGTCACCTCAAACTTGTTCTGAAAGCTATGCAACATTTCAGTTAAAGGTTGTTCAAGCATTTAACGACAAGATGGAACTGGATATGAAACGACCTGTTCAATATGCGGATTGTTCGTTAAACGAGGGTAAGACCATTGAGGACGCTGTGGCTGCAGAACGAGCGGCGGCCGAGCTAGTTGCTTCGGTAGGTTTAAGTGGTTATTCGGTGAATTATATCTTCCCATATTTGGGTCAAAGAGATCCGGATTATGATTTCATTAGCCTATTTTACTTTCAGAATTATACAGCCAGAGGCGACATGGCATTTAATTACTACAAGGTTGCTGAAGAGGCCGATGCAATAACAAGTGAGGTATACAGCTGCGTTAATCCCAGAAGCTTTGCTGTAAAAAACTTTTATACTAATTGGGAAAACAACTAAAGTTATTCTGATATTGAAAACATCGAACGTTAGATAAGGCGTGAATTGATTTATGTTTTATCAAGCTGTTTTTTATAGGAATCTTTGAACAATTTACTCAAAGGGGAACAATATGAAAAATTTTATAAACCTTGGCCTTTTGATGGGGACCTGTCTATTTGCCTTAAGTAGTTTTGCTGAGCATCATGAAGAGTCAGATACCGTTATTATCGGTGATGTCGAGATGACGGAGGTCGCTCACAGTGATGGTTTTAATCAGATGAAACAGATGCTAGGTAAATGGGAAGGAAAATTAACCCAATTTACTGGAGCGGTAATAAACACTTCGTCAGAGTTTAAATTAGTTTCAGGTGGTAATCTCATTACTGAAACGTTAATTGAAGATGGTGTAGAGATGTTAACCACCTACTCGGACAATAAAGATGGAGAATTGGTTGTTAAACATTACTGTGCATTGGGTACTCAGCCCGTATTCAAAGCTTCGAAAGTGTCCAGTGATATGGTGGCTGTTTCGCTTGATGAGTCTCAAGGTGGTTATCATCCGGAGCACCATAGCTATGTAAGCTCCATGAAATGGATGGTCGATGCGGATAATAAAGATTTGGCGGTTGTTGGTTCTACGCTTTATATCGATGGCGAATTAGTTGAACAACAGTCGATCATTAGTCGAGTGAACTAATCGTGATGAATTGGTCTGCGCTTTAGGTTACCCGCATATCTCATGCTATTTTTAGCCAAAGAGACGTTTGATTAAGTTAACAAGTGGTACAAAAAAGGGTTGCATAGTTTGCAGCCTTTTTCTTGCTTTAAATTGATGGGTTATGGCCTAGTTTGGTTGGGCTGTATCTCCGCCGAACTACTTTGGCAACGATAAGCCCCATAATTATATAAAGAGGTGCAGTTAGCGGGGCCTAATTGTCCGTCATAGGTGAAGCCGGCCCCGCCAAGGAAAATGGAAGTGCTAAATACGCTCGCAACTAACGTTCCAACAATAAGTAAAGTAGGTGCTTGTCGACCGCCGACGAAATAATCGTCTAGTTTTTTAACACTGCGACCAGCATAGACACCGGCTGCGATAAAAATGGTCACGCTGACAACTATGGCAAGTGTAAAAATATCCAAATTAGCTCTCCGTAGCAAAACACAAATTTAAACCGAATTGACTTATACAATACCACTGTTGTTTGATCGTTGCGTTTTCTGGGCGCAAAACTTTTCTTTTCTAGACGTCTTTTTGGAATTTCTGTTTATTTCTATGTATGGGACAAAAAGCAAACACAGCGTAAAAGGTTTGTTGTAGTATAGAGTTATTCAAAGGTTTATAGTCGTAACTAAGACTACTTCAAAGATATCACTGTTACTAACGCGGCAACTTCTATGGCCCCTCAGTTTGATCATGCTGTGATTTTCGTCTCAAATCTTGAGGAGGCTATTGCTGATTTCGTAGATCTTGGTTTTGACGTTGTTCGAGGTGGTAGCCATGGCTTTACGGAAAACGCTCTAATTATTTTCGCAAATCAAACTTATCTTGAACTTCTCGGAGTGAAGGCTGGTTGGTCTAGCCAGCTCATGAAGATGATGGGTATTCTCACCATTATGGAGTGGCTGTCAGTAAGAAGAGGTACCATATTTTCTAGGCTCATAGGTTGGATTAGTGGTGAGCTAGGGCCGGTGGATTGGTGTGTGCGTGTTGATGATCTGATAACGACGACATCAGAATGGAGCGCGCAGGGTCTTGATGTACTTGAGACTCAGGAGTTTTCTAGAAAGCGTCTTGATGGAAAAATTGCTCGTTGGTGTTTGGGTGGCACAAAAAATGGTTGCCTACCGATATTACTAGAAGATATTACTCCAATGGTTGATCGTATGCCCTTGTTAGCCGAGGGGCGGCATCCTAATGGTGCCACTAAATTGTTACAGGTAGGGTTGCGTGAAAATGATAAAACATTCGCGAGTAATGTTTTAAAGAAATTTATTACACCATACTCAAGCTCTAATAGTAAAAATGATGATGTGATCAATATAAGGGGTGTTGGGGTGCATATTGGTGGGGCCAACATGGCGACTAAAATGTCACTGACATTGTCGTATTCAGGTGAGGGAAGCCAGGATTTAGACCTAGATAAAACCCATGGTGTAGCAATTAAACTGGTCCCAGGTCCGCAGCAGATCTGTTAGTGATTCATTATTTTTGGCTCTTTTGCCATTGCTCATTTATGTAGATCGGTGGGGTGTGTTTGGGTTGAATGCTACTTCCTTTGATGATGTCAGCGCCACGTTCAGCAAGCATCATGGTTGGCGCATTCAGATTTCCGTTGGGTATGGTGGGGAAGACCGAAGAATCGACAATTCGGAGCCTTGAAAGGCCATGAACTTTGAGGTCTGGATCTACAACCGACATTGGGTCAATCCCCATTTTACAGGAACAAGAAGGGTGATAAGCGCTGTCTACTGCGTCTCTTACAAAGGCATCAATTTGGTCATCACTCTGCACATCATCTGTGGGTTGAATAACTTCACCCCGATACTGGTTCATAGCGGGCTGGTTCATGATTTCTCGAGTTAGACGCACACAATCACGGAAGCCTTGTTTATCTTCCTCAGTCTCAAGATAATTAAATAGTATTTCAGGATGTTGTTTAATATCTTTCGAAGTCACTCGCACATGACCGCGACTTGTTGGCTTGTTGTGCCCTACATGGACCTGGAATCCATGTCCTTTGAACGCTACTGTTCCATCATAAGTGATGGCACCTGGCAGGAAGTGATATTGAATATCAGGCCACTTAACGCCGGCTCTTGATCTGATAAATGCACAGGATTCAAAGTGATTGCTGCGGCCTAGTCCTGTTTTGAACAGTAGCCACCTAGCACCGATCAGTGCTTTCTTAAACAGGCCTAATTCACTGTTGAGAGTAATCGGTTCTTTGCAGCGGTATTGAAAATTGAATTCGAGATGATCTTGCAAATTTTGGCCAACACCAGGTGACTCGTGAACTAACTCTATTGATGCAGCCTCTAATACGTCTCTAGGACCGACGCCAGAAACTTGAAGAAGTTGGGGTGTTCCAATGGACCCCGCACAGAGGATGACTTCTTTATTCGCCATAAAACTTTTTTTATTGCCTCTAATTTCACTTTCAATCCCCGTTGCAGTTTTACTGTCAAACAAGATTTTGGTAACTAAAGCATGTTTTAAAACGGTTAAGTTGGGTCTTTTCTTTGCTTTTTTTAAGTAGGCATGACCTGTAGAGGCACGTATGCCTTTGTCAACGTTCATGAACTTCTGACCAAACCCTTCTTGTCGAAAACCGTTGTAGTCCTCAGTTTCGGTGTAACCTGCTTCGATACCAGCATTAATAAAAGCGCGATATAGGGGGTTACGCATGTTATTGCCACCACTCACGGCAACAGGCCCATCATTACCGGTGTATTCACTGGACAAACATTGGTGATTCTCGAGTTTTTTGAAATAGGGTAGGCAGTTCTGGTAATTCCAGCCAGTCGCCCCACTAGATTCCCACTCATCATAATCCAACGGATTTCCCCTTACATAAACCATTCCATTGATCGATGAGGAACCGCCGAGTACCTTGCCACGCGGGCAGTTCATGCGACGATTGTTGACATAGGGCTCTCTAATCGACTCAAAACCCCAGTTGTATTTTTTTGTGTTCATTGGAATTCCGAGTGCCGTGGGCATTCGTACAAATATGCTGTGGTCGCTGCCCCCATATTCAAGAAGTAATACGGTACAAGTTGAGTCTTCACTGAGTCTTGAAGCAACAATTGCGCCAGCTGATCCGGCTCCAACGACAATATAGTCATAACTTTTTAAATTTTTCATTGGATGGCCTAGCTCTCATGGCTCCGAGAAGTTTAGATTGGGAATCTATATTCTATAGATAATCGAGTCTTTCAGGGGACTACTTTTTGGTTCTTTTTACAAAATAAGAGCGAGCAAAAAACGACAGAGCCATTCCTATGATCAGAATAAAAATTGTCATTTTGTCACGATGGGGTGTCTCAGGTACCCAAATTTCATATTTCCCTAGATAATACAAAAGATACATAGATAGTATACAAGGGGCGAGCGCGACTACAATCTTCAGCCAAGAGCCAAATCTTGCGGTTAAATCAGAGCTCATATTTCCTCCCATTCCCATCTTTCAAACGTCCGGATGCTATCACAATGATTAACAGGGATGCATCTTTCTTTGTAGGGCCTGTGATATTTTGGAGAGAAGTATTACCTATTTGAGCTCAATCGCATTTTTCACGACAGGGCTTGCTGGCGTCTCGTTTCCTATAGGCGGAGTAGTTCGATAAACTGCAATACTGAGACACTATTTTGAGCTTTCTTAATTTAAAGCCAGTGGCCAAAGCATGAATCTAGACTTTTCGAATCTACTCAAGCACAAATCAATTAATGGCTGGGGCTTGTTTTGCGTTTTTTCTATCCCTATGTGTCTCGCTAACTACTTGGTAATGTTGGATACCAATACTGGCTCGCCTGAAGGCGTTTCACATATGATTGGATACTCAGTACGTTGGGCAGTTCCGTTCATTTATCTTGTAGTTGCTGCCTCATCTATAAAAGTACTATTCGCCGGAGCATTTTCGGCTTGGTGGATGCGCAATCGCAAGTATATCGGGCTTGTATTCGCGGTCGGTATGGCATGGCAAGCTTACTTTATTTTTATACTTTCAACCTTTTATCGGAATTATTATTTTGATGAGGTCTACTATTTTCGCGATGAGCTTGAGGGTAGTGTTGGGTATATTTTCCTAGTTGCTATGGTTATCACTTCATTTCAATTTGCACGTAAGCGCGTAAATCAAATGCAGTGGAAGATGATACAAAAGGGGGGAGTGTACTTTCTTTGGGCCTATCCATTTAGTGTCTATTGGTGGAACTTGTTTTATTACCCTTACATTGAGGGTTACTCAGCACCTGAGTTACATGATTACCTATTTTACTGGGCGGGCTTTTTAGCATTTGCAATGCGAATTGCAGCGTGGGGAAAAGTCAGACAAAAAGCTATAAACAAAAACCAGTCTGTTCAAGCTCTTGACAAAGTGATGAAGACCTTTGGAGTAGGCCTTGTCGCTCTTGGCCTAGTAGCATCAGCAACGGGTCACTATTGGTTTGACAGTGTTTCTGCAATCGTATCAGGACCAGAGTGGTCTGCTGAATTAAGTCTATGGCTACCATTTTGGCCTCTAGAGCCTTTCATGCCTCTTATTATAATGGGATTAGGTGCTTTGTTGATAACTAAGGCTAAGATTGTAGTACAAAGCACTGCGCCCTCTATCTAGCGGTCTATCAGGTTGTTAAAAGTATTTATTGCTCTAGGGAGAGCTGCGTGTCGTAACCCAAAGTTTTAGTTTTGAACTGTTCTGAATTCGGGTCAAAAATATGACAGGATGTAATCGGCTTGGCGTAGAGGTGTAGTGAAAAAGCTCTTTGATCGCCGATATTTTGCAGGCTGTGGACACCCATAAAATCAGCCATATAGGTAAGCGTCCCGTTGCTTGCTGCCTTTCTTTTTTTAACAGCTAGTTTTGATTTCTCGATACCATAAACAACTTCTTCAAATTGGCCTTCAACAAAATACATCCAGCATTCTTCTCCGCCGTGATCGTGTATATCAGTGCATTGCCCTGGTCCCCAACATATGAGAATGAGTTCAAAACGATCATTTAGGGCAATGCAGTTCCTTGTGTGGTGTGTGTTTGACCAAGTTGCGTATGGCAGCACATCTTTTGGAGAAATGTGGATATATTTGGCAATACTAAAAAACTTGTCTGCGGGCGTTCTTTGCAGAGTCTCAATCAATTGGTTGAGACCGGTGATTGGTAAATGAGGCGCGTCGTTATCTGAATGTATTAAATCAGGCATAAAATGGACCTTGTACTTCCTGTTTTGAAGTTATTCAAGATAACATAATATAGAAAGTTAAATGGAGTTTGTATACAAAACCATGGATTCACTATGGGGGATTCCCCGATCAAACTTTAGACGCGAGACCCGCTATCCAATTTAACAAGTCAGTGTATACCTCATCTCTATTAGTCTCATTGAGAGTTTCGTGACGAGAATCCGGATATAACTTTATATCCACGTGCTGAACGCCAGAGGTCAGTAACACGTCCCTCAGAATCTCTACACCTTTTCCTTGTTGCCCAACTGGGTCGTCTTTGCCAGCGAAAAGATAGATAGGTATCTTTTTATCCATTTTTGCCATCGCTGAAGAATCGGCCAGAGCTGTCATTCCATCAAGGAAATCACACCATGACTGAGTAGATAGCGGCCCACCACAGTGAGGATCGGCTATATAGGCATCGACCATAGCATCATCTCTGGACAACCAATCACTTGGAGTTCGAGCGGGTTTAAATGCATTGTTAAAGGATCCAAAGGACATCTTCTCTAGTAAAGGACTAGGGTTTCTGGGACCTAAGCGCCACCGCTCAAATTTTGCTATGTAAGCAGCAGACCTCCATTTTGCAGACTTTGCGTAATTTGAACCAGACAGAATTAAACCGCAGAGTTTGTGATCAAGGCTATCCGTTAGTTGTTGGCCATATTTTTGACAGAAATGGGTGGCCAGAAACGAACCCATACTATGTCCCATAATTACCAAAGGTAGAGAGTGAGAAGTTTTTATATGATTGATCAGTTGCCATTGGTCATCAAGCATTTGATTCCAGCCATCAGAGTCAGCAAGATGATAATTGCTAGCCATTGCTTCACCGGTTTGACCATGACCTCGATGATCTCCAGCTGTGACCATAATTCCATATTGATTCAAAAATTCAGCTAAACCACGGTAGCGGATGCCGTGCTCAGACATCCCATGCATAATATGAAGCCAGGCCGCTGGATGTTCTGGAGTCCATTGGCAATAATGATGTTTGCCTGGTTCACCACTGGAGAAGTCGATTGTTTTTTGTTCAAATTTGCCCATGGCATTGATCCTTTATCAAAAGAAAATAAAGACTGCTCCTACCACTTTAAACACACGTCAATAATAGCATAGCCTATTAAAGGCCTTTGCTACCTGTCGTTTTAGTGGTTTTCGAAAATATACTCAGGGACCCAGCGTTAGTGCTGGAGAGACGTTTTTATACTTTAAGGTTTATAAAGACTGCCTACAAATAGTACTGGAGATGCAGCAAACACCAGTTAGATATTGCTAGGAGCGATCGGGTTATACTTATTTTTCATGCATGAAGGGCTAATTAAAGCCCTCGCAAAAAATCAGACAGTTGCTGCATATTTTGCCATGATCTGCTCTCGCTTCTTGGGACATATGTTGACCTTGGATAAATCGCCTTGGATATGAGGGAGTTCTAGAACCCGTTTATCCATCACTTTGTACCAAAGCCAAGGGAAGTACGCTACGACATACATACCAAAATAACCGTTGGGCAACTCCGGAATATCATCAAAATTTCTAAGGCTTTGGTAGCGCCGAGCAGGATACGCATGGTGGTCTGAATGTCGCTCTAGATGAAAGAGTACGATATTACTGAGGACATAGTTGGCATTCCACGAATGATGAGGTTTACAACGTTCATAGTTACCATTTGCCTTTTTCTCACGCAGCAGACCATAGTGCTCTATGTAGTTTGCAGAGGTTAATTGGAACCATGCCCAGAAATTATGGATAAGTAAGAAAGGAAGAGTTATCCAGCCAAAATATGCGACAAGGGAACCCTGCAGAACCGCGCTGATAGCGTAGGACTGGAGTATTTCATTGTGGATACTCCATGTGCTCCTTCCTAGTTTAGCTAGGCGCTCTCGTTCTAATTGCCAACCTCGTTTTGCGGTGCCAGGGATTTCTCGCAGAGCAAAAGCATAAATTGATTCCCCTAGCCTTGAACTAGCAAAATCTTCGGGAGTAGAAACTCTTACATGGTGGCCTCGATTATGCTCTACGCAGAAGTGGCCGTAGCCGGGAACGGCGAGAGTGATCTTGGCGAGCCAATTCTCTATAGTGGTGTTTTTATGCCCTAATTCATGTGCGGTGTTAATACCTATGCCGCTGGCCCCTCCTGCAACTATAGCCAACACAATAACCATTATCGGGCTCAAAGATTGCGTACCCACGACCCATGTGCAAGCAACTAAAACAATGTAGTGCATTGGTATGGTGGCGTAGGTAAGGAGCCGATAAAATTTATCCTCCTCAAGCTGCGGAACAATTTCTTCTGGCGGATTACTGCTATCTGAACCAATCGCCCAGTCTAGTAATGGAAATATGACGTAGCCTATGGTTAATGGCAAAGCGAGTATTACTTCGTTGCCAGTCTTTAAATAATAATAGATAAAGACAAGCGGAACTAATGGATAAAAGATCGAAGATAACCAGAGGTAACGTTTTTTATCGGTGTAGTTTATTAGTCCTTTGGTCGGATGATTCAACGTGTACGTTTTCATTGAGCGCTACCTTTTATAAGTCATTATTAACGCTAGTTTATTTTATTACTCTAGCAGTATAGTTGACATTTTTAGGCAAGACAGACTCTAATACGGTCATAAAAGGGCTCTTTATTGGTCTATGCAGGGTTCTTTATCAGTCATTCCCCTGATTTATATCGAGGGGGAGGGCAAGTTTATTTGAGGATTAATCATGCTTCAGTATGTCACCGCAGAGCTGTTGTCTTTGTTGGAACAACAAAATATTGAAAAAGGTGAAGTGTTCTTAGGTAGTGGATTAACTGAGTCTGACTTGACATCAGTGAGCATGTTATCGACTATTCAATCTGACCAACTGAGCAGCCAAGCACTTAAATTAAGCAGTGATATTGCGCTTGGATTAAAGCTAGGCGTTAAGCTCAATATGTTATCACTTGGCATTCTTGGTTACGCGTTGATGAGTTGTGCAACCGTAGAGAAGGCCCTTTATCTTCTCAGACGATATAATCAAGCAGTGGCACCCAGCATGACAATTGATATTGTCACTCATGGTTCTTCCGCATCCCTTGTAGGTAGTGGCAGTCATTTGCCAACTAATCTAGAGCGTTTTTATACGGACACTCTATTTGCTGCTGTGGTAACAAATTTAAGACTCCTTACGGGAAAGGCGGATTTAGGAGCTGAGTTACAGCTTCGTTATCATCCGTTGGACAATATTGAGCTATACGGTCCTATTTTTGGTGAAACTGTGATTTTTAATGCAGAAAAGAGCGCCTTAACCTTTAGTCAGGAGAGCCTAGAATTATCGATAAAGTCTTCCAATCCTCAGGCACAGGCTATTTTTCAGAGAGAATGCGATCGTATTTTGGCGGTTGACGGGAATAGCGGTTCTGTTAGTGAGCGAATAAAGCAAATTTTAATTAGTGCTCGACTAAAATTCCCTTCTGCGGCAGAAATGGCTAGAGAAATGTATATGAGTGAGAGTACGTTGCAACGGCGACTCTCGATTGAGGGTTCTAGCTATCAAGCTTTACTTGACCAAGTACGTTATAGACTGGCTCTTGAGTATTTGAATGGAACTCAATTGCCTGTATCAGAGGTAGCAGAGCTACTAGGGTATAGCAGTGCGGCGAACTTTCGTCGATCATTTAAGCGCTGGAGCGGAAAGACCCCCGGAGAGATTCGTAGTGCTTAAAATGTCGCCGCTTATGATCTCTGGTTATCGCTAATTGACAATTGCATCGGTGATCAGAGATATAAATTCTGGATTACTCCAGTCTAATGGTTCAACAGTTGCATGGTAATTATCTCCACTTCTAATGGAGCTTGACCCCACTTTGGTATAGAGGCTATTGCGCACCACAACCAAATCTAGGTCGGGAAATACGTAGATATTATTTTGATGTAATCCCGCTGAATAGAAGTAACCCCCTGATGGGCTCACCCACCACTGCAGTGCATAGTATTGGTTGTTAGTTCCTTCTGGAACCGTGGTTGACTCTTGAACCCAATTTTCAGACACGATTTGTTCATCTAACCACAGTCCATTACGAGCAAAAAGAAGTCCGAAACGAGCAAAGTCTCTAGTGGTTGTGTCAATGCAACAATAAGTCATTGCATGACCCAATTCGTCAGTCCACCAGTCTGCGTTCATACCAATTTTTGAAAATAGTTGCATGTCAGCGTAGTCAAGCACACTTTGTCCAGTTGCTGACTCAAGAATCCCCGCAAGTAACATAGAGTCGGTATTTTGATAGGCCCAATTATTAGTTCTTGGTGTTGTTTCGGGTATTCTGTCTAAGGCGTAGGCAAGTTGGTCGCCATCGGTTCCGCCTGAATAAATATTAGCATCGCCATCGGAAGCTTCTTTTAGGCCAGTACGCATTTCCAAAATGGCTCTTATTGAGATGTCAGCGTTGTCTGTACTCACCCAGGGAGCAAGATAATTCGACGCGGGCACATCAATAGAGTCTATAAGCCCTTGATCCATTGCAATGCCGACTAAAGCGCTAGCGAATGATTTCCCTGTTGACCAACTCGTGGCTAAGCTCTCTTTAGAGTCGTTTATAGCGTAACGTTCACCAACGATCACTCCATGACGAACAATAACAACACCTTGAGTATTCCGAGTACTGACAAATGCATAATCTAAAGCATCTTTGATTCGAGCTTCTGACATTCCAACATCTTCAGGCAAGGCTGTATCCCAACTTACGCCAGGATATGTAGTCGTATCAGGTGTATTTGCAACTGGCTGTGGAATTTGGACAGGAACCGATGAAGAGCCTGAACCACCGCACGAAGAAACCACAAGCACGCAAACTAAAAAGTAAAGATTTTTCATCACTAACCCCTGATCTTTAGAGTAAAGGTCTTAAGCTCATCAAAAAAGTTTTAAGTTATGCAAATAATAATAAATATTGCTCACATTGTAACTCTTTTGATACGAATACTTTTGGGAATCGTACAAAACCTAGAGTTTCAAAAATTACAATTTGTGCCCAATGTTGAAGAACAAAAGACAATTTAGCCAAGACGAGTTATCCCGTATTGTAGAAATGGCGTGGGAGGATCGTACACCGTTCGAGGCGATCGAGGTTAATTTTGGCGTCAGTGAGTCAGCAGTCATTAAGCTTATGCGGTCTCAGATGAAATCCCGGTCATTTCGATTGTGGCGTCAAAGAGTGACTAATAGGAAAACTAAGCATCTTGCATTCCGTTCGCCGGAGGTTAACAGGGGGTATTGCCCAACGCAGTACAAACAGAGATAGGGGATTAAACACAATGACTAGTTTTAAATTATGGGTAATTCGAATGGTTCTGCCAACTGTATTTCTTATTAGCGGTACGTTGAACGGAGATGTAATGATAGATGACTTCGAGGCTGGCTCGAATGTAGATTGGGATTACTTCAGTGATCAAGTCATGGGCGGTGTTTCTGAAGGCTCAGCGAGTTTAGGGAGAGATGAGAAAGAAGCCTACGCTCATATGATCGGAGATGTTAGCACCGCCAATAATGGCGGATTCATCCAATTGAGGACTTCTTTACGGTCTGGCGCTGACAAAAACACTAAAGGCGTCTTCATTAAGGTTCGGGGTAATAACCAGAAATATTATATTCATCTGCGAACTCGAGGTACGATACTGCCTTGGCAATACTATCAGGGTGCATTTGACGCAACTGAGGAGTGGCAACTGGTTCGTCTACCGCTAGACGCTTTTGAAGCTTCAGGTTCGTGGTTAAGAAAGACTCCTGCACCAACGTCAATTCGCAGTATAGGGGTCGTCGCCTATGGTCGCGATCACAAGGCGGATATTCAAATTAGTGAAATTGGATTCTATTAGCTCATTTAGCCCGAGCATCGAAAAGTGCGAGCTGCTCCTCTGAAGCTGGCTTCTGAAATTTTGCTTTCCAGTCGGAGTAGGGCATGCCATAGACAATTTCCCGCGCCTGTTCGTAATCAATCTCTAACTGCTCCTTCTTTGCTTCGGTCACGTACCATTTGCTGAGACAGTTGCGGCAGAAATTGGCCAGGTTCATCAGATCAATATTTTGTACATCTTTGTTGTCATCGAGATGTTTTAGAAGACGACGAAAGACCGCGGCCTCAATTTCTGTTTGGGTGTTTTTTTCCATGGTTTGGGAAGTCCAATAGTTTGTTCAGAATGGCGGATAGTGTAAACGAAAGGAGCTGATTGACGAAAGCTACAGCGGGCTCTAAAACTGACTAAATTTGCCTAAAAATTCTAATTCAAGCATTTAAATCGACGATTTTATAATAATCTTTGTGTTATTCTTCTCGGCCATTTTGATGATTGGCTTCTGCCTGTAATAAAGAAAATATGACTATAAATAGATCTTTGCTATCACTTATTGGTAACACACCAATGCTAAAACTCAAAGCCTTTGATACTGGGCCTTGCGAGCTCTTTGTTAAGCTTGAATCTCACAATCCAGGTGGATCAATCAAAGATAGAGTTGGTCTAGCGATTATTGAAGCAGCCGAAAAATCAGGAGAATTAAAGCCTGGCGGTACCATTATTGAGGCTACCGCAGGGAATACGGGTATTGGACTCGCATTGGTGGCGGCCATCAAAGGTTATAAAATTATCCTGGTGATTCCTGACAAGATGAGTCGAGAAAAGATTTTACATCTTGAGGGTTTAGGTGCTGAGATTGTCTTAACTCGCTCAGATGTTCCTGAGGGGCACCCTGAATATTACCAAGATTTGGCGCGAAAAATTGTTGCAGAAACACCTGGGAGCTTTTTAGCTAACCAGTTCTCCAATCCGGTAAATCCAATGATACATCGCACCACCACGGCTCCAGAGATATGGGAGCAAATGAATGGAAATCTTGACGCAGTTGTAGCTGGTGTTGGGTCGGGTGGAACACTAACGGGAATGGCTGAGTTTTTTAAAGAGAAAGACCCTTCAATAAAAATGGTCGCAGCTGATCCTGAAGGCTCAATTATTGCAGATGCTGTAACCAAAGGATCTTTCTCCTATGATGGAGGCTCTTGGTTAGTGGAAGGTGTCGGTGAAGATTTTATTCCGGATGTTTTGAATGTTGAGCTGCTACACGATGCCACTATCGTTTCTGACAAGGAGGCTTTCCAGACCTTACAAACTCTAATTAGAGAGGAAGGCATATTAGGAGGGTCTTCCACCGGAACCCTAGTTGCCGGAGCGGTTAAATGGTGTCAAAAGCAGACCACGCCAAAACGAGTGGTGACGTTTATATGCGACACAGGTAATAAGTATCTGTCTAAAGCATTTAATAAATCTTGGTTGCATGATAACGACCTCTTAGAAGTAACTTTGGTGGGCAATTTAACGGATTTAGTCAATCGTCGTGCCGATCAGGGCGATATGATCAGCATTACTCCCTCGGATACACTGTTAACTGCTTATAAGCGCATGAGAGCGTCTGATATTTCTCAGATACCAGTTCTTGATCAAGGCAAGCTAGTGGGCGTATTGGATGAGGAAGACCTTCTCTTTAATGTAAGTAAGAGCAAAGAGGCATTTTCTAAGGTAGCTGGTGAGTTTATGGTCACGGATCTTGATGTTTTACCAACCACTGCTTCGGAGGATGAGCTGATGGAGGTTCTGACTCAAGGCAAGGTCGCTATTATCTATGATAAAGACACGTTTATTGGTTTTATTACCAAAGTTGACCTTATTAACCATTACAGAACTAAGATAAGCCAAGACTAATTAGGATTAGAAATCTTTATGAACGATAGGAATAAAAAACAGGGATTCTCGACTAAGGCTATTCATGCAGGTCAGCAACCTGATCCATCTACCGGCGCTATAATGACGCCGATTTATGCCAGTTCTACCTATGTACAGCAAAGTCCCGGAGTGCATCAGGGTTATGAGTATTCTCGAAGCCATAACCCGACCCGTAAGGCGCTTGAAGATTGTATAGCAGCCCTTGAAAATGGCTCAACTGGATACGCTTTTGCGTCGGGTATGTCCGCCACGGCTACGGTTTTGGAGTTGCTCGATTCGGGCGATCATGTTATCGCTATGGATGACCTTTATGGTGGCACATATCGCCTATTTGAGAATGTGAGAAAACGTTCAGCGGGCCTGGAATTTACCTTCGCTAATCTTAGTAATTTGGAAGTGCTTGAAACGTCACTCCAAGACAACACCAAAATGATTTGGGTAGAATCACCTACCAATCCACTTCTCAAACTGGTTAATCTGAAGGCAGTTGCCGAGTTTGCTAAAAAGCACAACTTGATCGCCGTCTGCGACAATACTTTCTGCTCTCCTTATGTACAAAAACCTCTTGATTTTGGATTTGATCTTGTTGTCCATTCTGCAACCAAGTATATCAATGGACATTCAGATGTTGTTGGCGGAATTGTTGTCTGTGGGCCTGACCGGCAAGATCTTGTGGAGCAAATGTTTTACTTGTCGAATGCTATTGGGTCCATTATGAGCCCGTTTGATAGCTACTTAGTGATGAGAAGCTTAAAAACTCTATCTATAAGAATGGAGAGACACTGTGATAGCGCTATGCAGGTTGCCCAGTATCTCGAGCAACATGAAGCTATAGAGAAAGTTTATTATCCTGGACTGCAAAGTCATCCGCAGCATGAATTAGCCAAACAGCAAATGAATGGTTTTGGCGGCATGATCAGTGTGGTACTAAAGGGCGGGTTGGCAAGTGCTAAGACATTTTTAGAAAACACCCAGTTGTTTTCTTTGGCTGAAAGTTTAGGGGGTGTTGAAAGTTTGATTGAGCATCCTGCGATTATGACTCACGCCTCAGTCCCTGAAGCCATAAGAAATGAAATAGGTATCGTCGACGGTTTAGTGCGCCTATCAGTTGGTATTGAAACGCTGGAAGACTTAATTGCTGATATAGAAATCGCCTTAGATAAAGTTTAAACCATTTAGCGTAAGTGCTGTGTTCCGGACCAGCGATCTTAGTTCTCTATAGCGTTGATAAAAGCTTCGGCTTCTCCAATACCCCCGGCATTGACAACATTGGTATAGCCTAGTTGATCTAAGATTTTCTTCGCTTTTCCAGATCGATTTCCGCTACGACAGTAGACGTAGATAATCGCATTTTTATCCTTAGTTAGGTTTGTAATCTTTTCGTCAATCACTTGCCATTCTATGTGCTTGGCGTCGGCCAAATGCCCAGTCTCCCATTCAGCAGGCGTTCTCACGTCTATAATCAAAGCCGAGCCGTGATTCTCAGCAAATGCCATAATGGTTGAGAAGAAAAGAACGCACATTAAGGCAAAATATTTCATAGAGGTAGGTCTTTCTGTATTCATATGACTCTTAATCTTATACTCGTTTTTAGCCTGGCTAAAGACATATTTTAGTGAACTGGAATAACCCAATATTGGTCATTTGCGCTTATCCAGCCATTCATTCTCTCAATAACCATCCTGTCTACAGTTCGTATTTCTCGTTTAGCCATGCTACTAAAGCTATCCTCGCCCAAGGTGGCCTCTGTCTTATCAGGAAAATTACGACGAGTACGGTGAATCCAGTAAGTGTCTGATAAATTAGTTTGATTAAATGCTTTTGCGATCTCTTGAGGACCAATCATAAAGCCCAATAATCCACCCCAAGTTGCCGTTGGGTTATCTGAATCCCACCCAACAAGAGACCCTATTTGGATAGTACGAGCAATGTTTCCCTGGCCATAAAAAAGACTGACTAGGCTTGCTGCAAAATTAATTCCGGCATCGAAGGGTTCTTTGTAGACATATCCATCCGTGCTCTCTAGTTGGTAGCGATGATAAATCGCATCTCTGGTACTTTCCCAGTCATCTTTGTTGGGGTTATTCAGATAATGCTCCTTTATAAATGCATACATTTTACCGGGGGTCGAGTTAGGAGGAAGGTACCTACTCGATTGGTTCGCTAACCAACGTGTTTGCGTAGCTATATTTTGTGACTTGTCGACAACAGAAGCTAACGAATGCATCGATATGTAAAACTGAGAAATCCATTCTGCATCACTTTTAGCAGTTGTTCTAACGGGCAAATAAGCGATATCTATTGCTACATCGGGCCGACCAGGGGCTAGTAATCCAAAAATTTCTGTCGTTAGCTGAGCATCGATCATCATATGATAACGATTGTTTTCCGGCTCGCTAGTCTCTGGGGGAGCCATGCCTTTTTCCATTAATTTTCTAGCTTGCTCATTAGATACCCACAAAAAGTTCTCTGTCATTGGCTTGGAGTTTGGGAATTTCTGAAATAGAGGCGCATCTTCTTCTGAGTATATGTGATGTAGCCATCCATCACGTATCTGTCTGGCGTTGAGTTTGCTAGTCTTTAGCTGGTCGTGGAGATGCGCATACATATACTCAATATCGGTGTCGTCATCAGCTCCCCAGGGTGTTCCTGAATATTCGAAGTAAAAATCAATCGTATTTGAGTGGGGCACAAATTCACCCCAAATTGCTTTCTGATCAGGTTTCCCCCAATCCTTATCAGTATAGAAAGGCAATGTTTTAGGCGTTCCTACCTTGTCCATTTCGGTAATTAAGCCAGTCCAGTTAGCGATATTTTGGCCAAGCCAAAATCCTTGCAGTTTATTTAAGTATTCAGGCCGTGAAATATTAATGACATCTGAGTTATTTTTTGTCTCAGCATTAATAGAAAGTGAAGTGAGAAGGGTGACTATCAGAATGAGGGAAAAACAGAAATTGAGTAGGGCCTTAATAGTGTCGCAATCTATGTTCTTTTTCATCCTTGACCTCAGGGGGGATCACTCTTATGTGTTATTTAAAAAAGCAGCTAATCCTTCTATGGTGCACAAAATTCTGCGATCTATCAAATAACCTCTAAATATTCATCTGGCTTTTTAAAACAAAGCGGGTATTATTTTTGGCTGTAATTGTTCTAGGCCACTGAGGTAGTAATCATGACTTCTCAAAACGCTAAGTTTTTCGTTATTTTCATATTATTGATGTTTCAACCAGGTTCTTTATTTGCGGCTGATAAAAATATTCCGTTCGGACAAAAGGCTTTTGAGATTTACAAGACTTCAGTGGAAATGCGCACAGCTAAGGGCCATCACATGGTGCCAACTCTTGCTAGATACCTTGCTTCGGAGTTTGAAAAGGGTGGGTTCCCAAAAGAAGATATCCATGTTTTAGAAATAGACGGGACAGCAGCGCTAGTTGTGAGATACCGGGGAGATGGTTCGTTGGGTAAAAAGCCAGTGAGTATTTCAGCTCATATGGACGTAGTTGATGCTCTGCGAGAAGATTGGGAGCGAGACCCGTATACTCTCGTCGAAGAAAATGGCTATTATTTTGGCCGTGGTACCGTTGACGACAAGCTGGGAATGACAGCAGTGACAGCTGGATTTTTAAGGTTAAAGTCAGAGGGCTGGGTTCCTGGTCGAGATCTTATTATTGCTTTTTCTGGCGACGAAGAAAGCACGATGACCAGCACTAAGGCTTTGGTAAATGAATATCGAGAGCTCACAGACAGCGAATTTGTGCTCAATGCCGATGCCGGCGGCGCAGCACTACCAGAAGAAGGAGGTGCCCCCGCTAGCTTTGGCATGCAAGCTGCAGAAAAGACCTATGTGACCTGGGAAATTACAGCGCGTAATCCTGGTGGACACAGTAGTCGACCTCGTGATGATAATGCGGTCTATGATTTAGCTAATGCGCTGACAAATATTCAGGCTTACAAGTTCCCAGTCAGCTATAACGATCTGACGCTTGCTTATTTTAAAGGCACTGGTGTGCGTACCAAAGGCGATTTGGGGCAGGCAATGCGTACTTTTGCCGCAAACCCCCAAGATGCCGCAGCGATTGAAATACTGAGAGGTGATAGTAGTTTTGTAGGGACTTTAGGGACTACCTGTGTAGCCACAATGCTTCGTGCGGGCCATGCGGAGAATGCTTTACCCCAATCTGCTACTGCTACCATCAACTGTAGGGTTTTCCCTGGGGAAGGCGTTGATGCAACGCGCGAGCAACTTAAACGTATTATTGATAACCCGAGTATTGAGTTTGTTCTTTTAGATGAGGTAACAGAGACCGATGCCTCACCTCTGCGCAAAGATGTCACAGCGGCTCTGCAGAAGGCTATCGATATAAAGTACCCAGGGCTAGAGATTATTCCCAGCATGTCCTCCGGTGGAACTGATGGCATGCATTTTAGAGCTGCCGGGATTCCTAGCTATGGTGTTAACGGTCATTATGGTAAAAATAGCGACAGCTTCGCCCATGGGTTGAATGAACGAGTTCTTGTTGAGAGCTTTTATGATAATGTTGTCCACTGGTATGTGTTACTGCAGGCCATTGCGGGCAAAGATTAATCGCAATGCTCCAAGAGGAGGTAGAAGGTAACTAATGGTTCGATTGCTAAATGAAAGGTTGGAACAGCATTTTTCTGGCCCAGATAAGCGTTCTATTGTTGCGTTTGACGTTTCCCTTGAGCGTTGATGTAATTGCCTGGGTTTTAAAACTCATCAATGTTGTCAACAAATACTATTTGGAGCTACTTTTCAAAATATGATATTTGGCAACTTTAGGCGGTTATGTGGTTATGCAGTTATTGGATTATCTAGTAAAAGTTACAGTCATAGTTATCGCAGCTTTCAGCGTT
>Ga0207964_1000173_pt1 | contig 21216 bp, 17 predicted proteins | sample Knorr_S23_td_250_FD_185608 | JGI IMG/M metagenome (GOLD analysis project Ga0207964, IMG submission 185608) | Marine microbial communities from Southern Atlantic Ocean transect - Knorr_S23_td_250_ad_251m_LV_A (SPAdes) (version 2) | ecosystem: Environmental > Aquatic > Marine > Oceanic | place...
TTGGTGCCGGACTTTTGGAAGCAGCTCGTAAAAACCCGAATGTAGTCGGTTTATGTGCCGACCTTACCGGTTCTTTAAAGATGAACGCTTTTGAGAATGAATTCCCGGAACGTTTCTTCCAGGTAGGGATCTCTGAAGCCAATATGATGAGTATGGCTGCCGGAATGACTATTGGCGGTAAAATTCCTTTTACAGGAACTTTCGCCAACTTCTCTACTTCAAGAGTGTACGATCAAATTCGTCAGTCGATTGCTTATTCGAATAAAAACGTGAAAATTTGTGCTTCTCACGCCGGTTTAACCTTAGGTGAAGACGGTGCAACGCACCAGGTTTTAGAAGATATCGGAATGATGAAAATGCTGCCGGGAATGGTGGTTATCAATCCATGTGATTACAACCAAACGAAGGCCGCCACCATGGCGATCGCTGAATACGAAGGCCCTGTTTACCTGCGTTTTGGTCGTCCTAAAATGCCAATTTTCACTCCTGCCGACCAGGATTTTAAAATTGGGGAAGCCGTTATGCTGAACGAAGGTGCTGATGTAACAATCTTAGCTACAGGACACCTGGTATGGGAGGCTATTGAAGCAGGACATATTCTTGCAGATATGGGCATTGATGCCGAGGTAATTAATATTCACACCATTAAACCTTTAGATGCTGAAGCTATTTTAAAGTCGGTTGAAAAAACCGGTTGTGTAGTAACTGCCGAAGAACACCAAATGAACGGTGGTTTAGGAGATAGCGTTGCTCAGTTATTGGCTCGTAAGAACCCTGCTCCATTAGAAATGGTTGCTGTAAACGATAGTTTCGGTGAGTCGGGTGTTCCTGCCCTATTAATGGAGAAATACGGTTTAACACGCTCTGACATCGTTAAATCTGTAGAGGCAGTAATGAAACGTAAGTAAGTATCCCATGACCTTCCTTAACCTTGGGTTTAAACCCAAGGTTAAGGAAGTAATCCCATAACCTAGGAAGTAACTAGTTCTAAACATCTTAAAGAGTCTTCGGCCTCTTTTTTTGTGCATCATTTAATTTCTACTCCCAAAAATAGCAGAGCCTACCCGTACCATGGTGCTTCCTTCCCGGATTGCCAAAGGGTAATCGCCACTCATACCCATAGAGATAATTTGCAATTGACCGTTGGTAGTTTGTAGTTTAATAAACAGTTGTTTCAATCCGGCAAACTCTTTACTAACAACAGATTCATCGGCTGTATTTGTTGCCATCCCCATCAAACCTTTAACACGAACATTCTTTAATTCTTCAGCTGCATTTAAAACTTGAATAGCCTCTGCTTCGTTTAAGCCAAATTTAGTTTCTTCCTCAGCAATATGAATCTGCAGCAAACAATCAATTACTCTATTGTGTTGTGCAGCTCGTTTATCAACTTCTTTAAGCAGCTTTAAAGAATCTATGCCGTGAATTAAAGCAACAAAAGGCGCAATATACTTTACCTTATTGCTTTGTAAATGCCCAATCATATGCCACTGAATATCTTTAGGTAGTACTTCTGCCTTTGCTGCCAGATCCTGCACCTTATTCTCTCCAAACACACGCTGCCCGGCATCATACGCCTCCATGATCGCTGAGTTGGGCTTGGTCTTAGATACAGCCACCAAAGTCACCTCAGCAGGTATGTTAGATAATATTTTTTTAAGATTTTCTTCGATCATCTGGATTAAGTTGAAGATTGAAAGTTAAAGATTAAAAATTGAACGTAGGTAGTAGTAGGTGTCACTGAGCCTATCGAAGGGTTAGTGCGTTAGTACGTTAGTGTGTTAGTACGTTAAGGAAATCACCTGACTGCATGACTGCACGACTGCACGACAGTTAAAATCAATCATTATCAATACTGTAAATCGTTAACCCACTTCGAAGCTTGGGTTCAATATAAGTACTCTTTGGTGGCATGATCTCATTTTGATCAGCTACGTGCTTTAGTTGCTCAAAAGTAATGGGTTTTAAAGCAAAAGCCACACAATAGTCACCACGATCAACTGCAGTTTCCAAAGCTTTCAACCCTTGCTTACCATCCATAAAATCAATCCGTTCATCCTTGCGAATATCCTTAATCCCTAAAACAGGTCCTAAAATATTTCTGGAAAGAATAGCGGTGTCTAACTGAGCTACACAGTGCTCTTCATCAAAAGTATGTTTTTTTGCAATTAAGCTGTACCAACTTCCTGCCAAATACATACTGATCTCGTCTTTCACAGTCGGTTTATGAGTTTTCTCTTGTTTTTCAAGGGTGTAAACTTCACCTACACGCAATAAATACTCCTCAACAGACAAACCATTCAGATCGCTCACCAATCGATTAAAATCATAAATACACATCTGCTCATCGTCAATTAAAAACGACATGAAATAATTAAATGGCTCTTCCCCATTTGTATGCTGAAGTTCTTTTCTTTTACGCTTGCACAATGAGGCTGAAGAAGCCGAGCGATGGTGTCCATCAGCAATATAAAGGTTTTCTACACCCTTAAATAAACGCTGTATCTCTTTTATATCTGCATCTTTATCAATGATCCAAAAATGGTGTAACACCTTATTGGTACTGGTAAACTCATATTCCGGACGTTCTTGCATGTAGCTCCCCATGATCTCATTAATACGGGGTACTTTCGAATAAGAAAGCAATACAGGCTCAGCATTGAAACCGGTACATTCAAGATAGTCGGTAAACATTTCTTCTCGCTTGGCAATGGTTTGCTCATGAATTTTTATGTTTCCATTCATGTAATCATCCACACTGGAGGCTGCTATAATGCCGGTATATGTATTATCAGTTGTTATCTGCCGATAGATATACAGACAATCCTTCGCATCTTTTACTAAGGTACCATCATCTACAAACTCTCGATACTTAGCACGAACCATCTTGTATTTTTCGATTCCCGCCAACAAAGATGTATTTGAAGAATACTCAGGGTTAATAATATGTAAAAATGTGTATGGATTATTTAATAATTTCTCTCTAAGTGTCGTTTCCGAATAAGATAAATAGGAACGAGAGGCCACTAAATAAGCTTTATCTCTGGTTGGACGTACAGCTTTAAATGCTTTAATTTTTATCATTTAGATATATTTTAAAACAAAAGTATGCAAAGCCTTCTTTTGAGCAAAAGAAAAGGCGCCATTTTGGCGCCTTTTATAATAAGAGAGTAATAAATTACATTCTTCTTTCCTTAATACGAGCTTTCTTACCGGTAAGAAAGCTCGTATAAAAGATACGAGCTCTGCGAACCATACCTTTTTTGTTCACTTCAATTTTCTCTAAAATTGGAGAGTTAACCGGGAAAATACGCTCAACCCCAACTCCATTGGCACCAATCTTACGAATTGTAAAAGTTTCTGTAACTCCGGCTCCACGTCGTTGAATAACAACACCTTTAAAGTGCTGAGTACGTTCTTTGTCTCCTTCCTTAATCTTGTAATACACTGTCAACGTATCTCCGGCACCAAATTCAGGAAATTCATTTTTTGGTACGAATTCGTCTTGTACAAATTTTACTAAATCCATTTCTTTTCTTTTTTTAAACCCAACATCCACGTGTTTATGCCAGCGGTTGAGTAGTTAGATTTTAAGGGTGCAATATTACAAAATAAAACTTTCATTTGTGTGATAATAACCAACAAAATTTCAAGTCGATCAGAGGAAGTTTGCTGCTAAACATCAATCCTTAACCGGAAAAAAATAAAAACGATACTTTACAACAAACCGAATAATAACTATCCCAACAGGTCAGGCCTCAATTTTTTTGTGCGTTTTAAAGCTTCTTCATGGCGCCAATCCTCAATTTTTTGAGCATGACCGGAAAGCAATACTTCAGGAACTTTGTATCCACGCCATTCTGCAGGACGTGTGTACACAGGTGGTGCCAACAAATCATCTTGAAAAGAATCTGTTAAAGCAGATGTCTCATCACCCAAAACCCCGGGTAATAAGCGGATCACAGCATCACAAACCATTGCTGCAGGCAACTCACCTCCGGAAAGAACAAAATCTCCAATAGAGATCTCTTTTGTTATATAAACATCACGAATACGCTGATCAATGCCCTTATAATGACCACAAAGGATGATGATATTACCACAAGTAGACAACTGATTCGCCATACCCTGATCAAAACGAAGCCCATCCGGACTCATATAAATGATCTCATCATAAGCTCTTTCAGACTGCAACTTGTCAATGATCGAAGAAATCGGCTGAACCGTCATGACCATTCCGGCACCTCCACCGAATTGAGTAGCATCTACTCGTCTGTGTTTATCTTCCGAATAATCTCTTAATTGATGAAAGACAATCTGAACCAGTTTCTTGTCAATCGCTCGCTTCAAAATAGAAGCCGAAAAAGGACTTTCCAAGAGCTCCGGATGTAAGGTAATAATGTCTATTCTCATGCAGCAAAAATACACATAATTTTATGATTCATTTACAAAGCTAAAATTTCATCTATTTGGAAAATAAATCTCTAAATCAAGTAAAAAACACTGCATGACACAGTGTCATAATTAAATTATAAACTACTCTTTTCCAGTATTTTATGTAAAATATATAAATCTTAGATTTAAGTTAATTTTAGCGAATTATTTTTCACTAATTCAACATGAATTTGAACGAACGATGCAAAACAAAAGACATAAATAAAGCAAAAAAAGATTCAAAACAGTATAATAAAAAACCTATTTCAAGCCAATCTACAAGGAAATTTCAAGCTCTAAAAACAGAATTCAAAACCTACCATACAGACCTAAAATTTACCATCTTGTTTTTCATATAAAAAGCGTAAATTAGTATGCGTGCTTAATATATCATGATATGACAAATTCAAAAATAAAAACGACATCACTTTGCGACATTCTAAATATTAAATATCCGGTTATCATAGCACCTATGTTTTTGGTGTCGAATGCAGATATGCTCATTGAGGCAATAAAAGCAGGTATAACAGGCTGTGTCCCTGCACTAAACTACAGAACAGATGAACAGTTTAGAGATGCCATAAAATCTATCCGCAAAAGAGCAAAAGGTCCTATAGGTGTGAATCTAATCGTAAATAAGTCCAATATTAAGTTTAAACAGCAACTAAAAAGCTGCGTCGAACTTAAAGTTGACTACATCATCACCTCATTAGGAAGTCCTAAAACAACAATAGAGGCTTGTAAACCACATGGAATAAAAGTATTCTGTGATGTGGTAGATATTGAATACGCTAAAAAGGTTGAGGCTTTGGGATGCGATGCTCTTATTGCAGTCAACAAAGAAGCCGGAGGCCACTGCGGCCCTACTCCGGCAAACATTCTCATTCCTGAACTTGTTGAAAAATGTTCTATTCCCATAATTTCTGCCGGCGGAGTTTCTAACGGCAAACAAATGAAACAAGTACTAGAGCTTGGTGCTTGTGGAATATCAATGGGAAGCCCGTTTATTGCTACTCATGAAGCCGGAGTGTCTGAAGCATACAAACAAGCAATCGTTGACTATGGCGCTGAAGACATCGTTTTAACCGAAAAATTATCCGGCTCCCCATGCACCGTGATTAACACGCCTTATGTACAAAAGGTGGGAACAAAAAGAAACTTCATTGAAACCCTGCTCAGCAAAAACAAAAAACTAAAAAAATTTATTAAAATGCTAACCTGGTACAAAGGCACAAAAAAGCTCAAAAAAGCTGCATTCAACACAACTTATGATACAGTTTGGTGTGCAGGGCCTTCCATTGAAGGAGTCAAATCTATCAGACCCGTAAAGCAAGTTGTGGCCGAGCTTATCGAGGAATTTGAACAGTGAACAGTGAACAGTTGGTTAGTGGTTGGTGATAGTTAACAATTATCAACTGGTGATGATTTGGTAGTTTTCTACTTTTATCCTCCCCATTTATGGGAAGGTGTCACGCAGTGACGGAGGGGGTATTGTTTTGAATTATTAAATAAATCTTCAAATCAATAAAAATAGCACACCCAATGATAAACAGTTCGTGTGAACGTTGAAAAACTTATTTCCCACTCTTTAAATTAATAGACAAAAAAAAACACGAAAGTGAGGAATTGTATTTTAGTTTTTTCTTAGTCCTATGGAAATTCTTGAATATCTGTTAAAAATATTTCCTTGACCCATACTCAAATCCTTAAGTCCATATTTAAAGTCGAATTTAATAATCACTTCGTGTTTTTTTAATGGGATTCTAAGCCCCAAACCTAATGATGATCCATAATTTACGCTCGATAGATTATTAGCATTTCCACTTATTTCAACCTCCTTATATGTAGTTCCTTCTATTGGAGAATATTTTTGCATAGTACCCTTTAAATCAGAACTTGAATATAAATCTAAATAAAGTCCCAATTCACTAAAAAAAAGAATCTCTTCCCCAACATTAAACCGAACAAGCAACGGAAGAGAGATATAATGCAGATTATAAGTTGCATTATTAATATTAGCAAAATGTCCATGATAAATGAATTTCTTATGTTGAGTTGTTTTATTATAGGATATTCCCGACACTATGTTAATCCAACTAGAATCCATCCAAGATCTGTATAATCCAATCCCAAAGCCGAATCGATCTGATGTATTATCATTTTCCACTATCGTCCGATTAGCCGAAATATTCAATTCATCAAAGAATAAGGGATTTATTTTCTCTTGGGCAATAGAAAAACAAGACAAGAACAGAACTAATATAGATGCTAAACAGATTTTTTTCTTCATTATCTATTCCTTAATTAGCTTGTTAATGTAAGATTTTTTTGACTCAATATCAATAACCTGTAAATTGTATATTCCTGTTGGATAAGAAGACATATCTATGGTAGTTTTATTGTCATTCAAACTTTGGGGGCTTAGTAAAATGCGACCTTGCATATCACTTAGTAAAACTTTGTACTTACCCAACACATCTGATCGAATTTCAAGATGCAAAATACCATTTACAGGGTTAGGGTAAGCTTTAACATCAAAGTTAAATTCAGAAACTAAGTTGTCACCAGATCGATGATCTTGAATGGTTGTTTTATTTTCACTCCTAAGATTTTCTTCTGAAAAGGGAACAAGGATATATGAAATTTCTTTATTTAAATCACCTTCATTTTGTGTGCTCGCCATTCTAAAATCTCCAGAGCAAACTGAAGGATCAATTCTGGCAACAAAAATACTTCCATTATCAGCAGTAAATCCAGGGTTTAGATTTATTTGATCTTTAGAAACTAGTTCTAATTGCTGTCCATTTTGAACAGATACATTTTCTCTGAGAGTAATAGAGGTACCTAAAATAACGTTATATAAATCATTACTAGAATTTAATTGACTAGTACTGCTAACAAGAAAATCTTCAGCACATGGAATTTTTTTATAGTATCTAATGTAATCTATTTCCAAAGTACTAGGAAAAGGTGTCGAATCATCAGGGTGATAGTTTGGTTTATTTTCCAGTGCCAAATTGGCTATTATTTTCATATTATCTCTGGGAAAAATCTTGTCCATAATATAAGGCTGAAATGCTTTTAATGAATTACAATCTATCGTCTGACCTGTAAGAGTGTAAAACTTAGTAGAGCGTCTTTTTAATTCCCCATCTACATACCATTCAATTTTGTAATTATCCCATATAACCGTGAAAGTATGAAAGTTTTGCGAAAAATCTGGACCATTATAATCAGTAAGACACATACCGTCATCATAATGAACGGTCATGTTATGGTCTGTAGTGCTGTGTTCCCAAAATTCAAAAACATCAATCTCGTTGTCCCTGCCGTTTTCTCCATTTCCAAACATCCAAAATGCTGGCCAAAAGCCGTTTCCTCTAGGTATTTTACATCTAATTTCATATTTGCCATAACCAAACTGTTTTTTAGAATCAATTTCAGCAGAAGTATATTCAAAAGTAGATGTCAAAGTGGCAGGAGGATAAACTTCCCAACTAGTCCAAGAACCAGTAATTGGAGAATCTTCCTTCCTTGCTATTAATTTTAAAGTACCATTACTAACTTCAATATTCTTACTGTAAGGTAAACTAGGAGAGTTTCCAGTATTTGCATACCACTGTTTTTCAACGTTATGGCTAAAATCTCTAACAACTCCTTGAAACGGAATATCCCATTTTGAAAAATCTAAGGAATTTCCATCAAAATTATCTTCGAATGCTAAAACCCAAGAATTATTATTACAAACCCCATCTTCACTCAAAACTACTTGTTGTCCATCACAGATGCCTTGAGAATAAAGATTATTGAAACTACTAGAGAAGCAAAGTACAATTAAAAGTATCGATAATATATTTTTATAGTCTTTCATAACTTCGGACAATTATTTATTTTTTAACTCCTTCGAGTTGAGATTTTAAATTATCAATTTCTCCTTTGAGTTGAAGAATATATAGAGTCAATTCTTCAATTTTTTCCATTTGTTTAATTTGTAGCTCTCCTACTCCAATCCCATCTTTTTCAACTTCCTTAGAAGAAGGGATATTTGGTAAGTGTCCATTTTTAGAAATAAACTTTTCTAACTGGTTTAATGGCATTAAGGAGTAATTTTTAGAAAACACATAATCGGGGAAAGGAGGAAGTTGTACCCTTATTTTTTTTGCGTAAAGTGTTCCGTCAATAGTAACCTTTTTGTTATTTAAAATTTGAAACCATAGTCCATTGTGGTTATCTCCAAACTTTATGTAACTCGTTCCATCGTTACTCTCATTATTGATATTAAAGACCATTCCATTTGGAGCATTTCCTGTAGATGTTCGAAAAACAACATCTCCCGCCTTCGAACCGGGTGAGTAATTCCCTTGATTTTTAGCAATAGCAATTTCCAGTGTTGATCTAGAACTCGATAAATGAAAAACAGGGTGGTTGCTTTTATAAACATGTAGGGTTGATTTTGGATTCCTTGTTCCAATACCAACATTCCCATAGACATAAAGTCCTCTAGATGGAGGTGTTGCATAATTCCCCACAGATAACCCTCCATTACTTCTCAAAAACAAACGAGTATAACCGTCTATCTGAACACGCAAACCATCTTGTGTGTTAGTTGTTGCATTAATATGAAGTTTTGAACTTGGGATAGAAGTCCCGATGCCTACCTTCGCTTTTTTGGGATCAGCGTAAATTTTTCCTGATTGAAATTTCCACGATTGAGCATTTAAACTCTGAGAGCCACCAATAATTACAATTGAGACAATAAATACTGATAAAATTTTTCTTTTCATTTTTTAGAACTTTTAATTGGCGATTATTTAATATAAAAACAAACATAGCTAATTTCTTATTCTTAAAAAATAGGTGAAATCACCTTTTCTTCATAGGTAACATCACTCATATTGAGTGCTTAACGCATCAATTGATGTAAAAAAACAAATAGAAAATAAGCCATCGAAGGTATACTGCATTAAAAAAAAAAGATTCTTTATTAAACAGGCTTATTTCCTTGTATAGTTACAATTTCTGCAAATACTTTATCTAAATGATAAAAGAGCCATTTCTGATGATGGTATGTTTGGTGCGTTCGGTTTACTCAAATCTTCAAATCAATAAAATCCTTTTCTTTGTAGAAAATCAACAAAAATGGCTAAACAGGAAAAGGCAGAACAATTTTTCAAAGAAGTCCTTAAATGCTTTAAACTCGACTCTTTTAAAGCCATTGCAAGCATGGACATGCTCTTGATCGTTCAAGATGATTGGTATAACTACCTTTTAGAAACCAAAGAATTTGGCATACTTAAAGACATCGAAAATATGGACTTCTTTGTTTGCACTACATCCAAGTCCGGCATTGCTTTTAAAGGCGATCTAAACAAGGAGGAAACTGAGCGCTTAGAGCAATTTGAAGAACACTACAAACACTTCCACCAGCTAGATATGAATACTCAAGGTGAGGTGCTAAAGAAGTTCTTTCCGGAAGAAACATTGTAAAATGTCGTGCAGTCAACATACTAACACATTAACAGATTCTATCACAAAATTCATCTTTAATTAAATTATAAGGTTCAAATCAATTAATTTGGTTTCTTGAAAAATAAAGCATGAAACAAATACTACCCCTTATACTATTTATTCTAAACAGCTATGGTTATGCTCAAATAGTCCACAAAGACATTGAGGCTGTAAGGACAAAAGACAGCCCGATCATAGACGGGCTCTTAGAGCCAGAAATTTGGTCTGAAGCAACAAAAGCGACCGATTGGTCACAAATAGAACCTAGAAATGGTGAAGCAGAACGATCAGATCAAAGATCAGAAGTTCAATTTATTTACGACGATAAAGCTCTTTATGTAGGTGCTATGTTTTACGACACGGCTCCTGACAGTATCTTAAGAGAGTTTAGCTTACGAGACGAATGGGATAAAAACTGTGATTGGTTTGGCGTATGGATCGCTCCATACAATGATGCACAAAACGATTTTATGTTTGCACTTACCGCAGCAGGGGTACAACTCGACGCTCGTTATTCATCTGATAAAGAGGACATAAAATGGGATGCCGTGTGGAAAAGTGCTGTTCAGATTCATGACAAGGGTTGGTCCGCAGAAATGGAGATCCCCTATTCTGCTCTGAGGATCCCAAATACTGAAATACAGGAATGGGGAATTAACATCGGTAGAGAAATACGACGAACTCGTGAATCTTACTCTTGGAACCCTATAGATATCAGCAAATCCAACTACGGAGCTCAATCAGGTGTACTTACAGGAATTAAAAACATAAAAGCACCGCTACGCCTTTCTCTGATGCCTTATATTTCGAGTTATTTGGATTTTTTCGAATCGGAAAGAAACAGTCATATCAATGGTGGATTAGACTTAAAGTACGGAATTAACGAAAGCTTTACATTAGACATGACTCTGGTTCCCGACTTTGGTCAAACTGTATTTGATAATCAAATATTAAACGTAGGACCTTTTGAAATTCGTTTTGACGAAAACAGAAGCTTCTTTACGGAGGGAACAGAACTATTTAATAAAGGAAGTTTATTCTACTCACGTAGAATTGGAGATAAACCTTCGCTTTCTCCCAACACCGATGACAATGAAACAGTAACCGAATCACCTACAAGTGTTCAACTATTCAATGCTTCCAAAATATCCGGAAGGACATCTCAAGGCTTAGGAATTGGATTTTTTAATGCGATAACAGAAAAAACCTATGCTACTATTGAAGATTCTCTTACCGGCGAAACAAGAAAAGAACTTATAGAACCTTTGTCTAACTACAATGTTCTGGTCTTAGATCAGGTTTTAAAAAACAACTCTTTCATCACATTTACCAACACCAATGTCAGCAGACAGGGGAATACAAGAAATGCCAATGTAGAGAAACTTCAAGTGCAAGTTGGAACAAAAGAGAACCGTTACACATTTTACGGAGACCTGGCCTTTAGTCATATTCAGGAAAACCAAAATAAAACAAGGGGGTTTGCGTCCCTTTTACGCTTTGAAAAATCAAGCGGAAACTTCCGATTTAAAGCTTCTCAAAATATTGAAAGTGATACCTATGACATTAACGACTTAGGTTTTCTTAAAAACAACAATAAATTAAATCATCGTGCAGAAGTAACCTATCATATTTTCGAACCCATTGGTAAATTGCGTAAAGCAGATCTTGAATTTAGCTACAACAGCCATATGCTTTATTCTCCAAATCTGTTTAACAGGAACTCTATTGAAATCGATCTGGACTTTTATTCTACCGGCTTCTACTCCAGCGGTATTTCTTTTGAGCACACACTTGGCAATACTTACGATTATTACGAGGCCAGAACCAATGATTTGGATCAAGTATTTATTTACGGTCCAAGCCTCGATATGTTCTGGTGGAACTCTTCAGACTACCGAAAGAAATTTGCTGCCGATCTAGGCTTTGGATATGAGGCTATACCTGAATTTGGAAGTAAATCTTATCATATTAGATGGGCTCCTAGATATCGGGTTAACGATCATATTTTTATGTCATACGTCATATCTCATAAAACAAAAAAAAATAATGTGGGTAGGGCTTTTGATTCAAATTACACAAACCTTCAAGATGACGAAGGTAATTTACTGTTTAGTAAACGTGACAGAAAAATAATTACCAATGTGTACAAACTTTCTTATGTGATGAGCAACAAACTCTCATTCAACCTAAAACTACGTCACTATTGGTCTAAACTGCAACACAACACCTTCTACGGACTAAAAGACGGGAAACTAAAAGCTAATGACTTTTCTCTTACCGACGAAAATAACGTTCCACGCTACGACATCAACTACAATTCATGGAATGTTGATTTTAACTGCATCTGGCGTTTTGCACCGGGTAGTGAATTGAATTGCCAATGGAAAAACTCAATTAGTAGCACCATTAGTGATGCAAGCTTAAATAGTCAACAGAATTTAAATCGTCTCTTTGAAGAATCTCAAGGAAACAACTTATCTTTGAAACTCGTGTATTATTTAGATTACCAATATTTGAAAAGGTAATTGGTGGTTGTTAGTCATTAATCATTAGTCATTAGTAATTAGTCATTAGTCATTAATCATTAGTCAGGATGGTAAAAGCTGAGAACATTCATAAGAGCTACGAAGGACTTGAGGTTCTAAAAGGTGTTTCACTAAACATAAAAGAAGGTGAGATCGTGAGTATCGTCGGCTCTTCAGGAGCCGGAAAAAGCACCCTGCTACAAATTCTGGGTACACTAGCTAAGTCAGACCAAGGTTCACTTAAAATTAATGACCAAACCATACACGATTTAAACGCTTCAAACTTGTCAGCATTCAGAAATGAGGAAATAGGCTTTATTTTCCAGGCGCATCAGTTGCTTCCGGAATTTACCGCATTAGAAAATGTATGCCTTCCCGCATGGATCAAAGGAACTTCAAAAAAAGAAACCGAAAAGCGTGCTAAAAAAATTCTTACGAACCTGGGCCTTGAAGATCGTTTAAACCATAAACCTATGGAGCTTTCCGGCGGAGAACAACAACGTGTTGCTGTTGCCAGAGCTTTAATCAACAACCCTTCGGTAGTCTTTGCTGATGAACCTTCAGGAAACCTCGATACTACCTCTGCTAAAGCATTACACGAGTTATTCTTTAAACTTAGAGATCAATACAAGCAAACATTCGTGATCGTTACCCACAACCGCGAACTAGCCGAAATGAGCGACAGAATGTTAGAAATGAAAGATGGAGTGATTATTAATTAAGTTATTCCATTGAATGATCTCAAATGATGACTCACTCAGAACTCAAAGAATTTTTAGACGAAAAGGTAGGACGATATCTACACCCTAATTTCGTCGGAGACGACCCAATAAGTATTCCACACCAATTTGAGGAAAAAGAAGACATTGAAATTTCTGCTTTTTTAAGTGCTACCATAGCCTGGGGACGTAGAGCTATGATCATGAAAAATGCCAGGCAAATGATGCAGATCATGGACAACAGCCCATACAACTTCATTATGAATGCCAGTGACAAAGAAATTAATAACAGTCTCAATTTCTGCCACCGCACTTTTCAGGGAATCGATTTACACACCTTTATTCTGGCACTCAGAAACATTTATCAAAACCACAATGGATTAGAAGCTTGCTTTTACACCAAAAAGGAAGATATGAGCGAGGGAATATCTAATTTTAAAAAAATATTCTTTAGCATAGAACATCCACAGAGGACCGAAAAACACATTTCTGACCCTTTGAAAGGCTCTGCAGCAAAAAGACTCATTATGTTTTTGCGATGGATGGTGCGAAGTAATAAGGAAGGCGTGGATTTTGGCATCTGGAAAAGCCTAAACCCAGGTCAGCTCTCATGTCCATTAGATGTACACACCGCCAATGTCAGCAGAAAACTTGGTTTAATTAAGCGTAAAGCCAACGATTGGAAAACAGTAAAGGAACTTGATGCTCACTTAAGAAAATTTTGCCCTGAAGACCCCGCTAAATATGATTTCGCACTCTTTGGATTGGGTGTTTATGAGAAGTTTTAGGCCTTCGCCTTTCACATATTTGAAAAATCATTAACTTTGCTTTTTAATGAGATTACTGGAACCATACTTCCTTTATGCGTTTTTGGCACTAGCCATCCCCGTCTTAATTCACTTATTTTCTCTACAAAAACACAAAACGGTTTACTTTAGTAATGTTGCTTTTCTGAAACAAATACGTCAGAAAAAAAGCCATATCAACAAGCTTCAAAAACTACTCTTATTACTTGTTCGCCTACTCCTACTATCTGCAGTAATACTAGCTTTTAGCGAACCTTACATCAGCCAAAACGATGCGGCTGTTAAGGACAAAAAAATCGTTGGAATTTACATCGACAACTCCTTTAGCATGAACGCTGACAACGAAAAAGGAATGTTGATTGAACAAGCTAAAAATAATGCGCAAAACATCCTAAATGCTCACAAAGATAAAGATGAATTCATCTTTATAAGCAATGAACTACAAGGCAAACACCAACGCATTTTAGACTATAGTGACTGCCTGGATGCCATTGACCAAACAACTATTAAAGCACCTGTTTTAAACATAAAATCTGTAATAAATCGATGGAATGCTTTAAAACAAAATGAGATCAATGCCGAAGCTGAACTTTATCTGATCAGCGACTTCCAAAAGGCAAGCTTCTCTGAGGAATTCTATACTCAGGATAGCAGCTTTACAACGCACCTGCTCCCAATAAACTCTTATCCGAAAACGAACCTTTCTATAGATACTTGTTATCTGGAATCACCAAATCACAGCTTAGGACAACAAGAGTGGTTGTATTTTGAAGTTTCAAATGAGTCAAATAAAAAGCTTGATAACATTTCCGTAAAATTAATTATTAATGGGCAGCAAAAAGCCTTAAGCACAATTGCAGTTAAAGCACACAGTAAAACAACAACGAAGCTTAGCTTTAACAATCATACAAGCGGTACGCAAAAAGCCTATATCGAATTAACCGACCCTGCAATTCCTTTTGATAACAGATTATACTTCAATTTTGATGTAATAGAAGCCAATAAAGTGTTATGCATCTTCGAAAACACTTCCAACAAAGCACTAAACACTTTATTCCGGGATAACATATTTGATTACACTGAATCAAATGTCGGAGTACTTAACCTTGCAAACTTAAACACGCAAAATCTTATTATTCTAGAAAGCATTAACAACCCGACCAGCGGATTGATCAATGCTCTTAAACTTTACACGGAAAATGGGGGGAATTTACTCATCATTCCGGCAAAAGATATGAACACGGATGCATACAAAACTTTAGCGAAAAAACTAAGAATTCCGGAATACACGAAGCTAAACTCCGGAAAGGTGAAAGTTTCAGAATTAAACAAAAATCACAACATTTTTAAAGACGTTTTTGAGAAACATGCTAAAAAAAGTGACCTTCCTGAAGTAAATCAATATTACAGCATACAAAACAGCTACTTCAGTTCAGAAGAAAACATCATGCTGCTAAACACAAAAGAGCCTTTTATCAACTCTTATTCAAATGGATCAGGCTCAATTTACCTCATGTGTGCTCCACTAGAAAAAACAGCAGGAAATCTTGAAAGACATGCGCTATTTGTACCATTACTTTACAATATGGCAATACAAAACTCTAAAGCTGAAAGTATCTATTACACACTTGGGAAAAACCGAACGATTCACCTTAAAAGTAAGGTAAACTCTCAGCAATGGAGAATTCAAAAGGGATCCAACATTGACATACTCCCTGAAGTAAGAACTATAGACCAGAAAATACTTATTAATCTTCAAGACCTGATTCAGGAAGATGGATTCTACAAATTAACAGATCAAGAACACAACAAAACGATCTCCTTCAATTACGATCGCAAAGAAAGTAAATTGACTTCATGGGATATAGATGACTTACAAAAAGTTAGTGAACAATACGAACACATAAAACTCTGGCAAAAAGAAGGACTCCAATTGGAAGAATCCATAAAAGAAAATCGAAGTGGAACTTCCCTGTGGCAAGTCTTTATTCTTTTAGCCCTGGTTTTATTGATCACAGAAAGTTTACTATTAAAAAATTGGAAGAAAAAAACTCAAATTACACCAGATAACTAAAAGGTTTAGTATGAAAGTCCTCATTAAAAAAGCAACCATTTTAGACGCCGGCTCTAAATACCACAAACAAACTAAAGATTTGCTCATCGAAAATGGTGTCATTGTAAACATTGCCGACTCTATTGATAGTGCAGATGCTGAGATCTTTAAAGCAGAGAATCTACACCTATCTCAAGGATGGACAGATCTGAATACCCGCTTTGGAGAACCAGGCTACGAATACAAAGAAGATCTAAACAGTGGTATGACTGCTGCCGCTCAGGGAGGATTTACACACATAGCCCTAATGCCTTCTACAAAACCTTGCATCCAAAGTAAATCTGATGTTAGCTTCCTGATAAATCAAAGCGCTCACCACATTGTTGACATCCACCCTATTGGAGCTCTTACAGAAAACCGAAAAGGAGAACAAATTACTGAGATGTTCGATATGTACAAATCCGGAGCGATAGCTTTTAGTGATGACAAACGATCCATAGCAAATGCCAGCCTGATGAAAATTGCCATGCTCTACGCTAAAAACTTCGATGGACTTATTATGAGTTTCTCTTCGGAGAAGAAAATAGCTCAGCAAGGGCAAATGAACGAAGGCATTACAAGTACTAAACTCGGCTTAAAAGGCATGCCTACAATTGCTGAAGAGATCCAACTGGCAAGAGATCTACAACTTTGTGAATACACAGAAGCCAGAGTTCACTTCTCAACACTGTCAACTGCTGAATCCGTGAAACTCATAAGAAATGCAAAAGCAAAAGGTTTAAATGTAACTGCAGACACAAGCTCTTACCACCTACTCTTAAACGATACCGAATTAGAGAGCTTTAACAGCAACTTAAAAGTCAATCCACCCCTACGCTCCTCAAAAGACATTAAAGCTTTAAAAGCGGCACTAAAAGATGGAACAATAGATGCGATATGCTCTGATCACTACCCTCAAAACATAGAAAATAAAAAATGTGAGTTCGACATAGCCGCTTTCGGGATGATAAACCTGGAAACTTCTTTTGCAGCGGCAAACACTGCCCTAAAAGAAACACTAAGTACCGAAGAATTGATAACAAAACTTACGAGTACACCAAAAGCCATTTTAGGACTGGACAGCCAAACTATAGAGGAAGGAAATTTAGCAGACTTAACACTCTTCGATCCTGAACTAAAATGGACCTACCGGGAAAAAGACATTGTATCAAAATCAAAAAATAGTGCACTTACCGAAAAAACCTTTGTAGGAAAAGCTCTGGCAATTGCAAATAATGGGCAGTTTGTAACTTGCAAATAGGTAAAAGCATGATAGTAGGTTGGTAGATTAGTAAGTGTCACCCTGAGCCTGTCGAAGGCTTGGTAAATTGGTGTTTTTATAAATTAGAAAAATTCAATGGGAGTATTACATAAAATTTTAGTTATAAAATGACAAATAATAAAAAACAAAAACCTGCCTTAACCGCTCCTCTTTGGTTAAGAAAGACCTTTAGAGTCCTCGAAATAATTTCACCAGTTTTAACCTCAAGATTAGCCGCCTACTTATTCTTTACCCCTATTCGTTTTAAAACACCCAAGAAAGAGCTTGAGCTTTCTCAAAAATCAAAAACAAAAACAATAAAATTCAAAAACAACAAGGTTAAAGTTTACGAATGGGGAACTTCTAATCAAGCAATATTACTCGTTCACGGTTGGGCAGGAAGAGCTACACAAGTCGCTCAATTGGCAAAACCTTTAATTGAGGCTGGCTATAAAGTATATAGTTTTGATGCGCCCGCACATGGAAATTCAAACGGTAGACATACACATGTTATTGAATTCGCTGATCTAATTTTCAGAATTAAAGAACTACATCCCGAAATAGAATCAATTATTGGACATTCGATGGGTGGAGCAGCATGTGTTTACGCACTTACCCGGGGATTTGAAACAAATAAATGTATTACTATCGGATCGCCTGCAAGTACCCGCTGGATTTTAAAGTCCTTTTGCGAACAAATAAACGTGAGTACGAAGGTTGAGGAACTCATGAAAGAGCATCTTGAAGCTAAATTCCAAAAACAATTCGACAAGCTAAGTATCAGCACTATGGTAAAACAGCTCGATACAAAAGGATTAATACTTCATTGTGAGGATGATGTAGATGCTCCGGTAGAAAATGCACATATCATTCATCAGAACTGGAAAAACAGTAAATTAGTGCTCACTAAAAAATTGGGTCACCGAAGAATATTGAAAAATTCGGAGGTTGCTCAAATCATTATTGACTTTTTAAAATCATAAGCCATGCTCGATGCATTAAGCAATATAAAACACAAAAGCTCAAACAACTTTTACCTTTTAGCCGGTCCTTGTGCCATTGAGGGCGAAGAAATGGCCTTTGAAATTGCTGAGAAGGTTAAAGAAATTACAGATAAACTTGAGATCCCTTTCATTTTCAAAGGCTCTTACCGTAAAGCCAATCGATCTCGATTAGATTCTTTCACAGGGATTGGTGATGAGAAAGCTTTAACTATATTAAAAAAAGTTGGTTCGCATTTTAATATCCCTACCGTTACAGATATTCACACGGCCGAAGAAGCTGCCATGGCTGCAAAATATGTTGATGTATTACAAATCCCTGCTTTTCTTTGCAGACAAACCGACCTACTGGTTGCTGCAGCTAAAACAGGAAAAGCCGTAAATATAAAAAAGGGTCAATTTCTTTCCGCTGAATCTATGCAGTTTGCTGCTCAAAAAGTTATTGATTCCGGAAATCCTAATGTGGCTGTCACAGACAGGGGTACCATGTTCGGCTATCAGGATCTGATCGTTGATATGCGTGCTATTCCGGCCATTCAATCTTTAAACCTGCCGGTAATACTTGACATTACCCACTCGCTCCAACAACCCAATCAAAATTCCGGTGTGACAGGAGGAAAACCTCAATTGATAGAAACAATCGCTAAAGCAGGGATCGCCGCCGGTGCTGATGGTATTTTCTTAGAAACACACCCCAATCCATCAATAGCTAAATCTGATGGAGCTAATATGCTGCCATTAGATCAACTGGAAGATTTATTAACAAAGTTAGTTCGAGTTAGAAAGGCAATCCTTTAAAACAAAAAAAGGCCCCCCGAAGGAAGCCTTAGAAATACAAAAATATCCTGGGGGGGAATTAATGTATTTTCTTTTCTACGATATCATCGTTATATGGATACAACAATGTACTATTACCAAAAGCAACCACATTGGCGCCATCTTCGGTAAGAAAAATCAACAATAAGTAATAAGATAATAGACGAACAGAAAGGCTTCGTTTGCTTAAAATATTTTATAAGCTAAACGGAAGTCAAAGAGCTTTCCTGGGGGTTTATCATCTTTCGGTTAAATAAAATTTTAACAAATTTAATTTATTTTACGATATATGCAAGTTCAATAAATACTTCAAACATCTTACACCTATCCTTTTAAAATATTTAAGCAAACAGATTTGTCAAATAATTAAAGTTTTTTCTAAAAGCCAAACGAATTAGTTCTTCACAAAGCGCTTTACGATCTGATTGGAATTATTTATCACACTTATAAAGTACAAACCACTCGGAAATTCAGAAATATCAAAAGTATAATCTATTACAGAAGATCTGGAATCTAAAATCAATTTATGTAATTCCTGACCTAAAACATCTGTAAAACTGACCGTTGTTTTTGCATTCAACTGATCTAAACTTAAAGTGATACTTGAATGAGCTGGGTTAGGATGTAAAGTAAAACTATAATCACTAAACTCCTCTATACCTATAAATGCAACCTCAACATTATCAGAATAATCACCACAACCCAGTTCATTTTCCACATAAACCTGATACATACCACTACTTTGTGCATCGTGAATTATATTGGTTGCTCCTTCTATAAATTCGCCTTCAAATAACCATTGATAGATAACCGGCTCACCGACAACAACCGTAGAAGTTAACAATCCATCCTCTTCAACAACTTCAACTTTTATCCCCATATCTGCCGGTTCATTATTAGAATAATATCCACAACCCAGTTCATCTTCTACATAAACCTGATACGTACCAAATTCTTGTGGACAATGAATTTCATCGGTTGCTCCTTCTATAGATTCGCCTATAAATAACCATTGATATAAAACCGGCTCACCGAGAACAATCGTAGAAGTTAACAATCCATCCTCTTCATGAGCTTCAACTTCTATACCTAAAGGCATTACAATGTTAAAGGTGTCTAGCGTAACAACGATAGAATTATCGTGTATTTCAATCACATATTCTCCTCCATCAAGGCCTGACAGGTGAGCAATTCCTTCTTCATTAAATTCTATTGGGATATCTGCACTGAGAACTCCTGTGGGAGAATAAGAGATATAAGTTGTCGTTGATTCATAAGGAGAAACACCACCTGTTACATAGATTAATGCAGAACCATATTCATCAGTACACAGAGGATCATACGAAACAACGGATGTACTTAAATTCTCAATACAAGAACTATTATCAATCGTAGCCTCTTCTACATAATTGTATGCATTAGGGCTGGTACAACCAACATGTGTCGTATTTACAAACACTTCATTAAGATCAAACAAACAATCCACCACTTCACCTTCAGCATCCTCAGTAGTACCTGTTAAATAAACTTGCCCGGACAATAAAACTAGCGAAGAAAGTGATGCCAGATCATTTGTAATAACTTCATGAATTGTTACGACATCATCCGGATCCATTTGAATATTATCGTAAACTGAATCTCCCAACACAAAAATTGATGAGTCCAATTCAATATTAAATTCAGGTGCAAAAACAACCTGATCACTTAAGTTCGTAACATCATAAGACAAAACGACCTCATCTAATGCTGTTGAATATTCTACAGCAAAATTATTCACTTCAAACCTAACACATATACTGTATTCACAAGTATCATCATCTACATTCGCCAAAATATTATAATTCGACGCAAGAGGGTCTGTACACCCTAAAACCGGAACAAAAACACAATTTAATGTCGGAATAGCTGAAGATAATTGAGCAGAAACACCATTTGCCGTAAACGAAACAGCTGTAGGCATTTCAACATCGTATAATGTATTATCAACAACCAACTGAAATGATATTGCTTCACCTGTTAAGGCACCATCTATCTCTGGTGTAGTAGCATCGTCA